>Ga0116145_1004055_pt1 | contig 11976 bp, 14 predicted proteins | sample AD_JPNHG1_MetaG_FD_89747 | JGI IMG/M metagenome (GOLD analysis project Ga0116145, IMG submission 89747) | Active sludge microbial communities of municipal wastewater-treating anaerobic digesters from Japan - AD_JPNHG1_MetaG | ecosystem: Engineered > Bioreactor > Anaerobic > Digestate | place... | reverse complement strand
TAATCCAGATCGAGCGATCGCGCAATCGTTTTTGCCGCTTCCCGGATACAGGCCACGAGCTTGCCGGAATTCTCCTGGGCGATCCCCAGTTTCGCGTGGACGAAAGGCCCGTAGGCCGTCTCCGAGCGATACCACTCCCCTGAGAGGTGCTCCTCCATCGCGACGGCCTCGACGGGACAGATGCGGGCGCAAAGGCCGCAGCCCTCGCAGGCGAGCGGGTCCACGACGAAGGTGTCGGCATCCTCCCGGATCGCGTCGAAGCGGCACGACTCGGCACACCTGCCGCAGGCGATGCACAGGGCGGGGTCGATCCGCGCCGTTTTCCCTCCCCGGAATTCGTGCGTCTCGACGATGCGCGGGTTGAGCAGGAGGTGGAGGTCCGCCGCGTCGACGTCGCAGTCCACCATGACCTTCCTCGACGCCAGGGCGGCAAGCGACGCCGTGAAGATCGTCTTACCCGTGCCGCCTTTGCCGCTGATGATGACGATTTGCTTCAACATGATTCTCGATGTCCTTGCCGAGGGCCCGGAATTGATTCGCGTAGTCCGCGCTGTGGTCGACGATGTTGAGCCCCCGGGAGTACAGCTCGGCGATCGTCCTGTCAAAGGGGATGCGCATCAGCACCGGGATGCCGTTATCCCTTGCATAGGACTCCACGCCGTCGTCGCCGATGTCGCAGCGGTTGATGACGAGCCCGTGCGGGATCCCCATGACCCGGAGGACCTCGACGGCGAGGATGAGGTCGTTCAGGCCGAACGGCGTCGGCTCCGTGACCAGCAGGCAGTAGTCGCTGCCTCCCAGTGCCTGGATCACCGGGCACGAGGTGCCCGGGGGCGCATCGATAAGGGTCGTCCGGGTCCGATCGATATGCTTCTTGACCTGCCGGATCAGCGGGGGAGACATGGCTTCGCCGACATGCAGACGGCCGTGGACGAAGCGGATGGCCCCAGCCCACCCTGCTTCGACAACGCCGATCTCCCGGTGAACCTCACGGATGGCACCCTCCGGGCAAAGGAGGAAACAGGCCCCGCAACTGTGACACAGATTCGGAAAAACGAGGACACCGCCCTTGAGACCGGCCTTCGGGGGGATGACGGCGATCGCGTTGAAGGCGCAGACCTCCGCGCATTTCCCGCAGGTTGTGCACTTCTCCTCGATGATCTCGGGCACCATGACCCGGGCCGGGGTCTTCTCCGCGATTTCGGGTTTCAGGAAAAGATGGGCGTTGGGCTCCTCCACGTCGCAGTCGAGAAGCTGGACGTCCCCCAGCACGCGGGCCAGGTTGACCGCCACGGTCGTCTTGCCCGTCCCGCCCTTTCCGCTTGCAACGGCGATCACCACGGCGGCTATTCCCTCACCATGGCTGTCCCGCACTCGGGACACTTCACCGTGTAGCAGGGCACGCCGGGGGTGTGCGGTGCCTTCGTCCCGCAGTTCGGGCACAGACAATTGCCGCCGGGGCCGGCGCCCGCGCGGGTGCCGCCCATGCGGCCTCCGCCGCCCCCCGTACCGCGCCCGCCGCCCGCGCGGCCTGCACCGCCTGTCCCGCGGCCGCCTCGCTGTCCTGATCCTCTTCCACCAGGCATGACCAAACCTCCTGCGCTGTCTACTTCATTCCCGACTTGGCGCCGGCCGTGGCACTGTCGGCCTTCCTGTAGGCGCCTTTCTTGAAATTCTCCACGGCCTCGCGAACCGTCCCGGACGCCCCCGTGTAGATGTCGATGCCTGCAGCCTGGAGGGTCTGATACGCGTTGGGCCCCACGTTTCCCGTCAGGACGGCCCTGGCGCCGCGGGATGCGACCAGCTGGCCCGCCTGGATACCGGCCCCTCCCGAGGCCTGAATCCCCGCGTTGTCGACGGCCTCGAAGCGCATCGTCGCCGTGTCCACGAAGATGAAATAGCGGCACCGGCCGAACCGGGGCTCCACGTTCGAGTCCAGGGTCTTTCCCTCCGACGTGACGCAGATCGTCCCCGTTTCCGCCACGCCGGTCCTTGCCGGCTGCACGGGTTGCCCGGGCCCGGCCGGGGTTTCGTGCTGATGATCCCCGTGGGGGTGGTCGCAGGCACTGGGCCCGGATTCGAGCGTTCCTGCCAGAAACTCCCGGATCACATCATCGACGGGCCCGCTCACCCCCTGCACGGTCTTGATGCCCAGCTGTTGAAAAATATCCTCCGCCCGGGGCCCCATCCCTCCGGTCAAAACCATGTCGACACCCTTTTCGTGAAGGAATCGGGGGATGAAACCGGGCTGGTGGCCCGGGTTCGGGATCGTTGCCCTGGCCGTGACCCTGCCGTCTTCGACGTCGATCAGCGTATAGGCCGGGCAGCGGCCGAAGTGGGCGGCTACGGAATTGCCGTCCGTTGAGATGGCGATCTTCATTTCTCGAGATGCTCCTTTCAAACTGGATGGGGAGGCCCCTTCGCGAAGGGGCTCTCCCCTCAGGGAGGCAGATTCAATCTGCCGCTACTCGCTTTCACCTTGCATCGCGGCGAGGCGCTCCTCGAGAACCCGGAGCCTCGACCGCAGAAAATCGGCTTCGCTTTTCAGCGCCTGTTTTTCGTCTTCCGCGGTCGGCGGGACTCCCCAAGGAGCCCAGCGCTGCCAGCGGGGAAGCCCCGTGGCATAGTACTGGTTGCGCCAACCCCGCCCGCCGCCGCGGCCGAAGAACATCCCCGCGCCGGCAAGCGGCCTGCCCAACCCGACGGCAGGCGCGCAAAACCCCCTGCCGCCTCCTGTCATGGGGCCCATGCCCCTCGGTCCTGTTCCGTCAAAACCTGGCATTGTACTGACCTCCTGATTGTTTTCTTCTTTTACGCTCTGCGATAAAAGATCTCGATTTCTTTTCGTGCCGGGAGCAGATCTCCTCGAGGCCCCGGCCCTCACCGGTCGGCCGGCCCCCGATATTCAATGAGGCGGGCTGGGATCTCCCCATCCAACGCTTTTCGGTTCGTTTCGCGCCCGGCCGGCAGTTGAAGTCTTCGTTTCTCTGCCTGTTCGAGCAGGTCCCGCTCCGAGACGGACAGGCCCGGGCCGGGCTTGACGCCGCGAAACGCCTTGACGGCCCCCCAGATCGAGATCGCCTCCCGGACCAGCCACAGAATATCCGACAATCTGCCGCCCGTTCTCACCGGCATGCCGGTCGCCCTGCCGCCGCCGTTCCATCGGCACTGGCCCCTGCCTCTTCCCGTTCGGCGACCTAGACCCCTTGGACCTGTCCCATCAAAATTCGGCATGTCTCATATCCTCGAACTTGACCAATTATCAATGAAAACCATTTTCATTAAAAGACCCATAAAAAAATCACTTCCGCCTGCAGTCCTCGCACAGACCGTAGAACTGGATCAGGTGGTTGGTGATCGCGAAGTTGTATTTCCTGGAGAGCCCCTCTTCGGTTTTCTTCAGAAGGGCGATCTCGTCTTCGATGAAATCGCGGTAGTTGATCACGCGGCCGCAGCCCGTGCAGACGAGGTGGTGGTGGTGGTCCTTGCCCTTCGGCCCCTCGGCCAGCTCGAAGCGGGCCCTGCCGTCACCGAAATCGAACTTGTAGACGAGCCCGATATTAACGAGCATGTCGAGGGTTCGGTAGACCGACGTGAGGCCGATGGCCGGGTAAGTCTTGTGAACCTGAAGATATACCTCCTCGGCGCTCAAATGGGCGTCCGTGCGTGACAGGACATCCAGAACGGCCTCGCGGCCCAGGGTCATCCTGAAGCCGCAGCCCCTGACCCTTCCATGGCACCAGCGCAGTCCTCTGTTACGATCTTCCACCATGAGGTCCTACATTCTTATTGAAAACCATTTTCATTTGAAATATAATCCCCCTTCAAAAACCTGTCAAGCTTTTTCTCTGACGGGATGATTTCCTGCCGGACCGCCCAGGCATGACGCGCGGTCCCGCAATCGAAAGGGGCTTCGTCCAATGGGATCGATAAGGAGGAACGGTGAACACCACGGCGCTTGACGGCAAGATCCGGGAGCGGCTCCTGGCAGCCCAGAGAAACGAGATCACAGAGTACCACGTCTATCACCGGCTTGCAGGATTGGCAGCAAATGAGCACAACGCCCGGGTCCTGCAGTCCATCGGGGACTGCGAGCGTGCCCACTACCTGGCCCTGGAGGACATCACGGGCGAGCCCGTGGAGCCGGATCGCCGCAGGGTGTTGTTTTTCACTCTCGCCGCACGGTTCATGGGTCTCACCTTCGGGCTCAAGCTCATGGAGAAAGGCGAAAACAGCGCAACCGCGGCCTATGCGTCCCTCGCGGGCGCCGTGACCGGCCTGGACCGGATCTCCAAAGAGGAGGCCGGACACGAGGAGCAGCTCATCGGGATCATCGACGACGAGAAACTCAAATACGTCGGTTCCATCGTCCTGGGACTCAACGACGCCCTCGTGGAGCTGACGGGAGCCCTGGCGGGATTTACCCTGGCTCTCGGGGAGATCCGGCTTATCGCCCTGGCCGGGTTGATCACGGGGATCGCCGGGGCCTTCTCCATGGCCGCCTCCGAATATCTCTCCATCAAGTCCGAGGGCGAGGCGCTGCACCCCCTGAGGGCGTCGATTTATACGGGCGTGACATACCTGCTCACGGTCCTGTTCCTGATCCTGCCCTATCTGATCCTGGAGAGCCCCTATCTGAGCCTCGGGATCACCCTGGCCAACGCCCTCCTCGTGATCTTTCTGTTTACCTGCTACGTTTCCGTCGCCCAGGATATCCCTCTACGCAGGCGGTTCTCCGAAATGGCCGCCATCAGCCTCGGTGTTGCGGCGCTGACCTTCGGGATCAGCTACGTCATGCGCCTTTTTTTCCATGTCGACCTTTGATCTCCCCGCGGGCCGTCTTCTGCCTTGTCCATGTGGTTTCCGCCCGCGGCCTCCCGGCCGGTTGTTCCCTTTGCGGGAATCAAGGCGGCGGGAAGAAAAAAACCCCGGGTCGATTGCCCCGGGGCTTTTTGATTGATCGGATCCCGTGAGCAACCTGCTCACGGCACGGCCGAGCCTCCCGCGCCCTTCGCCTGCCGGTGGCCTGTTCCCGCAATGCTGTTTTGAAAGCCCCCCTTTCTCACCGGGCGATCATGCATCGAGTTTTCTCGCCAGGTTCTGTGCCGCGATGTGTATGGCATCCCATGCCCCTCCGAAGGGCGGCGCGTAGGGGAAATCCAGAAATCCGATCTCGTCGACAGTGAGTCCCGACCAGAGGGCAACGGAAAGAGCGTAGATTCTCTGAACGGCGCCTTTCTTGCCGATCAACTCTCCCCCGAGGAGCTTGCGGGTCCGCCTGTCGCCGACCAGCTTGATTCCCAGCTTTTGGCCATCCACCATGGGCCGCGCCACGGGAACACCCCATATCAAGACACTGACCGGGGTATATCCCGACCTGGAGGCCTCCTCTTCCGTAAGGCCCACCCTCGCCACCTCGAGGTCGAACACCTTGAAGGACTGGGCGCCCACGACGCCGGGGAACTCCGCATGCGAGCCGCCGATGTTTTGACCGGCGACACGACCCTGCTTGTTGGCGATGTCGCCCAGGGGAAGATAGACCCACCGTTGTGCAACCCTGTCGAATACCTCGCAGCAGTCCCCGACGGCCCAGACGTTCTCGCGGGATGTTCTCTGGGTCGGATCGACCTTCACGGCCCCCGTTTCCTCGCCGATGGAAAGCCCGATGGAGTTCGCGAGGCCCACCTCGGGAGTCACGCCGAGGGCCATCAGAATGAGGTCCGTCTCGATCACCCCGCTGTCCGTCACCAGCCGCAGGGAATCTTGCTTTCCCTTCTCGATGGCCACGCATTTGGTCCCGGGGATAAACTCCACCCCGTGAGCCGTAATTTCGTCCAGGATCATTTTCGAAAACTCGGGGTCCCATTTCCTGGCCGGAAGGGTTCCCCGATAAACGATCTTCGTCTGCAGGCCGGCCGACGTCAGCGCATCGCACATCTCCAGGGAAATGTAGCCTGCGCCCAGGATCACCGCTTGCCGGCACTTCCTGTCCTGAATCCAGGATTTGATCCGGATGGCGTCGTTGAGGTTCTTCAGGGTGAAGACACCGTCGAGATCCCACCCGGGGATATCGAGGTGGACGGGGTTGGATCCCGTCGCCACGACGAGAGTATCGTAGGGGATCCGGCGGCCATCGGTCAGATAGACCATGCCCGTTTGCGTGTTGATGCCGTCGACCCCCGTCCGGATTTGCACGGCGATGCCCGTCTTGCCAAACTCCTCGGGTGTGCGGATGACCAGCCGTTTGGATTCCCTGATTACATCACCGATGTAATAGGGCATCGGTCAGGCGGCGTAGGAGACGAATTCCCCCCGCTCGATCATCGTGACGTCAAGGGACTTGTCGCGTCTCTTCGCCTCGGCAGCACTCGAAGGCCCCGCCGTCCCGCCGCCGACAATAATCAGCCTCTTGCCCATGGACGATTCCCCTCGCGAACGACTGAGACTCTCCCCCATTCGTGATCGTTGCTAATCTTCCCGCTCGCCCAGTATCGAGACAGGGATAGAATCAGTTCCCCGGACGCCTGACGAGCGGCTCCTGGGGCCGGGTCACGGGCTTCGCCAACCCCGGTTCCGACCGGATGTTCTTTCGGCCGATGCGATCATTCGGAGCAACCTGCTCACGACACGGCCGAGCCTCAGGTTCCCTTTTCCGAGAGATCACAAGCCTCCGCGGTCTCCTCGAGGTGCTCGACATTCTTCCCGAACGGCCTCGAGGCCGCCTCCTCGCGGTCCGTCATGATCAGTTCTGCGGCCATCCCCGCCGCGTCGGTGATGATCTCCCTGCAGTAGAGTGCATGCTCCTTGCACAGCCAGCTGCTCTGCCACTTGGTCGTCAGATCGCGGCAGCAGGTGCAGCCGTATTTTTCCAGGAATTTGTTCGGGATCTGGTTGAAGAGGCGATAGAGGCCCGGCTTGCCGTAAAGCTCCGCAGCCGCTTTCTTCACCGCCTGCTTGGGATCGGGGTCCTCGGGGAGCTTTGCCCGCCCGTGGACGCAGCCCACGGCGATGACGGCCCCCGTGAGCGCCCCGCAGGTGTCGCCGTAGAGGCCCACGCCTCCGCCGAACCCGGTGGCCACCTTCTTGACTTCCGGCGGAAGCCCCGTGTCCACCACGGTCAAGACCGCCTCGGTGACGCATTCGGCGCAGTTGTACCCGAGGGAAAAGTTCTTACGTGCCCGTTGACGGATTGCCTCGATTTTCTCCTCTTTCGTCATGGTCCCGTCCCTCCCGGTTTTTTGTGGCTCATCCTAAGACCAATTTTTGAAGAATATCAAGCGCATTTTTCCATGGGCAACAGCCCGGCTGCTCGCCGCCCGCCGAGCGCGGTGCTCCGGGTTTCGTGGGGGGAGGGGGGGACGCGGCGCAGAACGTTTCACGCGGTTGATTTTTCCCGGGCGTTCATGTATGGACACGATGGGGTCACAAACGGGTGCCTGCCTTGCATGGACCCGCCGCGGAAAGGGTCTCCGCCGGCGGGGACGGCCATCATCACATCTCGTTTCACAAGGAGGGAGAATCATGCCGGATCTGAAGAACGTGAAGAAGCCCGAGGATCTCAGCCAGGAGGACCTGGCCCGCTTCGTCGTCGACGCCCTGCACCGGGTCATCGTCCACTACACGATGTGGTTCATGGAGACGGAGCACCAGGTGGGGATGCCCAAGGCCCTCGACATCCTCCGGGAAGTGCGCAAGAACAGCTACAACATCCAGATGGACCGCCTGGCCAAGACCATGGGATTCGAGATGAAGGACGGCATCCCGAAGGTGCTCGCCGAGACGCCCAAGGAGAAGCTCATCAACATCCTGAACAACGTGGGGATCAACTGGCTGGCCAACGACGGCGTCTGGTTCACCTGTGTCGAGGCGGCCCGCGACATGTTCGACGCCAAGCGCTGCAACGACTCCACGTGGACGCGCTTCTCGCCCTTCGAGGCCTGGTCCATCAAGGAGTTCCTCGGCATGCCCGAGCAGGCGGGCATCGAGGGCCTGAAGGTGGCCCTGCAGTTCCGGATGTACGCCCGGATCAACGTCCAGACCATCCTCGACGACGGCCCCAACGCGATCATCTTCCAGATGAACGACTGCCGCGTCCAATCGGCGCGCAAGCGCAAGGGTCTCGACGATTACCCCTGCAAGTCGGCGGGCCTTGTGGAGTACCGGCATTTCGCGGAGACCATCGATTCGCGCATCAAGACGGAGTGCCTCGGCTGCCCGCCCGACAAGCACCCCGACGAGTGGTTCTGCGCCTGGCGGTTCAGCATCCCCGAGAAGAAATAGGGGCCCCCGCAAGCGTGCCCCGCAGGCAGGATGACCCATGCAGAAGCCGCTGCTCATGGATCTCGAGGACAACGTCTTTCTCGAGGGCGATGCGCTCGTGATCATCGACCGGCGCAGGCTCCCGGGCGAGATCGTCCGCCTGCGATGCCCCGACCACGAGGCCGTGGCCCGGGCCATCGAGGAGATGGCCGTGCAGGGGGCGGGCGACATCGCCATCACGGCGGGCTTCGGCCTGTACCTCGCGGCGCGGGCGGCCGAGCGAAGCGGCGCATCCCGCAGGGGCGAGATCTTGCGCAAAGCGGCCGACCGTCTCATCGCCACCCGGCCCACGGGCCATCACCTGGCGGCCCTCGTGCACAAGCTCATGGGCCGCATCGGGGAGGCGGGGGAGGCCGCGCCGGCCTCCGAGGTCATCCTCGCCTCCCTGCGCAGGGCCCTGGATGCGCAGCGGCGGATCTCCGAGGAGACCGGGCGCCATGCCGAAACGCTGCTTGCCGCAGGCGACCGCATCCTCACGCACTGCTTCGCCGGGCCGGCCCTGCTGTACATGCTGCGCTTCGCCCGCGAAGGGGGCAAGGAGGTGCGGGTGCTCTGCACGGAGACGAGGCCCTACCTGCAGGGGGCGCGCCTCACGGCCTGGTCGGTGAGCGAGCTGGGCATCGACACGACGCTCATCACCGACAACATGGCGGCCCACTGCATGTCCAGGGGGATGGTGAGCAAGGTCTTCGCGGCGGCCGACCGGGTGGCCATGGACGGGACGGTCGCCAACAAGGTGGGGACGCTGCAGCTGGCGATCTGCGCGGATCACTTCCGGATCCCCTTCTACATCCTCGCCTACGGGGGACCGGACGCGAAGACGCCGCGCGGCGCGGACATCCCCATCGAGGAGAGGGACCCGCGGGAGGTCCTCGAGTTCCGGGGTGCGCCGGTGAGCGGCCCCGCCGTGAAGGGCTATTACCCGGCCTTCGACCTCACGCCGCCCGAGCTGGTGACGGGCATCGTGACGGCACGGGGGCTGGAGCTGCGAAAACGCTGAGAACGAAGAGGGGGCGGTTCCGGGAACCGTCCCCCCTTCGTTCTCGCCCGGGCTGCCGGGCCAACCTTTCGCGTTCGATCACTGGTACAGGAGATCCCTCTCCGCCTCGGGGCCGACCTTTTCCACCACGAGGGCCGACCCGGGGATCAGGTAGCTGCGCATCCGGCTGGGCAGGTAGACGAGGAACCAGGGGTCGTCGGCCCTGTATTCCCCGCGCCGGCCGACGATTTTCCCCCGGGCCCCCTTCATCGGGTGGCCGGGATGGGTGACGAGGACGAAATCGCCGAGGTCCATGTTTTGATCCCCCTTGCCTGCGCGGGCAGGTCGAATGTAGCACAGCGGGGGGTGCGAAACAATCAAAATAACGGCCCGGACGTGGATTTCCAGGCGCGGCTGTGATAAGGCACTCCGCAGGGTGCAGCGTGCAGCGGCCGAGGGCCGTTGCAGGCTCGCCTTTGCCGCCTTGCGCCTGTTGCCTGCGCCCGTCGCCGCACCGCGTCGGGACGCACGGCCGCGCGTCCAGGCAGGGGCGCAGGGAGTTCATCGATCGCGAGGAGGGACGCCGATGACGGACATCAAGATGCCCATTCTTTTCCACGCCAACTACAAGGTCATCATCCGCACGAAGGACTGGGAGACGAGGGAGCGGGCCCAGAAACTCACCGTCCGGGAGCTGAGCCCGGAGGAGCAGAGGGCCTCCTTCAAGGACCTGGCCGAGAAGGACATGCCGACCCACCAGGTCACGTTCTACGACTTCGGCTGCAAGCGGGTGATCGAGGGAAAGCTGCTGGAAAACGAGGAAGAAAAGATCGTCTTCAAGGTCCAGGAGAAGGAATACGAGTTCTCGCACCTCAAGCCGCCGGCCGCCCCTCGAAGCTGATCCCGAATCAACCGGGGGGGATGCCCCTGAACAAAAGTTACAGGTACTCGTCCGTGAAGTTGGGAAGCTAAGAAGAGCGGAATGGAGGGGGGAACCTATTCTTTTCCGCTCTTCTGCTCTTCCTCACTTCCGCTCTTCCCGTCCGACCCTGTCGGCAGACCATGAAGGCTTCGCACGCACTCAGCGCTGCAGCCATCGTCACGGACGTCACGCCACGGCGCGCTTCTCTTGCGGCTTGTCGAGGATCTCGCGGATCTTCTTGGAGAGGTCGATGATGCTGAAGGGCTTCTGGATGAAGCCGCCGCAGCCGCGCGAGAGGATCTGTGCGGCCTGCCCGTTGAGGCTGTAGCCGCTGGCCAGGAGGACCTTCACCGAGGGGTTGACGGCCTTCATCGCGTCGAACACCCGACCGCCGCCCATCTCGGGCATGATCATGTCGAGGATCACCATGTCGATCTCGCCGGCCTTCTGCCGGTAAATCTCGATCGCCTCCGGCCCGCCGCGGGCCGCCAGCACCCGGTAGCCCAGCGTCTTGAGCACCTCGATGCCCACATCCAGGACGATGTCCTCGTCGTCGACGATGAGGATCGTCTCGGTCCCCCGGATGACCTGGCGGTCCAGCGAGGCATCCGCGACGGCCCCGCTCGAGGAGACGGGCAGGTAGAGGTTGAAGGTCGTGCCGTGCCCCCGCTCGCTGTACAGGGTGATGAAGCCGCCGTGGTTGCGGATGATCCCGTAGGCCGAGGCGAGGCCGAGGCCCGTCCCGCGGCCCCGGCCCTTGGTCGTGAAGAAGGGCTCGAAGACGCGCTGGCGGGTCGCCTCGTCCATGCCGATCCCGGTGTCGGTGATGGAGACCTTCACGTAGCGGCCGGGCTTGGCCTTGTGGGGCTTCACGTACGGCTCGTCGAGGATCATGTTCTGCGTCGCGAGGGTCAGCTCGCCGCCGCCGGGCATGGCCTGCCAGGCGTTGACGTACATGTTGAGCAACACCTGCTCGATCTGCCCGCGGTCCGCGTCGACGACCCAGAGGCCCTCCTGCTCGCGCCGGGTGATCTTGATCTCCTTCTTGGTCCGGCCGAACATCTCCGAGGACTTGCGGAGCAGGTCGTTGAGATCCGTGGGCTTGACCTCGTACTTGCCGCCGCGGGCAAACCCCAGGAGCTGCCGCGTCAGCGTCGCGCCGCTGCGGATCATCTCCTCGATGCCCGTGAGGTGGACGGCGTGGGGGTGCTCCTGGGTGACGTCCATGAGCATGAGGGAGACGTGGCCCTGGATGCCCATCAGGAGGTTGTTGAAGTCGTGCGCGATCCCGCCCGCCAGCGTGCCGATGGCCTCCATTTTCTGCGCCTGCAGCAGCTGCGCCTCGAGCTGCCGGGTCTGCGTGATGTCGCGGGCGATGCCGCAGATGCCGTTGATCACGCCGGCGTCGTCGAACATGGGAACCTTCACGACGTGCAGGGTCACGGGCACCCCGTTGATCGTCTCGCTGTACTCGACCTCCACCATCTCGCCGTCGAGCACGCGGTAATCCATCTCGCGGGTCCGCTGCTCGGCCTCTTCCCCGAAAAGCTCCCCGTCGGAGAGCCCCACGATCTCGGCCGCGGGCTTCCCGAAGAGCGTCTCCACGCTCGGGTTGACGAGCACGTACTTCAGCGCGCGGTCCTTGATGAAGATGCAGTCCGGGGCCGTCTCGAAGATGGCGCGGAAGTTCTCCTCGCTCTTGCGCAGGGCCTCCTCGGCGAGCTTGCGCTCCGTGATGTCGTGGACCATGGCGATG
>Ga0116145_1004024_pt1 | contig 12050 bp, 19 predicted proteins | sample AD_JPNHG1_MetaG_FD_89747 | JGI IMG/M metagenome (GOLD analysis project Ga0116145, IMG submission 89747) | Active sludge microbial communities of municipal wastewater-treating anaerobic digesters from Japan - AD_JPNHG1_MetaG | ecosystem: Engineered > Bioreactor > Anaerobic > Digestate | place... | reverse complement strand
CCAATTTCCCCAAACCATTCTAGCCATATCAAACTCCTTTCGGAGAGAGGGATTATTCGTCCCTCTCTCCATCAGAATCTTTCATTACAAAACATTTCCATCCCTTATGGGATTCCTTTTTTCCTCTATGAACATCTGTCATTGCGTTATGCCATAGATGGTGTTCTTTACAAAACTGGTTGAACCTTCCTTCAACAATAAAATCTTCTCCATCAGGTGAAGTAAATTTATATCGTTTTCCGTTTGGATTATTCAACCCTTGTTTTGATTTACTCATTTTTTCTATTGAATCCTTTCTATGTCCTTTACCATAGAGAGGATGTTTATCACCTGATATCGACACCCCCTGTTTTCTTTTTGATTCTTCTGTTCGTTTATGCCCCAAAAGAGATAGTGATATTTTTTGTTTTATATCATCTGTTCTCTCATACTTACCACCATCCCCACCATCCCCACCTTTTGTTGCATTGTATCCGTTTTCATAAGACTGATATAGAGAAATATAATATCTCTCTCTTTCGTTCAACAATTCTTTTGTTTTACATTCTTCAAGAACACACCAATCAAAATTTTCTGTACCATATTTTCTTATAGCTTTATAGAAAGGTCTTTCATGGCCTCTTTCGATATCATCATTTGATAGAGCCAATCGTAAATGTTTATTTTTGTATATCTCAAAATCTTGAATGGTTTTTCCGATATAACATTTTCCTGTTACTTTATTTGTTGCTTTATAAATAATCATATTGAATCCTCCCTTCATATGTATTTATAATGAAAGGAGGATTTTTTTCAATATGAAAGATGGTCACTCCCCATCATCCCCTGCCTTGAGATTCATAGTAGGTTTTATCCTATCAATGATATCCGCCGTAGGTTCAATAAGTTTCTCTATAAGAGCAGAATCCTTATATGCTAACGGAGATTCATCAAGAGGTTTAGCCGAAGCAAAAACACCCTTCATAGCTTCTTCCGCCATTTCCACAGTAATGATTTCTTTTGCCTTGGAGCGAGAAAAGTTTCTACCTGCACCATGAGGAGCAGAGTAATTCCAATCGGGATTGGATTTACCCGTACAAAGCAAAATACCATCACGGGGATTGAACGGAATAATCATTTCGATACCATTATAGGAAGAGATTGCCCCCTTACGAATAATGTTATCAGCAAAGTTGATATAGTTATGAACCGTTTCAATCGTCTTTCGAGCGGTCTTCACTCCCATACATCCAAGAATCTCTTTCATGATAGCGTAACGGTTCATCTTTGCGAACTGCTGACAGACTATCATATCCTTCAAGTATCCCTCACGGTCTTCACCTTCAAGGGATTCAAGACCAGTAATAACCGGCTTACGGGAATTGATTTCCGCCTTCAACATGGAAAGTCTCTTGTTCCATTCAGACTTGGGAAACGTCGCCTTGATTCGGGACATACCCTGTTCGAAGGTTTCACCCTTAGATTCAGAGATACGTTCCACAGCGACCTTCTGCCAGTATTCACAAACCTTCTTACCCAAGTTACGGGAACCCGTATGTACCGTGACCCAAAGGTTTCCCGTCTTTTCGGACTTACCGATTTCGATGAAGTGGTTTCCACCACCTAACGTACCGATAGAGTTCATAGCGTAGTCTGCGTCCATCCCGATACGCTTACAAAGGTCACGAATATCCGTATAACCGATAAGGTAAGAAGAAACCTTATCCTTGTGAACGTTGAAACCGAAAGGAACACGTTCACGAATCTGACGGTCAAGAATCGTAGGATTGTAATTTACCTGTTCACCAAACAAACCAACATCACAGGACAACATACCACAACCAATATCCACCCCAACGATGTTAGGGATAATCTTGTCACCCATTTCCATTGTGAAACCAATAACAGACCCCTTACCGGAGTGAGTATCAGGCATAATAGAGATAGGCTTCGTGAACGCCTCATTGTTCACCATCAAAACAATCTGACCAAGACAGTCAGGTTCGATGTTGTCAATCATTATCTGAGCGTTCGTGTATTTTCCTTTTATCGTGAACATTACAACCTTCCTCTTTAGGAAACGTAAGAAACAATCTCATATCGACCCGACGGCATCCTATACCAAGAGAGAACCAGCATAGCGTTCTCGACCTTACCATTGATGCCACCAATGTCAAAGGTCACGTTAGCTTCCCTGCCACAAAGAAAACCATCCCACGGTCTTCCATCCTCTTGGATAAGCTGGAACCCGTGTTCCTTCAAGATATTGTCGATGGTTCCAAGAGGAATCGAATCGTGATACTTCTTGGCAGTAAGGTCATAAATCCGGTCATTCATCGACCTACGAACCGATGACAGAAGCCTCATTGTTATCGCCTCCCCATCCTTCTCTGAATTTCGGAGCACTCACTCACCCTCTTGAAACCGTAATACATATCCCTCTCAATACGAAGACCAAAGGCGCCACGAAACTGCTCAAGCTCGTCAAGAGAGAAATAACCCCACTCGGCACAGGTAGGGTCACCATAAAGGTCACAGAAACCGAAAAACATCCTGTCCTCTGGATAATACTCTGTGGCGAACCAAGTGGCCGCACCGGCGGGATAGAAAAACTTTGCGATGATGAGGGGGTCTTTCACGTTCTCCTGACGACCTGTCTTTTCGAACTTTTGAAGAATTTCCTTTGTGAGAAGCTTCATTTGAGTCCCCCTTTCTTATTTTCTATACCTGTATTATAACACAGGTGAGGGGAAATGTAAATATGTTACATAAAAAAATGTTTCTCAATAAAAACGGGGGGTTACGACTAACCCCCCTTATTGATTTTGTAACATTGGTTACATTGGTTACATATTGGATGCGGGTCGGGGTAACGCTCCCCGCCTCCCAAGGTTATGAGCCTTGGTGGACCCTTGGTCTACCCGCGTATGTTCTTGGTTCACGGGGAAAGAATCGAACTTTCGTGACAAGATTCAAAGTCTTGCATCCTACCGCTAGATGACCCGTGAATTTTATCATAATGATATTTTCTATGACAATTTGAACAAATAACAATACATTTGTTTATCTCTATTTGTACTCGTTCTAAAGACCACCCTTTATTACATAAATTTGAAATAAGGATGTCTTCATTCTTATCTTTACCATTGAGATGATGATAATCTAAACACGCAAGATGTTTTTCACCACAAAAAAAACATCCTCTTTGAACCTTATCCTTTTGAATAAAATCCCGTATCTGTTTTCTCTTTCTCTTGTTTTTATTATAATAATACTCTTTATTGTTTCTATAGTGATTCCGATTCATTTCTCGGCCACAAGATTTACAATAACTATGGAGACAACCACTACCACATTTTGAAAATTCAGTAAGGAGTTTTGTTTCTCCACATTTTGAGCAGGTTTTTATTTCTATCATTTTTGACATCCAAAGTGTTATGTCCTGCCTATTAGACGAACCGGAAAAGTATTTTTATTTATGTTCCTTGATAATAACCGTTCCTTCAAAAATACCGAATTGAGAAGTTTCCTTGAAGGTGTATGTTTCAGCTTCCTCACCGGCTTTCATCGGACGAGTGAGACACCATAAACCCATATCGCTCCTCGACTGTTTCCACGTTACGTTGATGAGTTTCTGCCCCTTCTCAAGGTCAACTGTTATCGTTCCGCCGAAACTTTTTGCTCTCTCCATTTGAGTGCATCCAGATATCAGTATAAACGAAAACAGAACAATTGTCAATATCGTGATGACCCTCTTCATTACTTCGCCTCCTGATAGAAGTCTTCTGCTAACTTGTCAAGTAATCGGTGTCGATTCGAAAAGACATTCGAACCCTGCCGTGCTTTGGTTTCGTGACTACAGAGATAGGTAATCACGTTGAAGGCGTTCCATTTCGTATGATGGTTTCCATACTTGTTCGTAACGGGGCCATAGGCATCAATAATTCTCGGCTTCATCTTTTCAGAGAGATACTTCCTACTCTGAACGAAACGGGAAAACTGCTCTAAACCATAGGGTTCCGTAGCCCAGCGTGCCCATTGTTCGACGTTCCCACGAACTCTGTCCATCTTGGCTTCGATGGAAAGCTGAAGTCTACGGGGATTGTCGGTAAAGTGATAATAACTTTCCCTGAACAAAGACCTTTTTCCGAAAATCAGACCGTTCTCACAAAGAGAACGGAAAGCCATCAGCTCATATCCGAAACCTGAACGGACATCATATCCGTTGAAGATTTCCAACATAAGGTTGATGTTGTCTCCCTCAAGAACCTTCTCTGACAGGTCAAAGACAATCCTTCGTTTCCACCTTCGTTGAAGTGCATCAAGATGGTCAACCGTCTTGATGATTTTGTAGTCTTTAAGAGCGTCAGAGAAGAGATTCGCAACACTTGAGTTGAGAATGACTTCATAATCGTTTGACATAATCCCCAACAGACCACCTGTCTTCTGATTGACAAGTGCATATCGGTTGGGAATCACGATACCACTCACCGTTTGAATCTGTTCTTTCTTTACACGAAAGAAAGGATTTACTTTTTGGGTTGCCATAGATACTCCACAATTTTGTTTTTGATTTATTGTAACATAAAAAACGGTGAAATGTAAATAGGTTACACAAAAAAATTATTTCGTAATGATTTCAAGAACTTATGGTGGGGAAGGTGGGATTCGAACCCACATTGGCCGAAGCCAGTAGTTTTTGAGACTACCGTGTATACCAGTTCCACCACTTCCCCTAGTAGAAATAAGGACAGGTCAATTGTCTATCTGTAGTCAAACGGTTTCGATAACTGATTGTTCCATCGGGATAGATGATAAAAACCAGCTTACCCCTTTTTGTTGCGTATCGTATCGTGGCCCATGTTCCGCTTCGAATAACTTCACTATGACCACAAGGACAGGCAATCAACATATCCGTTTCATCAACGATGTCGTGATTCCTGTCGAGATATTCCTTTTCTTCCCGTATTTCCCTATACTTTTTACAGAACGCTCGTTTGGATGGATTCTTCGGGGGATGAATGATGATATCGTGGTCTGTCACCATAATTTCATGTGCGTCAGCATCCGCTCCCACACAGTCACCGTGGTGAAACTCCGATATCTCATTCACCATAACCGTTTCCCAAAAGACCTTCTTTTGTTCGACGGTCATCCCCTGTTTAGTCCCTGTAAATCCAACCTTCAACATATTCTGGTACTCCCGGCGGGATTCGAACCCGCGCCTTTGCCTTGAGAGGGCAATCACCTAACCGAATTAGTAAGACGGGAGCTATTCCTTTCTTATATATGGTGGGGCCGAAGGGATTCGAACCCTCGATGTACGGATTAAAAGTCCGTTGCCCAGCCTCTAGGCGACGGCCCCACTTGTTTTCTTGGTGGAGCCGATGGGATTCGAACCCACAATTCGTCCTGATTAAGAGTCAGGTGCCATACCAGTTAGGCGACAGCTCCGATGTTCTGTTTTCGTTTCTGTTTCATATCAATCATCATAAGGAATTACTCGAATGATAATGATGGTAATACAAACAATTGTTACCACTAATACAAAAGCTGTTGACCATTCCATATTGTAACCTTTCTATGGTAGCCGGAGCGGGATTCGAACCCGCGGCCACGCGATTATCAGTCGCGTGCTCAACCAACTGAGCTTTCCGGCTATGTTTACCACTCAAAATCTCTAGCATAATGGACACTTTTCGTCTGTCCATTTTTAGTCGGTATAAATCTTAAAATTATGGTATCTTTGCCCTCTACCATTCGAATTGGTAGATAGTAACATTTCCCCGTTCTTCTGTCAAGAATAATTATAGCATCAATTTCTTCTGATGTATAAAGTTTTCTTATTTGTTTTCCGTCCCTTTTTCCTAATGACCTTGTGTGAACTTTCAAAACGTCAGTATAAGATGATGTTGTTTTGATTTGTATCCGTTCTAGTTTAGAACCGTTGTCCAATATCAGGTCATACCTACAGTTATGACCAAAAGGAAAGGAAACCTTATACCCTTTATCTAACGCAATGGAAGCAATTTTTAATTCGGCTTTATCGCCTTCTAAATGTGTATCCATATAATTTTCTGGAGCGGGCGAACGGATTTGAACCGTCACTAGCTAGCTTGGAAGGCTAGGGCTCTACCATTGAGCTACGCCCGCTTATTTTCTGGAGCCTCTGAACGGAATCGAACCGTTAACCTACGCATTACAAGTGCGTTGCTCTTCCGATTGAGCTACAGAGGCGTATTTACCACCAATCCACTTTCTGTTCTCTCTACCATTTCCTTTGTTGGCTCCCTTATAACTATCAGTCAACGAATGACAGTTTGGACAGAGAATTTCTAAGTTTATTTCTATATTATTTTTAGAATTGCCATCTATATGATTTATTTCTAATGGCGTTCTTTTTGTGTATGGGTTTACTTCACCCCATCCACATTTCGAACATTTGCCGTTGGTCTTTTCAATCATATATCTTCTTATATGATTACTGACTTGAAGACCCCTTGTTCCTTTTTCTAACCCACGTTTCCATCTTTCAATATATTTCTTATATTGAAAATCAATTTGACATCTTGTGTCACAATAAGTGCTTTTACATTCTTTGTTACAGTTCAAACAAGTATTCATATTCTATTGGAGCGGGTGGATGGACTTGAACCACCGACAAGATGTGGGAAACATCTGTCCTATCTAGCACCCGCTACTATTCCAATGGAGCCACCTGACGGAGTTGAACCGTCATTACTACATTACCAATGTAGCTTTCTACCATTGAAATAAGGCGGCTAAATTTTCAATACCGTCCTAATCCATTCAATATCTTCGTTAGTTACTTTTGACGGCTCCAAAATTTCCTTGACAACCACACAAAAAGAGTGGTCAGACATCTTTTTCTCTTTCCAATCAGACAATGCTTCTTTTAGTAAATCTATTTTTTCCATAGTTATATATCTTTTGGAGGGTCAGACGGGAATCGAACCCGTGATGAACGGTTTTGCAGACCGTCGCCTTACCACTTAGCTACTGACCCTAAACTCTTCAAGAGGCCATCCACAGTAAAGTAGAAAATAGTCAACCTCTTTTTCAACCATCCTCTTTGTCGTCAGTTTACTAGAAAGAAGATAATTTGTCAACCATTTTCTGAACTCATCTTCCTGCTTTTTCGTCCAGTAGTGTCGAAGATACCACTTCTCTTCTTTCACGATGTCAGGATGATAAGTCTGGCCCACCATCTCGAACTGTTTTGTCAATATTTCGTCTATATGTTTCTGCGTCAACTGTTTCATATTCATATTTATTGGAGCCGGCGAGTGGAATCGAACCACCAATGGGACATGCCCGGTTGATTACGAATCAACTGCCTTACCATTCGGCTCACGCCGGCCAGTTATTTGTTTCTGGTAGTCCCGACAGGAGTCGAACCTGTATCGGACGCTTATAAGGCGTCTGCTACTACCGTTGAGCTACGGGACCTTATTCTTGGGGTGAGCGGTGGGAATCGAACCCACTCGTTAAAGGGCCACAACCTTCTGCCGTCCCACTTGGCCACGCTCACCATATATTCTTTATTTTCTATATTTTTTGCCCCATGTTTCAGTTTGACTATGACAGTTTGGGCATAAAAATCTCAAGTTCTCCAAACGATTATCATTACCAACCCCGTTGATGTGGTCAAGTTGAAGAACAAGTATTTTATCATTCCACATTCCTTCATTATCACATTCGGCACATCTATATGGTAATAAGTTATCCTTTACAATTCGGTTTCGTAATTTACCCCCGCCTACAGGCGAATTTTCGGAAAAAACAATCTTATCTGGAATAGTTAATTTATTCGCCATTCTTTTCAAACTATCACAAGTTAATGCAGTCTTTCCTTTATTCCATGCCGGCCCTGTGAAGTGGGAAATGTCAATTCCATATTCCTTTATTCTTTTATTCAAATGAGAATAATTACCACCAGTTTCTCTTATTTGAAAATGATATATAAGTTGTCGTATAGATGTTACTTTTCCAACAGCTTCTATCAATACTTCTTTTGTATATTTTCTTTTTCTCATTGGTAGTCACCTCTATATGTATTTATAAAAGCGTCTACCATTTTTTATAAATGGTGGGGATAATAGGATTTGAACCTATATGCCCTTTCGAGCGAGAGCCTCTCAGACTCTTGTGTATACCAATTCCACCATATCCCCATAAATGGTAGGAGAGGGGGGATTCGAACCCACCACTACAGAGGGTTTAAGCCTCTTGACTCTACCAATTGGCCTACTCTCCCTTGAAAAACGGCTGTTCTTCTGCGTATACCTGTTTGTTGCCCTTTCTCAAGACACATTCAATCGAAAACTCGCCGTTCGCTATGACCTGAACATTGTTCGGACAGTATGATGCCTCCTTGAACTCGTAGGTGTAATTTTCATCACACTTCTTGACATATATCAGGTCATAGTCTTTCAATGTTCTTGTCAAAAACGGTATCAATCCTATCGTCGCCGGCGGTTCATCCCTGTCAATCAAAAAATAATGTTTATGATTTTTATTACCGCTCGACGGTAAGGTCTTTCTCTTCTCAAACAAGTCCCTATGGGGAAGGAAGAGAATCAGGTATCCGCCCGGTTTCAAAATACGATACCAGTTTTGTATGGCTATATCCGGTCTTTCCAAGTCCTCAAGACAATGTGATGAATAGACAAAATCAAACTTGTCATTCGGTATTCCTCTCATCAGGGTTGCGTCCATATGAGGACTGATAGACAAGTCCCATCTCTCACAATATGGAGTAACGGGGTCATCGCCACAACCGATATCAATGCCTTTTCCTACACAATACTTTTCAAAGAAATCTTCAAGGTTTCTTCTATCACGAGCTTTTGATGTTTCACCCATAACACAATCTGTTTATGGTGCCGATGGAGAGATTTGAACTCCCATGCCCGAAGGCGCTGCGTTCTAAGCGCAGTGCGTCTGCCAATTCCGCCACATCGGCTTCTGGAGCGGGTAGCGGGAGTCGAACCCGCCTTTGTCACGTTGGCAACGTGATGCCTGACCGCTAGACTATACCCGCTTATTCTTTTCGAAAATAAATCTGGAAGTCTGAAACGTCATCAAAAAACACGCTACAGACAACCAACCCGTAACTGTAGATGTTCAGCTGATAAGGTCTTTCATCTGAATCGTGATTGTCAACCTTCAACTTACTCGCCTGAATGACAACCGAAAAATCGTCACCCTTCTTTATCAGAATAGGCGTCTGGTTGAAAAACATCTCTTCTTTCTTTATCAGCTCATCAACATCAATTTCGGCATATGTTGCCATGACATATTCCTTTCATAATGGTTTTACCCATTATATCACGGTTACAGTTGAATGTAAATATGGTGGAGCTGAGGGGAGTCGAACCCCTGACTTTCTGACTGAAAGTCGAATGCTCCCCCAAGCTGAGTTACAGCTCATTACCATTGTATAAACTCTTCCGCCCTATGAACACCCTTCTTTTGTTTATTTTTTGCTTCAAATAATCGTAATGTTATTGTTAAAGATTCTTTACTGAAAACAATTGGTATCCAATAAAAAGTTTCGTGATTTGGATTATAGACTATTATTGCGTCTATATCTTTTACAGTATATTTTTGTGTATTTTGACCTTGTGTAGAATCAAATTTTACAAAGAGTGAACCTTTATATGGTGTAACATATTTAACTTGAACGCGATAAAATATACCCTCTTTTTCAAGAACAAGGTCGTAAATTGTGCCTTCCATTGGAAACGATGGTATATATCCTCTTTTAAGAGCCTCTTGTGCAACAGCTAATAAACCAATGTTTCCTTTTTTTGTAGTTTCACTCTTCATAATTTTCTGGCTCTCCCTCAAGGATTCGAACCTCGACAGCAACGTTCAGAGCGTTGTGGCCTACCATTAGCCGAAGGGAGAATGGTGGAGAGGGACGGAATTGAACCGCCGACACCTTGCTCTTCAGGCAAGTGCTACTACCGACTGAGCTACCTCTCCTATTTTTCTGGAGCAAGGTGTTTTTTGGTTTGTGGTTATCCTTGCTCAATCCCACATCGTTGACGTATGTTTCTGGTCGGGCGTAGGGGAGTCGAACCCTCTGTCATCAGATTGAAAGCCTGACGGCCTAGCCATTAGCCGAACGCCCGATATATTCTTGGCAGACCGTGAAGGATTCGAACCCTCATCTGCTCGCTTTGGAGGCGAGTGTGTTGCTCGATTACACCAACGGTCCTAATTTTCATTGGTGGGGCGTGATGGAGTCGCACCACCCGTGCCCGAAGGCACCGGATTTACAGTCCGGCCCGCTTCTACCTACGGAATAACGCCCCTGATATTTTGGTGGAGTCGATGGGATTCGAACCCACTCTCTCCTGATTGCAAGTCAGGTGCTTTCCCAAATAAGCTACGACCCCGTATTTTCTGGCGGTCATGAAGGGACTCGAACCCTCGTCGGCTTGCTCGACAGGCAAGTGCACTAGCCGCTGTGCTACATGACCGTATATTTTCGGTTCGCAGGAAGGTGTTTTTTATCTTTCCCCATTTTGCTCCCTGTCCCCTCAAGGACTTGAGTTCTGGGCCTTCCTAGCGTTCGTAATTTCAATGGTAGCGGGTGAAGGAATTGAACCTTCGACCTTCACGGTGTAAACGTGACGCTCTCCCAATTGAGCTAACCCGCCATATTTTCTATAATCATATCACAACTGACAGGAAATGTCAATATGTAACATAAAAAATTTTTTCTCAATAATTTCAAGTAGATGGTAGGGTCGGCGGGGATTGAACCCACAAAAATTGCGTGCAAGGCAATTATGATCCCATTTCATCACATCCCCATATTTTATATGTAAAAAATAGTGGAGTAAAACTCTTTTACCTGAAATATTCAATTACCCCAACATTACATTTATTTTATTATAGTGTAGTAAGATACGTCTATCTCCCTGTCAGATGGAATCGAACCATTCCTTCCCCTATTGGGGCTGTGCTAGCCGTTACACCATTTTGACAACTACACTTGATACAAGGTGCACCTTGTATCTATTCATACAGTATCATTGATCGTACAAGGAGTCGAACCTCGTCTATACCAAAACGTAGTTACTATATGAAAATTTTATTTTCTGGCGACAACGAAGGGACTCGAACCCTCGTAAGCCTGATCGACAGTCAGGTGCACTAGCCACTGTGCTACGTTGCCATATTCTATATAAAGAGGAATTCCTCTTTTATTTCAAGGTTTGCCGGATGGTATTTTTTATCTTTCCCCATTTTGCTCCTTACCCTTTCAAGGGCTTGAGTTCTGGGCCATCCGAGCAATCTTTGGTAGCGGGTGAGGGTTTCGATCCCCCTACATTCACGGTGTAAACGTGATGCTCTCCCGATTGAGCTAACCCGCCACATTTTCTATGGTGGACGATGAAGGAATCGAACCTTCTCTAAACAGTACGTCAAACTGTCACTTTCCCACTAAGCTAATCGTCCAATTTTTCTACGTCCTAATATACCATCTCTCTTTTTATATTCTTTCAAAGAATGACAATTAGGACAAAGTAATTCTAAATTATCCTCTGTTGAATTTGTAAAATCACCATCTTTATGATGAAATTCAAGAGGACTTTTATTTGTGTAGGGGTTTACTTCGCTCCATCCACACAAAGAACATTTACTCTTATATTTTTCTAGGATATACCTTCTTACATGGTTTGATAAACAAAACCCGTTAGACTTCCCAGCCAGAGTATTTCCTGTAACAAGACCATTTTTCCATTTTTCAATATACTCTTTATATTGAAAATCATTCTGGCATTTATTATTACAAAAAATATAATTTACTCTTTTACATTCCTTATTACAGTTTAAACACTTATTTCTAGGTAACTTCTTATTCATAATTTTATATATGGAGTATGGGACGGCACGAATGGCCCGGACGCTACTGTAACTATAACGGCCCAATCGTCCGTATCCCACATTATTTACTGGTCGGAGATGCAGGGATCGAACCTGCGACTTCCTGATCCCAAGTCAGGCACGCTACCATCTGCGCTAATCTCCGT
>Ga0116145_1004015_pt1 | contig 12070 bp, 10 predicted proteins | sample AD_JPNHG1_MetaG_FD_89747 | JGI IMG/M metagenome (GOLD analysis project Ga0116145, IMG submission 89747) | Active sludge microbial communities of municipal wastewater-treating anaerobic digesters from Japan - AD_JPNHG1_MetaG | ecosystem: Engineered > Bioreactor > Anaerobic > Digestate | place... | reverse complement strand
TCGCGTTGATCGATAAGCTCAAGGCTCGCGGTGTGACGCTGATCTACGTTTCGCATCGCCTGGAGGAGGTCTTCCGCCTCTGCGACCGGGTAACGGTGCTTCGCGACGGGCAACACATCGAGACCGCCGACGTTTCCGATATGACCACGGACAAGATCGTTCAGCGGATGATCGGCCGGCCGTTGGAGCAATACTTCCCCGCGCATCTGGACTCCAGGCCGGGGTCGGAAAGGCTGCGAATCGAGGACCTGTCCTCACCGGGTAAATTCCGGAATATCAGCCTGACGGTAAGGGCCGGCGAGGTTGTCGGGCTGGCGGGCTTGGTGGGAGCAGGGCGAAGTGAAGTGGCCCAGGCCGTGTTCGGCTTGGACCCGAAGGCCACCGGCCGTGTGTTGATCGACGGCCGACCGGTCCACATCCGCTCACCTCGTGAGGCCATGGCTCTTGGAGTGGGCTTTCTGCCCGAGGACCGCAAGACCCAGGGCCTGGTGCTCTCCATGGGCGGTCGGGCCAACCTGTCATTGCCGATCCTCAATCGCCTCTGCAGAGCCGGCTTCGTCCGCACGGGCTACGAAAAAGCCCTGACCCGCCGTTACTTTGATCGACTTCGGGTTCGCACGCCCCACATCGATGCACCCGTCTGGTCGCTTTCGGGCGGCAATCAGCAGAAGATCGCCATGGCTAAGTGGCTGGCAAGCCGCTGCGCGATTCTGCTGATCGACGAACCGACGCGGGGCGTCGACGTCGGGGCCAAGGCCGAGATTCATGCCCTGATCGACGAACTCGCTCGTGAAGGGGCGGCGATCCTGCTGATCTCCTCCGAGCTGCCGGAGGTCCTTAATCTCAGCACACGAATAATCGTGCTTCGCGAAGGGCGACAGGTCGGCGAGCTGTCGCGGGCTGAAGCAAGCCAGGAATCGTTGATGCGGTTGATGGCCGGCGTGAAGACATCACTCACGAATTGGCCCCTGCCGTTGTGAGCAAGACGATGGGTAACGATCGGTTGTCAGGTTCCTTAAGGGTATTTCATACCGATAAAAGAAGCTCAGGAGTCCTGCGCCTGGGTTCATTGATTCTGACGGCCCTGCTCGCAGGTTGTGCCGGGCTACGCCCTGGCATTCCTGCCGCGTCGTCGGCCACCATCAGTCAGCCCGCTATAATTCCCTCCGCCACTCAACCTGAGTCAAGCATGCCCGGTGTCCCCCTTCGTCTGGGTGACCGCGACATTCTCTATCTCACAGGTGTGACCGCACATCTGTCCCGCCGCTCCGTTGAGCACATGATTGTGCCCCGGCCTCTGGCGCAGAGCCCGGGTGTCGGTGAGCTGGTGGATGACGTGGTGGTCTCTCATGCTCTGGCCGCAATGGCTGGCGGTGCCCCGGAAATGACCTGCCAGATTGTATCGCGTGACAACGGCCGTCAGGTAACCGTTGCCGTCGAGTCGAGAAGCAGGCTGCCGCAACTGAGTCTGACGGCCGTGTTGCCGGCCGACGTTCATCCGGCTCGATATCGTCCTCCGGAGGGCTTCCGTGCAACCCAGACGGCAATCGGCCCGGCAACGAGGCTTTTGTTTGACAGTCTGTATGACGGTTCCGGCGGTACGTACGCCACGTACTCGGGAGATGTCAGCATCGAGTCATCTTACGGCGGCTATCGGCTGAAAGCCCGGACCGACGCTACGATGAACAAAAAAGTCGTTCTCCTGAGGCTTCATCTCCAGGTTTCCGACCATGGAGAAGGGACCTCCTTGAGGCCTCCGCTTCCTGTCGAACGGCTGGCGCCGCCGGTTCCGCTGAAGGAGGCGCGGCGATTGGCGAGCGAGTGGGCCGTTGCCCCCTCTGCCGAAGTAACCGCGATGACCTGGCTGACAGAGGCCCTGAACCGCCTTCCGGTTGACCGATTCGAACTCCTTCGGCGGACTTGCCCGCTCCAGCCGATCCGTCGAGTCGATCGCTTCGGCGATACCACGGCGTGGAACCTCGCCATCGGCCGCCCGCCTGAGCAATGGAACGTGCTGCTCTTGAGCAACCCGTCCGCCGTCGCCAAGACAGAGACCATCGGCCTTAAGCGCCTCGGTATCTCGCCGCCTGCCAGGAGCCGCTTGGCTGTCTACGATTTCTGGCAGCAGCAACTCCTGGCGGTTACGGACGAGGTGTTTGAGACTGACATTCCCCCGGGAGACTGTCGCGTCTTGTGCGTCCGCGATGTGCGACCGAACGAGCCGCGTGTGCTGAGTACCAGCCGTCACATCACTCAGGGCTTAACAGATCTGACCGACGTCTCTTACGACCCGCAGTCAATGACGCTCAGCGGCAGAAGTAATTTGTTTCCGGATGAGGCGTATGAATTGCGCATACTGTTGCCGATCGACCGGAACTCGCTCGAGATCGCAACAGTGGACGCGAACATGGTCTCGTCGTTGATTCGATCTCACGGACCGTTGCGCATGGTCACGCTGCAGAGCAATACTGAGCAGACCGTTTCATGGAGCATCGCATTCCGAAGGGCGTCGCTGCCGCTGTCGCCTCCACCTTCCCCGGCTCGAATGTCGACGCAACAAAACACCCGCGGCGTCTTGCTGTCATGGGACGCAGCAGAGTCGCGGCCGGCGCGATACCGCATCTACCGCGACGGCAAACCGCTGGCCACCGTGGCTGGCTTTGAGAACCAATACCAGGACAGCGATATCGTCTATGACACTTCATATGCTTACACGATGCGAGCGGTAGACTGGGCAGGGCAGGAGTCTCCGCCTCTGCCCGAGGGTGTGCATCGAACACCGGTCCCCGCAAACGCGTACCTGACGCAGCTTGTGCCGCTCTTCATCGGGGGCCCTGCTCCCTCGGCCGATCGCAACGTCGGAGGTAACCCGCTGCGAATGGCCGGACGCCGCTATCATCGAGGCCTGGGCACCGTGCCGGGCAATCGCATTGACTACTTGCTCGGCAAGGGATACGACCGCTTCAGCGGGGAAGTGGGCATCGATGATGCCACGACGGCCAAAGGGCGCGCGCGGTTCGAGATCCTTGCCGACGGTCATCTTCTCTTCAGCAGCGAGTCGCTGGCGGTCGGAGACAAGCCGCAGCGATTCAATGTGCCCGTCAATGGATGCCGGAGACTGACGCTGGCCGTTGTCAGGGTTGACGACGGCGACGGCCAAGTGCATGCCAACTGGGGCGACACGTATCTGCGAGCGTCGGCCACACCCGGTCGATGACATGATCCCGTATTAACGTTATCATGGTAACCGACAAACGCGCCTGTGTCCGGATGGAGGTCTTCAGATGAGAACACGCATTCTGGGATTATTCGTTCTGGCCTTGGTCATGACGGCTCTGCCGTCATGCAATTCATCGGCGGATGAAACCGATTCTTCCGCAACAGCGCCGCCGGACTATAAGCCGCCGGCGAAAGCCGCGGAACCCAAGCCTGCGCCCAAACCGGCTCCCGCCGCTGCCACTCCTGCCTCTCGACCGACCAACACACAGGTGGTCATCGAGACCAACATGGGAACGATGGTTGTGCGCCTCGATGACCAGCGCACGCCAATCACGGTGGCGAATTTCCTGCAGTATGTTGATGACAAGTTCTATGACAACACCATTATCCATCGGGTGGAGAGGAATTTCGTGATCCAGGGAGGCGGTTTTGACACCACCCTGCGCGAAAAGGAGACGCGTCCGCCGATAATCAACGAAGGCAAGAAAGGACGCCAGAATACTCGCGGCACCATCGCCATGGCCCGTACTTCCGAGCCCAACTCAGCCACCTGCCAGTTCTATATCAACCTCAAGCACAACGCGACCTTGGATGGCGGGTACTGCGCTTTCGGCGAGGTCATCGAAGGCATGGACGTCGTGGACAAGATTGGTGCCGTTCCGACAGAGAACCGCGGCGGCGCGTTCACGGCCATCCCTATCGAGCAGGTGGTGATCCGGTCAATCCGGAGAAAATAGGCAAAATGGCCGCATGGTCCGATATTGTTTTCCGGCCCATAAAGAAGCCGGAAAGAAAGCGCCCGAAGCGTTTTTCAACATTTCCTGCGCCCTGGTTGATGACTTCGGGGTGACCGTCGTGATATGATCGGCAAAGTGCGATTCGCCGGCACTTTGTGGACAACAGCACGATGCGTCGCGAGTGGCAATATTCGGTTTCAGCACTTGCTGCCCTGGTCTTCGCAGCGTTGGTCGGCTGCAGCGGCGGCGTTCTGCCCAGTGGACCGGCCGGCACCGGCGCGCAGGAAGTGTTCAATCTGTTGCGCCTTGACGGGGACGTGGCGGATACAAGCGGCAGTCTGGCCGCTGAGGAACCCTGTCTTGAGCTCGGTGCTCCAGACACCGCCGTTCAGAAACGTCTGTTTGCTGAACTGAACAACTATCGCGTCAACCATGGGTTGTCGCCGCTGGTTTACAGCAAGCGTCTGGAGGCTGCGGCTCAGGCTCATCTGTCGGATATGTACGAACGCGGTTACTTCGCCCATATCACGCCCGAGGGACTTGAACCGGGTGACCGGGCGATGGAACTTGGCTTCTGCCACAGGTATGTGGGTGAGAATCTGGCGGCCGGGCAACGGACCGTGCAGGCAGTCATGCGAGCTTGGGACAACAGCCCGTCGCACCAACTGAACATGCTGGAACCCGACTACGTGTATGTGGGGCTGGGGCACTTCGTGGATCCGATCACGGGGCGCCAATACTGGGCCCAGGAATTCGCATACCACGTCGTCGAGTAACGAATCGCGAGATCGAGACGAGGAGGAGACGGCCGGGTTATTCCCGGCCGTTCTCATGCGCCCGGTCACCGTTCACACCGACTCGATCGCTTCATCCAGGATGGGAGCCAACTTGCTCCAGGAGAATCGAGCGGTGGCTCGCTTGGCCCGATCGGGATCGCCCTGCCAGAGGTCGCCCTTGGTGAGGCGTTCAGCCAATTCTCTCAGCCGCTCGGCCAGACCTTCGGCTTCCCTTTCGTAGAAGAAACACGAGACGTCCCCGGCAACCTTGGGATCGAGGATCTCCGGATAAGCCAGTCGCTTGGGCAGGAGGGGATAGGCCCCAGCGGCGATCGCTTCGACCGCGGTGATGCCGAAGAACTCGTGGTTGGCCGTCGAGACGAAAACGTCGGCCTCCATCAGAGCTTCTTCGTAATCCTGCCGCGACTCCTGAAAACCCCAGCGATCGATGTGGTGGAAGAAATACTGCCGGGCCCAGTCAAAGATCGGCGGACGCTCGCGGAACTGCTCGCCGATGACGCTGATGCGGAAATCAACGCCGCCGAGCTTGAGAGACTTGAGAGCCAGAAAGAAGGCGTCAGGATTCTTGTCGTGTTCCCAACGCGCGGCCCAGAGAATGCGGATGGGCCCGGGCATTCGTTCACCCCGCTTGGGAAACTCCTGAACACCCTGCGGGCGGACGTCGCTCTTGGCTCGAATCCGGTCCGGGGCGTCGAACGGCTGATAGTCCGGCATGCGTTTAAGGAAAGCCGGCAGACCTTCAAGAAAAGAATCGCGGTGGTACGCCGAGTTGAACCATACGCGCTTGGCCGCCAGAGCAGTGATGATATTGCTCAGGACGTAATGGAAATCCCGGTCGGTTTCGAACCGGACGGGATACGTGAGCTGGTTTTCATGGAAGTATACGAGGGTCGGCAGATGTCGCATCTCCACCGGGAGCAGGCCCAGGAACTCGGCGAGATTGAGCATGTCGGAACAATAAATGAGATCCCAAGTTGAGCCGGATTTGAGAAGCTGATTGGCCTGGTCCGCAAAGGTGATGGCGGCGTGGCGCATGCGCCATTTCCACTTGTAGGCCGGCAATCCCAATACGGTCCATTCGTGCCGACTGTTGGAAGACCAGCCACTGAGGAAAGCCTTGTGACTCCCGCCGTGGTAAGGTTCAAGAGCCAGGATTTTCATGATGTTCTCACCGCGTCGTCATCACCGCTTCGTGTGGGCACATGTTACCGCTTGGCCAGCATCCAAGCCACCCGGCCCGGCCCGTCGGGGCAAACGCCCATCCCTCAGAACCAAGGAGTATACTGTCTTTTGTCCGGGTTTGCACCAGAAACGAATGCCGACCAGCCTGAGATTTCATCAGTCAACCGCCGGCGTCGCTTTTGCAGGTGCCAAGACGGTTTCTCGTATGGTTTCCGGGGCTTGGCCGCAGTCCGGAGAGCTATTCACGCCGACCCGAAGTCAACGCCGGTTTTGGGACCCAGACCCAGTATGTATTCACGGCCCCGAGTGTACTCAGCCTCGTTGGCGCAATGCTCGATCATGAGTGGGGTGTCATGATCCAAGGCGGCCAAGCGTCGGAGGAACGTCCTGTAATCGAGTCTGCCCGATCCGGGCGGGACCTCCTGGAAGTGGATATTCATCTCCAACTTCCAAACCAGATCTTTGGCATGGCAGCTTACGATCCACCGCCCCAACTTGTCGAAGCACTCGTCGAGCAAATCGGCGTTGTGGTAGAAGCGCTCCGGGCAGTTAATCAGGTTGCAGGGGTCGAGATGTACCCCAAAGGCCGGGCGGTCGATGGCCTTGATCAACCGAACATAGGAGTCCGGACTGTCGGGCAGGGCCCAGCCCATCATCTCGTAGCAGAACCGGGCTTTCTTGGGCTTCACCGCATCGATGATCTTGCGGGCGTTTTCGACCGCGGCGTCGAAGAATCTCTGCGAAAGGTTATCGGGGTGAGGCCCGAACCATGACTCGGCGCTGAAAGATCCGGCGATGTCAACGCAGCACAATGCCCCGATCGCTTCGGCCAGGGCCAGCCCTTCGGTCACCGCTTCGAGATTGGCCTTCCGCTTGGCCGGATCGGCGTCCAGAAGATTGCACCAACGCCCGACCTCGGCGATGACTACATCGTGTTTGGCGTAGGCTTCACGGACGGCCTTGATCCGCTCTCTGTCGTCGAGGTTGACGCCCGGGCAATAGGCTGCGCGGTAGCCCAGCTTGCGGTGAGCCAGGGCCAGTTCCTCGGGGTCGTCCGTTTTGACAAACACAGGGCCCCCCAAGCGGATTACCCGGCGCTTCTTCGCATCGGACTCGGGCGCACTTGCCGCTGCGAGGCGCCTGGTTCCAAGAGCCGTAGTTACGCCAACCCCCACAGCTCCTTTCAGCATGTTGCGTCGATTCATTCGTTTTCTCTGCATCGTCGGCTCCCATCTCACTGCTTCGGTCTGCCGGGATTCTACAGGGGTAACGGCTCGAATAGTGCCTTCATGGTAATCTTGGAGGGGTCCTTGAGCATAGGCACCACCTCGTTCAACTGGTCGATCTTGTAACGGTTCGTGATCATGGGGGCGAAGTCGAAGACCCGTTTGCCCAGCATCTCGATGGCCAGTTGCCAGCCGCCGGCCTGGCCCCACGCGCCCTGGATGTTGAGTTCCTTGGTGGCGATCTGATCGATGGGAACGGTGATCTCGCGGCCGCCGTGATAGCCGCAGATGACGCCTCGTCCTCGCTTGCGTAGCACCTTCAGCCACGGGCCTACCGCCGGGTCCGCACCCGAGCACTCAATGGACAGATGACATCCTTTACCGTCGGTCAGCGATTTGACTTTTTCGACCACGTCTTCCTTGTCCGCTCGGATGATGTGTTCGGCCTTGACCACTCCGATTCCCACGGCAATGTCGAAGCGAGCCTGGTCGGTGCTCAGTCCGATGAGGATGGGCAATGCACCTCGGTACGTGGCAACGGCCGCGCTGCCCACGCCCTGTGGGCCGGGGCCGAAGATCGCTACCACCTCGCCCGCTTGGACCTTGCCTTTGACCTCCGTCCAGCGGACCGCGTTGGCCAGGAAGGCGGTAGCGACCGCGTTAGCCATGTTCACGTTGTCAGGAAAGCGGTGGGTGATGGCCCGCGGATGGACCATCAGGAAGTCGGAGTACATGCCCCACAGGCCGTGTTCCAGTGATAGCGGCATCGACACGCCGTGTTGCCGGTTCTTCTCGCAGAGTTGGTACTCGCCTGCCCGGCACTGTTCACAGGCGTCGGGGCTATTGGTGTCGCAAGGAATCATGACCTCGACGGCCACTCGGTCGCCCACCTTGAGGCCTCGCCTGTGTGCGGCCTCGGGACCGATGGCCGCGACCACGCCAACGCCCTCGTGTCCCAGAATCAGCGGGTACTTGCCAATCGAATGAGGATGTTTTCCGCTGTAGACGATGGTATCGCCGCCGGCGCAGCCGTAGACTCCTTCCATGCGGATCAGCGCGTCGTTGGGGCCGAGCTTGGGAATCGGGATTTCCTGGATGCTGCCTTTGCCCGTGCCGTCAACCACAAACGCCCGGCTTGTCGTTGGTATTCTCATCTGTCTTGCCTCTCGCGAATCGGTCACCAAAGGGTCATAATATCGCCCCGAAGGCCGGTCGTGTACAGTCGCGACCGGCGACCGGATGCGCGGCGATCGAGACTTGCGGACTTGAGGACTCAAGGCCGGCGTACGCGAGCGACAAGCCGGAGTTGCTGAGTTTGCGTGGATTTGGAATCTCAGATTAAGCAGTGAGGTCATCATGGCATACTACGGTGCAGTGGGCAAGGCGGGACGAACAGTCGTGGCGCGACTTCGGCCTGGAACGGATCTGCTGGGGGGGCTGAAAGAACTTGCCGAGGCCAATAAGATCAAGGCGGCCTACATTCCGGTCATCATCGGCGGGGTGGACCGGGCGATTATCGAGGTGGCCAAGCCCTCGAAGGAGAGTCCGGTCGGCGTGGTCGCCAAGAAGATTGAACTAACCGGCCCGATCGCCATTTGTGGAGCCCAGGGAATGATCTGCGAACTGGAGGACGGCGGAATCGAACCGCACCTGCACATCACGTTTGTGGACAGCAACGGGCACGTGCACGGCGGGCACCTGGAGGCCGGCACTGCCCCCGTAACCACGACCGCCGACGTGATCATGCAAGAGGTCCTGGAGGTCAAATTCGGGCGGGGCTTTGACCCGGACATCAAGACGACGCTGTTTTTTCCCAGCCCGGCCGGGCAGTAGTCGACTCGAGCACCGGCACATGCAGTCAACCGTTTCGCGCGAACCTCTAAAACGACAGGCCGGCAGTGCCGGAAACCCAGGTCGTCATGCTGATTTGAGGCCGCCCTTCAACCAGCAAGTCTGGTTCTTGCTGCGAGCACTCGAGCGGGAACTCATTTCTTGCAGCCGATCGGCAGAAGATACACCGCCCGCTGCGGAGCCGGGATGTTCATTGCCTTTCCGACGGCATTCGCGTCGAATCCGCCCACCGGCACGCTTGCGAGTTCAAGAGCGGTTGCCTGGAGCAACACGTTCTGGGCCACGTGTCCTGCCTCCAGGAGGCTGTACTGTTCGGCCATCTTGCCGCAACGGGGTTTGAGCCGCTCGACGTCGATGGTGATGATCATGCACAGGGGCGCCGAGCCAACCGACGGCTGCCAGCATGCGCCGCGGAGCCGGCCCATCGCTTCAGGCCCACCCATTGGCCGCAGGGCGTGCGGGCCGGGCAGGTATTCGAAGCAGCCGTCCTTGTTGACCAGGTAGATGTTCACCGCGTACAGGGCCATGGCCGAGGGAGCGGTGCGCTTGCCGCTTGACTGGTCGGTGATGCCCTGGGCTGCCCAGCACAACTGCGAGACCTGCTCCAGGGTAACCGGCTTGTCAGCAAACGAGCGGACTGATCGCCGGTCGGCCATGGCCTTGGCCAGAGACATGCCGCCACTGGTTGCAGGGGGCGGCAAGACGGTGTCGGTCGGGGTCGCCGCCGGTCGATGCGTTACGAAAAGAGGCTCCGTGCAACCACCGGCAAGACTCGTCGCCACGATGATTACTGTTGTTGTCAGTCGCGTTGTCATGTCACACCGGTCCTTTCATGAGAGGAAACGATCCGCCAAGGTGGAACCTGCAATCCCACCTGTTGCATGTATGCTTCTGTCTTCTCGGCCTGGCCCCACGACCCTTGGCCTCTCTTGTTCACGCCGGTCGATGGTTATCCTTTCGCCAATCCGGGTCCTGCCAGCGTCCGTTCGTAAAATCAGGTATGTCAACCGCTTTGCTCCGGTTGGCGATCGACTCGTGGGAACACCAATAGAGAACGCTCCATGAGGCCGCGTCATACACGTCGATCCACGGCTCGCGATCCTGACGAACCATTTCGATGAAATCTCTGACGGCAAAGAAGTCGCCGCCGCCGTGGCCGGCGTTCTCAGCTTGTCGCGCGTCGCGCTTCCAATATGCGTGGTCGTACTGCTCCTGGTATTTCTGCAGGTTGTCCCACTTCTCGCCTTTGCCTTCCTCTTCGATGTACACGCCGTGCCGCGAGTCGTAGAGTCCCTTGGTGCCTTGGATCATGTAAGGCAGGACGGCGGGCCGGGGCGAATTGACGTCGTAGTCGAGCCGGATCACCCGCCCCTTGACCGTCTGGATTTGAGTTGAGACAAACTCGCCCAACGCCCAGTCGATTTTGCCCTGCGGGCTGTCGGCGCCGTATTTCTTGACCGCGTATTCCTTCAGGACCCGCGGGGCGGTCATCATGCTCGTGCAATACTCCATGCGGTCGCCGTCGTTGAGCCCCATCCACTTGCTGACCGGCCCCATGGCGTGCGTCGGATAGTCGCTGCCGAAGTTGTTGGCCGCCCAGTCGCCCCACCAGTCGAGCGAGCCGTCCTGCTTGAAAAGCATGAAGCGGCAGTCGTGGAGGTAACCGCATTCGGCGTAGTACGGCTCGCCAAAGATGCCGGCTCTGACCATGTTCCAGACGGTCATGATGTGCCGCATGTAGAGATAGTTCTCGAGCAGCATGTAACGCCGGCCGGTGGCTTCCTTGGTCTTGACGAGATCCCACAGCTCCCGGAGCTGGAACCCCGCGGGCACCTCGCTGCCGATGTGCTTACCCGCCTTCATCGCCTCGATGGCCATCGGACAATGCCACTTGGTCGGCGTGGCGATGAGCACGGCGTCGAGGTCGTCGCGTCTGACCATGGCGCCGTAGTCATCGGGGGCCTTCGAATAGCGGAACGGCTCGGAACCCTGTGCCTTCTTGACGATCTCAGCGGCACGCCCGAGATTGTCCTCATTCAAGTCACACACCGCCCTGACCTGCACGCCGGGCACGGCAAGTGCCAACCGAAGAAGGTGCGTGCCGCGATTGCCCAGGCCCACGACACCCAGGCGTACCGATTTGGAGTGCTTTGCCTCATCAAGAGACGCCAACGCCGGTTCACCGATCGCCGCGGCGGTCACTATTCCCGCACTCCTGGTCAGGAACTCTCGTCGATTCATCCAGTTTCTCCCGCAGAACAGTACAGCGCGTTCAATTATCGCTCATACGATCATAACCGCAACCGGATCGCCTTGGTCCACGTCAGGACACGGCCCTGTTGCGGCACGGGGAACAGGGAAGTCGGCATCAAATGCATTCATGTTCGGAGTTGTGTCTGAGATGATCGGCCGTCCGATACGCCAGGGTCCGTCTCGCGAATGTCACATAAAACCTCCTATATATTTCTTATTACAGCGCGTTCTTGGCGTCGTTGTTCTGGCGGACATCATTTTCTCTGAGGCTGGTTCAGACCGAATCACGGAACGTGTCCGCCGACGGCCGGTGATCGCGCCGACCGCCCGTGGGTCTTGCATGAGCAACCTCATTCGAAACCCGGACGCAGGTAACCGGCATTGCGGTGGGCCCAGTCGAAACGGGTCCTCGCGGCTTGGGTCAGGATGAATGATCCGGAGAACACGGCCGTCGCGATTCCGTCGTCTGCCTGTAACATCCTGTGGACCAAATCCTTAAGGAGATAACCACAATGGGTTTGTTTGGCGCGGGGGGGGGTGGTCGGCGGTCGGTGTCCGGCTTTTGGCGCGCGGGGGTCGCTTCGGAATCTGTTGCGGTCTGGCCATGTCGCGAGCCGAGGATCAGCGGTTGCCCACAGGGGACGGAGAAGGGGTTGCGCCCGGCCGGGAGGTCATCGCTTGCGGCGTTGGGTTCGTTTCGTCAGGCACTCGGCAGGTCGGCGCCGTGCTTGGTCGATGCGACTTGGCGGGGCTGTGACCCGCTGGTCCCCGATTCCCATCTGGGACCCTTCTGCCGACGATTCCG
>Ga0116145_1004010_pt1 | contig 12073 bp, 6 predicted proteins | sample AD_JPNHG1_MetaG_FD_89747 | JGI IMG/M metagenome (GOLD analysis project Ga0116145, IMG submission 89747) | Active sludge microbial communities of municipal wastewater-treating anaerobic digesters from Japan - AD_JPNHG1_MetaG | ecosystem: Engineered > Bioreactor > Anaerobic > Digestate | place... | reverse complement strand
CATAAGTTATTATCTAATATAATGGATATTACAAGGATTGAATCAGGGAAAATTCAACTTTTTAATGAAAAATTTAATTTAAATAATAAAATTAAGGAAGTTATCGATTCCTTTCTGGTACAAGCATCCGAAAAAAATCTTAAAATAAAATGCAAAATAGATCCAAAAATACCTTCTTTTTTATTCGGTGATTTTGTAAAATTGCAGCAAATACTTAATAATTTGATTAGTAATGCAATAAAATTTACCGAAAGGGGTTCAATAGAATTAACTATTAAATTATTGGAAGAGTATTCTGATAAAATTTTACTTTTGTTTATTGTAGAAGATACAGGTATAGGTATTCCAGAAGAAAAATTTAATTTATTGTTTAAAAGGTTTTGCCAAATTGATAATAGGTTAACAAAAGAATATGTGGGATTAGGGCTTGGATTAGCTATATCAAAAGAATTAGTTGAGGTTATGGGTGGCAAAATTTGGTTAGAAAGCAAACCTGATAAAGGAAGCAAATTCTATTTTACAGTGCAATTGGCTTCTTTTTAAAAGATATAAAACATTAATTTTTAGAGAAAGTTAATTTAGAAAATAAGTTAAAATAGATTGTATAGGGTATATATTATGAAAGCACTTGTTGTTGATGATGAGTATATGAGTAGACAATTACTTATACAATTGCTTAAGCCATACGCTGAATGTCATTCAGCTTTAAATGGTATAGAGGCAGTAGAAATTTTTAAAAATGCTCTTGAGGAAAACAAACCCTTCGATCTCATTTGTCTTGATATAATGCTACCTGAAATGGATGGTCACGAGGTTCTTAGGAAAGTTCGTCAAATAGAAAAAGAAAAAAATATTTCTTATTTAAATTGTGTAAAGATAATAATGATAACAGCTCTTGATGACTTTGATAATATTAAACAAGCATTTATTGATCAATGTGAAGCTTATATAATAAAACCAATTAGAAAGGAAAATTTCATAAATCAGCTAAAAGAATTCGGAATAATTAAATAATTTATTTTAATAAAATCATCTTTCTGGTGATAGTACAATTGCCTGTATAAAGGATATAGTAATATACACCTGATGGATTTTTTTCTGCGTTCCAGATAATGCTATGTTTACCTGTTTTTTGATATGAATCAACCAAAGTTGCAACCTCTTGACCTATCTGATTATAAACAATTAATTTTACATGTTCATCTTTTTTTAAGTGATAATCAATTTTTGTAGTCGGGTTAAATGGATTAGGATAGTTTTGTAATAGTTTATACTCTGAGATTTTATTTAAGTTTTCTTCTTTTGTATCTTTATTTTTGATCAAAATCTTAAATAACTTATTTGTTGATTCAGCTTTAAATTTTATTTCATTTTCATTAATTCTGTGTGTTTCACCAGAAAGTAAATCAATAATTGTAACACTAATATTTTCAGGTAAATTACCTGATTTTGAGTATAACAATGAATAGTTATTATTCTTTTTAAGATTATTTAAAGAGATAACTATTGAAGCATCTTGTGTAGAGATATCTTTATTAAATAATGCATACTCTCCGTTATTGTCGGTTATTCTCATATCAATATTGCTATATGGGAAAATAGGAGGTTTACTTATATTTTTCAACTGTTGTGAATGATTTTGTATAGTGATAATATCTGAAGCTTCAGATTCATCCTTCAATATGAAATCTATTTTACCTTTTGATAAATCATGTAAGTCAGAAATATTATTACTTATTTGAGTTAAATTTGAAATTATTGGTTTGATGGAAATATCAACAGGCGTTTCTTCATTGTTGATAATAAAATATCCTTCAAAAGGTTGCAAGGTTAAGCTTTCAATTTCATAGTTTTTACCATTCCATTTCCAGAAAATTGTTTCAACATTTTTACCCTTCGGAATAATTACGTTTTTTATATCTATGGGGAACATGAAAGGATTACCTATTTGATTCCAACCAGGCATTAACTTAATTTTAAAATCTACATTTGTAAGGTTAGTTAATATGTTATTAAAATTGATCTCTCTTTCTTTAGATGATATTACCCAGAACCCATATCCAGCAGGAACATCGAAAATATTTTTTTCTGTTAATTCTACATAATTATTATTTTCCCATCTTAGCAATCTCCATTTAAATGGATCACTTTTGCCAAAATTTCTAAATATTTCTGATGAAAAAGAGCTTTGTTCTAATTCAAAGGGTATTGCAAAATTGAAGTAAATTCCACTTAATAATTTTTTAGGAAAATTTTCTTGAGGTATTTTTACTCTTAAACATAGTGGATGTTCAATATAGTTACTATCTGGTAATGTAGCTATTGTGCCATCAATATAAACTTTAAAGTAGTAATCTAATCCTCTATCAGTAATTAGTGTTCTATCAAATGTATATTCATATTTACTGTTTGAACCCGGGACGGTTGCAGAATCAAACTTAGAATTTCCACCTAATCTATAGAATATTCTTACCTCTGATGGAACAAGACGCTTATCCGAAATAGAAAAAGCAACTGATTTTTCTTGATTTTTTATTGCTATAAAGTCTTGAGTTTCATTTACAAGTTTTGTTATCGTTTTATAATTAACTGTTAGAGGTATAAGTGTTGTAGAATAATTTGGATCATCTGATAAAATTCTAATATTGGCATTTTTTATACCTATCGAGGAGCTATAAGATGAAATAAAGATATTTTTTATTTCAGAAGGTTTAATAATTATTGGTAATGTAAATCCAAACACATTAAACACATTGCTATCAGATCCTATTATAGAAATATCGTTAATAATCAAATCAGCTTCTCCACTATTAAATATACTGAGACTTGTATCTTTTCTTTTACCAATATAAACGTCTCCTAAAGATAAAATGTTAGGATTGATATTTATTTTGGGTTCAACGCCCCTTCCGGTAAGGGTTATAGAGGTGATAGGATTAGATATATCGTTAGAATAAATCTCAATAACAGCGCTTTTATTTCCAATGCTCTTTGGAGCAAAAGAAAAAACAAATGAGTCAGATTGTGATGGACTTATTTTATTAGTATAGGCAAGTATAACAAAAGATGATGTATCGGTTCCTGTTTTTTTGATATCGAAAATGTTTAAAATACCATCTCCTACATTTTTTATGATAACAACTGAATCCTTTTGATGTTTTGTTTTTAAATTGCCGAAATTTATAGATCGCAATATACTTACTTTTGGAGATATTGTTTCACCTGATAAATTTATATTATAAGTAGGGTTAAAAATATCATTTGAATTAATTGTAAGCACAGAATTTTTTATACCAATTGCATTAGCTAAAAATCTTAACTTAATGTTTATTTCTTGAAAAGAGGCAAGGTTTAAAGGATAATTGGTGGGGTCTACGATTTTAAAGTAAGACGAATCAGAACCCCATATAAATATATCTTTTATTGTGATAGTGCTTGTTCCAATATTTTTAATTGTAAAAGACTTTTCTTCTGTCAATAAATATGCAACCTTGCCAAAGTCAATTTTGTTTGTGCTCACAAATAAGCTACTTTGTGTTTGTTTTACAGTTCCAGATAATTCTACTGTTAGTAGATTATTAACAAGATCGTCAGTTTTTATTCGAAGTATAGCAGTATATAACTTTTGTAAGTTAGCATCTGATGGATTAAATCTAATATAAATTTCTTTTTTTGATTTTGGTTCAATAGAAAAAGGAAAAGAGGTTAATACTAAAAAATGTGATTTATCTTCTCCAATTAAATTAATTGAATCAACAACTTTTTTCGTTATTCCTGTATTTTCTATAATGATACTTGTATCTTTAAATCCAAACAATGGAATTGAATCAAAAACGATTTTTTGCGGTCTATATGTAATAGTTCCTGTTTCAATGTATCCACCACCGGTTATGGGCAGAATTGTTGTTTGTCTTTTTGGATCATTACATTTTATTCTTATCTCAGCAAGATATATTTTAGTTGTATCAGTTAGTGTTGGTGAAAAAGATAATTTAATTTCAGTAAATTTACCAGCCTCTAATTCTATAGGCAAAGCATTATGTATAATTGTGTAATAATTGCTGAAGGAACCTAAAATGTTTATAGAGTCAATTATTAATTTTTCAGTACCAACACTACTAATTGTAATAATTGTATCCTTCTTAGTATTTATTAAAATTTTTCCAAAATCTATAGATTGAATTGATAAACCTATTGCTGGTTGGTTTAGAACTCTTGCATTTCCTATTAAAATTGTCGATACTTCTGAGTTTGTTGGATCGTTGTTCAAAATTACTAATCTCGCATATCTTAAACCTGGTTCAATCGGTTTAAATTTTACTTTAATATTAAATGAGCCTCCAGGTAATATAGTTATTGGGTAGTTATAATTATCTAATACAAAATCAGAGGCAAATGCACCATCTAAGTACATGTTGTTTATAATGAGATTACTATTACCAAAGTTATTAACTATTATAGTTGTATCTTTTGAAGAACCTATATTTAAAGTGTCAAATAATATTCTTTCAGGTGAGCGATTAATAGTAGGCGATTTTACTACTGCAGAGAGATCTATTGAATAAGATGGTTTTTCTGGGTCATTGCTTGCAAAATTTAATTGAGCTACTTTGTTGCCAATAGGTAGTTGGCCAGTGATTCTGATTTTTATAATTTCGTTTTGATTTTTTATAAGCTCAACAGGCAATCCCCCTGATATAAAAGTAAACATAGATTTATTGTTGCCGGTGAAAGATTTCGATGAAACAACTAAGTTAATATTACCCTCGTTACTAATTATTATAGTTGTATCTTTTGAAGCTTGAGCTGTAATCTCTCCAAAATCTATTGATTTTTTATCTACGTATAAAATAGGTTTTCCTCCACCAGTTCCAGATAAATTAATTTGTCTTAAATTACCTAAAGGGTCGTTGCAAGATATTAATAACCTACCTCTTTTTGCGCCAAGTTGCCTTGGGTAAAATTCAATAAGTAAGCTATCTAATTTACCTGGTTGTAAGGAGTTACTGTTTAAATTTTTTAAAATTTTGAAAGAAATCGTATCATCAAAAATTGTAAGATTGTTTATTATAATAATACTATTTCCATTATTGAGAAAATAAAGAGGCAATATTTTTGATGGAGTATCTAATTTAGTGGTTCCAAAATTTAGTTCTTGAGGTAAAATTGATAAATTTGGATTCGTGACATTTGCAAAAACTTTGACTGTTTTATTGGGTGCATTCGATGAATTGTTGTTAATTAATATTGAATCGTTTTTTGAGCCAAGAGATAGAGGGTTTAATCTAACAGTAAGATTTATGGTTTCACCGGAATTTAATATTACAGGTTTTAATAAAGGTTGAGCTACTTTAATTATTGTATCATTATTGTATTCTGAAAAATTATTAATTTTCAATTTGTATTTTCCAACATTTTTAATTATAAATGTTGTATCTATAGGAGAAGAGTTTATAGCAACATTACCAAAATTAATATTTTCTGGCGTAACAGATATTTCTGAACTAATTACATTACCTAAAAGTGATATTTGCAAGTTTGGTTCGTTCATCGAGTTATTTATAAGACTAAGGGTATTCCTTAAGTTACCTGTTTCTGAGGGATAAAATCTTATAAAAATCTGTCCTGAACTATTTCTTGGAATAATATAAGGGAATTGGTTTGTTACAACAAAATAATCATTATTATTTTCAAAAATTGCTTGAGTGAAAATAGCATCTTTGACTTGAGATATATTATTAATGTTGATTACTTCTTCTTTGAAATCCGATTCATAACCTAGAGAGCCAAAATCTATTTCTCGTTTATCGGGTTGGATAAATGACCTTAGCGTGTCAACAACTATTTTAACAGGTATATATACAAATGTAGGTATAGAGCTTGTTTTTACACACAACGTATCTATAAAAGTGCCAAAAATTTTGGGTGTAAAAGAAATGCCTATTTTAAAAGGTTTTTCGAAAAAAAGTGAGCAAACAGGAGGTGCATTATTAATAAAAATGTTAAATAAAGAATTTGGAGAGAGAAATTTTATTTCTAATATATCAAGACCCATTAATGCTGAGGTTTTAAATATTACAGTATCATACACAGTGGAAGTACCCTCATAAACACGACCAAAATCTATATTACTTTTATCCCATGTATATGGACGATTGACAGGGTCAACGGTAAAACTTACAGGAATTTTTAAAATAGGGGCATTATCTGAATTATTGACTATGACTAATGTATCCTCATAATAGCCTATTATTTGATATGAAGATGCAGCTACTCCAATATTTAACGGACCGGTAAGTGTTGAAGGAAGTAATGTTCTATTTGGAGGAGCATTATTTAATGTAACCGTAAAGATAGTGGGATACTTAATAAAATATGTACTAGTAATTGTAATGGGGCTATCTCCTTTGTTAGATAGTTGTAAAGTATCGTATTTTGATCCAGAATTATATGAGATAGATCCAAAATTAATAAAATACTTGTTTGGGATAATTGTCCTACTTATAGGAAATGTATCAGAAATGAAAATAATTACTAACCAAAATAATAAAAATATTTTTTTCATATCCATACCTCATACATACGTATCATTAATTATACAATTATTAAAACATTTAAGTTTCAATATTTGTTTTATAATGTAAACTATACTTTGACTAATTTTTTATTGTAATCCCGAGTAAAATATTTATTTTCTCTTTTGGTTATTTTATGTCCATCTGATTCAAATAATTTTATGATTTCTTTTGATGCACCAGGATATTTAAGGTTAATTTCTCCTTTTGTTTTGAGCGTTCTCCAATAAGAAGAAACCTGTCTTTTTTCTTCCAGCATTATTTCAAATGAATGGTGAACTGATTTCCAGGCAAAAATACCTGCTGTGATTGGGAAGCAAATTAAAGCATTATGCTTTTTTGCTAATATTGAGCGGATTTCGTTTATTGTGATGAGTTTACCTTTTGGTACTTTTGTAATTGTTTGGTCTACTTCGTATAAAGCTGGAATTGTGCTTGTAATGGCACCCCATTTTTTACTGAGTATTCCTTCTATTTTTACGATTTTTGGTAAATCTTTACTATCCTTTAACTTCTCCTGCCATAATTTTGTTAATTTCATTTATTTATACCCTTTTATTCAGGGTTCTTTTAATTTTATTACATTTTTACAAATTCTTACAATCATATATTTTTATTTCCAATTTATTAAAGCTATTAACCACTACATGTCTTTCAGCACTTGTATATAATTCTTTAGTATTAGAACTCGATTTTTAATTATTTCAATCATATCAAAATACTGCATTGGTAGATACATAGTTCCTTCTTTGGTTGAATATAGTTGTTCAATAAAACTAAATTCTTCATCTCTATATTTTAGCCATTGTTTTTGTGATTCTTTAAGTTTCTTTTGAGAATTTGAATCTAATAATTTCATTAATTCTTTATAAACATTATTCAGTTCTTTATCCCATTTAGTATATGCTTCTTTAGCACATTCAAGCATTTCAGTAGTAGATTGGTTTTGTGTTATGCAATCGTTAAGCCATTTATCAATAGGATGTTGATTACTATTCTGAGAAAATAGGGGAACACTCTTTATTATGAAACTAAGCAAAATAGTTAAAAGTAATGCTCTCATTTTTTAATTAATATATTTATATATTATATGGTTAGACTGTCTATAATTTTAGTTATAGACAGTCTAATATACTATTAGTTAATGGTTTTATTTCTTCTCATTTGCTTCGACAATTGCGATAGCAGCCATATTAACTATATCATTAACTTCTGCGCCTCTTTGTAGTACGTGAATAGGTTTATTCATTCCAAGCAAAACAGGACCAATTATATCCGCATTTCCTATTCTATTTAGTAATTTATATGCAATATTACCCGAGTTAAGATCTGGGAAGATTAGAACATTTGCTCCACCCTTAAGCATCGAGAAAGGATACACTTCGTCGATAATTTCAGGAGTAACTGCTGTATCAGCCTGCATTTCTCCATCAACCATCAAATCAGGTGCTTTTGAATGAATAATATTTACTGCTTCTTTTACTTTATTTGAGTATTCATTAACGGTGCTACCAAAATTACTGAAAGAAAGCAAAGCTACCCTTGGTTTAACATTAAATCTTGTTGCTGCTTCAGCAGTCATAATTGCGATTTCTGCAAGATCATATGCACTTGGGTTGATGTTTACTGTTGTATCGGCAAGGAAATAAGTTCCTTTCTTAGTAGTTAAGATGTACATACCTGCTACCCGGTGATATTTTTTGTCCATCTGAACAATTTGTAATGCGGGTCTTATAGTATCTGGATAGTGGGATGTTAATCCTGAAATCATTCCGTCTGCATCACCTAATCGAACCATCATAGAACCAAAATAATTTGGTTTTTTGATAGTTTCACATGCTTCATTCTTTGTAATACCTTTTCTTTGTCTTAAGCTATAATACTCTTCGGAATAATCTTTAAGTTTAGAATATTTTTCTATTTCGATTATTTCAAAACCCGAGAGATCGATATTATGATCTTCTGCTTTTTTCTTTATAATTTCTTCTCTACCTAACAAAATTGGTGTTGCAAATTCATTATCAACAAGTCTTTCACAAGCACGCAATATTTTTACCTCTTCACCTTCTGGGAAAACAATTCTTTTTTTGCTACCTTTTGCCTTAGACATTATTGGTTGCATTATTGGTTTTGCAATGCCTAATCTTGTTTCTAATTCAAATCTATACTTATCCCAATCTTCAATTTTTAATCTTGCTACTCCAGTCTCTATAGCAGCCTTTGCTACTGCAGGAGCAACATTAATAAGAACGCGTGGGTCAAAAGGTTTCGGTATTATATATTCTTTTCCAAATTTTATGTCTTCAACTCCATATGCTCTTTTTACTGAATCAGGAACATCTTGCTTTGCTAATTCTGCTAAGGCATAGGAAGCTGCTAATTTCATTTCATCATTAATGGCAGTTGCTCTAACATCTAAAGCACCTCTGAAAATAAATGGGAAACCCAAAACATTATTAACTTGATTTGGATAGTCCGATCTACCTGTAGCCATTATAATATCACTTCTAGCGTCAAGAGCATCTTCATATGTGATTTCTGGATCAGGGTTCGCCATCGCAAAAACGATTGGATTAGGGTTCATCTTTTTTAGCATATCTTTGGTTACACAATTTCCTATTGATAAACCCACAAAAACATCTTTTCCTTCAAAAGCGTCTGCTAAAGTCCTAACACTTGTTTTTTGAGCAAAGAATTTTTTATATTCGTTAAGGTCTTCTCTATCTGTTGTTAAAACACCTTTGCTATCACACATGAATATATTTTCTTTTTTAACTCCTAGTCTTATATAATGTTTAGCGCAGGCAATGGCAGATGCACCAGCTCCATTGATGAGAATTTTAACTTCATCTAGTTTTTTCCCAACTAATTCACAGGCATTTAGTAAAGCGGCACCGCTTATGATTGCTGTTCCATGCTGGTCATCGTGGAATACAGGTATGTTCATGGTTTTCTTTAATGTTTCCTCAATATAGAAACATTCAGGTGCTTTAATATCTTCAAGATTAATTCCGCCAAATGTTGGTTCTAACAGTTGGCATGCTTTAATAACTTCATCTGGATCATGAGTTTTTAATTCAATGTCAAATACATCAACATCGGCAAATCTTTTAAATAAAACTCCTTTACCCTCCATTACCGGTTTACCGGCATGAGGACCAATATCCCCCAAACCTAGAACAGCGGTACCATTTGATACAACTGCAACTAAATTTCCTTTGGCTGTGTACTGATATACAAGTTCATCGTTTTTGTGAATTTCTCGACATGGTTCAGCAACACCCGGGGTATATGCTAAAGATAGATCATGTTGAGTTAAACAAGGTTTGGTTGGAATTACTTCAATTTTGCCCTTGCGACCACTTGAGTGATACTCGAGAGCTTCTTCTTTCCTGATTTTCATAGGAAATCTCCAAAGATTTATTTTTATATTGAAGGTTGTAAGTTAAACTCTTAATTAATATTAAGTAAAATTTAAACTAATGTCAAGCTCGATAATTTTATTCAATTTATTATTAAGGTTTATTTATGATAACGAAAATTGAAATATATCCCAAAATGCTTCCTTTAAAATCTGATTTCAATATTGCAAGTGGTAATGTTGCTGATTCTAAGAAAGGAGCTCCACATATTTTTTTAAAAGTGTTTGATGATGAAAATAATTATGGCTGGGGTGAAGCCAGACCCAGCCATAGATGGTCTTATGAGACATTTGAAACTGTAGTAAGTGCTTTAGAAAATTATATTATCCCTGAGTTAATAGGTGTAGATGAATTTGATTTAAAGACTATTCACAAAAGAATGAATAACATTATAGCTAATGGAATAGTAACAGGGCAACCTATTGCAAAATCTTCTGTGGATATGGCTTTGTATGATTTAATTTCAAAAAAAATGAATTTATCTCTTAGAAAATTTCTTACTTCAAATTCTTTCAATAAAATTCATTTAAGTTATATTATTTCAGCACAGAATCCTGAAGAAGGTTCTTTTCAAGCTGAGAAGGCTATAAAAGAAGGGTTCACCGGAATTAAGATAAAAGCAGGAATAAATTATGAAAAAGATTTGGATATCATAAAAGCAATTTCTGAGGTAGCAAAAGATCTTTTTATTATTGTCGATGCAAATCAAAGTTGGGATATACCTAAAACAATTAAAATTTGTAAAGAATTATATTACACAAATGTTAAGTATATAGAACAACCATTACCTGCAAATGATATTTTAGGATATTCACTATTATTGAAAAAAGTAGAGTTACCAATTGCTCTTGATGAATCAATTTATACAGTGCAGGATTTAATAAACCATATAAAACTTGATGCTATCAATGCATTGGTTTTAAAGATAAGTAGGTGTGCTGGCATCTATAATGCTTATTTAATCGGAAGAATTGCTTTAGAGAATGGAATTACTTTGATCGGGGGAGGGCTAACAGAATCATCTTTGGGTATGATGGCATCAGCTCAATTGTTTGCGGCTTTAAATATAAGTTTACCAGTTGATTTGAATGGTATGCAGTTTCTTTCAGATCATTTATTCAAGTATAAGCCATTTAATAAAACATATATTGAACTTGATGATACACCTGGTATAGGTATAGAACCTATTATATAAAAATGAAATAAAAATTTTCAATTAGTTTTACAATAAAGTTATAAATATCTAGATTAAAATTGACAGAAATTATTTTTTATATAGCAGTAAAAAATACTCTTTACAGTAACTTAGTATCTATCTTGATTTTATTTTAATTTTTTGATAAACTATTTTTCAAAATAATAATTTGAGGTATGTGAATGTCAATCAAATTCTATAACACTTTAACTAAGAAAAAAGAAGAGTTTAAACCAATCAATGATAAAACTGTAAAAATGTATGTTTGTGGCCCAACCGTTTATGATTATTTTCATATAGGTAATGCAAGATCTTTCATAATGGCTGATGTAATAAGAAGATATTTTGAATATAGAGGATATGACGTAAAATTTATTATGAACATCACTGATGTTGATGATAAAATAATTAAAAAAGCTAATGAAGAAGGTGTTAGTAGTGATGTAATAGCAGAGAAATATACAAAAGCTTTTTTAGAGGATATTGAAAAATTAGGAATCAAAAGGGCTACAATTAATCCTAAAGCAACCGAAAATATTCAAGAAATAATTAAAATAATTGAAAAACTAATTTCTTCAGGAATTGCTTATCAGCTTGGTAACGATGTTTATTATAGTATAGATAAATTTAGTCAGTATGGTAAATTATCTGGTAAAAATATTGATGAATTAATTTCAGGTGCAAGGGTAGAAGTTGATGAGAATAAAAGAAATCCCCTAGACTTTGCTTTATGGAAAGGAGCTAAAGAAGGAGAACCCTCCTGGGATAGCCCTTGGGGAAAAGGACGACCCGGTTGGCATATTGAGTGTTCAGCTATGGCTATGAAATATTTAGGTGATACTATTGATATTCATTGTGGTGGTAATGATTTAATATTTCCT
>Ga0116145_1004009_pt1 | contig 12074 bp, 18 predicted proteins | sample AD_JPNHG1_MetaG_FD_89747 | JGI IMG/M metagenome (GOLD analysis project Ga0116145, IMG submission 89747) | Active sludge microbial communities of municipal wastewater-treating anaerobic digesters from Japan - AD_JPNHG1_MetaG | ecosystem: Engineered > Bioreactor > Anaerobic > Digestate | place... | reverse complement strand
CCCCTTGGCATACATACCTCACTAGCTATATATTATAGCTAGTGCTATAATCTGTCAAGAGATTATTTTATGCTAAAAGCAAGAATTATCTATTCCTAGGTATAATTTCACGGGGGATCCAGGTTAAGTAGGGGCAAGGGCGTCGGCTTCTTCGATGCAGGCAATTTCCATCCCGACTTCATACTATGGCTTATCGATGCAGACGGTCGCCAGCATGTGCGCTTTGTAGATCCGAAAGGAATTAAACAAATGGGGTTTGAAGACCCAAAGATTGACTTCTATAAGAGCATCAAGGACATTGAGGTTCGTCTTGCCGACACCGACCTAACCCTCGACTCGTACATTCTTTGGGATACGCCTTCGGTTGACATGATGTCGCGCTGGAATGTCGACAAAGCCAAGATGCTTGCACCCTCGATTCCCGTAAAATTATACCAAGGATATCATTAACTAATCGCCTCATAAGAAAATAATATTGGACATCTTCTTATCATTGATATACAATATATCAATGAGGGGAGATTGTCATGCCACAGAGAATTCAGATGATCCATGGTGTACCCTATGTCTATGAAGATTCTGCAACCTGGGATAAAGAAAAGAAGAATGCAACACATGCTCGTCACTATATTGGCAAAATGGTCGATGGAGTCTTTGTCCCTAATAAAACCTATGAATTAGAATGTGCACTCAAAGAATCGAAAGATAAAAAGCCAGGGCCACAAGAGAACACCCAGAGTATAAGGCAGTTCTGTGGAGCAACCTACCTCTTCGACAGAATAGGAGAAAAGCTTGGAATTACCGAAGACCTTGCAAAGTGTTTCCCTGATATCTACGAGCAACTGCTTTCTCTTGCCTACTATCTCATTCTCGAGGATAAGAATCCTTTACGACGCTTTCCTAAGTGGGCAAAAACACACCACCACCATTATAGTAAGAATATTCCTTCTCAGCGCTCAAGTGAACTCTTTGGGATGATCACTGAAGATGCAAAGCAAAGGTTTTTCTTATTCCAAGCACGGAGAAGACTAGAGAGAGAATACCTTGCCTATGATACCACCTCGATATCCTCCTACTCAGAGCTTATTTCCCAGGTGCGATATGGAAAGAATAAAGATAACGAGCCACTCCCGCAGATTAACCTCGCCTTACTCTATAGAGAGTCTTCACGACTTCCTGTGTACTATCGAAAGCTTGCAGGCAATATCAGCGATGTGACCACGATAAAGAGGCTTCTTAGAGACCTCTCTTTTCTTGAAATAGAGAAGGTAAAGCTCATCCTCGATCGAGGTTTCTATAGTGAAGAGAATGTGAATGCGCTCTATGCAAATCACTATAAATTTCTTATGGGGGTCAAGAAATCCTTAAAGCTTGTGCAGGAAGTACTCGATGAGATGAGGCCCTCGATGCACTCGAGGGTACATTATAGTTCTGAATATGGCATTTATTTCTATGAACGAGCCATCGAGTGGAAGTATAAGGCAAGAAAACCACGCGCTCAGACTCTTGAGATAGGTAGCAGAAGAATGTACCTCCATCTGTATTTCGATGACCAAAAGGCAGTAGATGACAGGCTCGCCTTCAATCGGCTTCTTGATAGCTTAGAAGAAGAAGTGAAGAGCGAGAGGAGAATTCCAGAACATGAGACGCTCTACCAGAAGTACTATGATATCAGTGCGACTTCGGTCCGAGGAGTGGTCATGACACCCAGAGAGGAGGCAATCGAGGCAGTAGAGAAGAACTATGGCTACTTTGCGCTCATCTCGAATGACATAAAGGATCCACTTGAAGCACTCGCACTCTATCGCTCAAGGGATATATCTGAGAAGGCATTCAATAACTTAAAAGAGCGCCTATCTATGCGAAGAACCTCAGTATCATCAGAAGAGAACCTAGAAGGCAAACTCTTTGTGGTATTCCTTGGGCTTATCTACCTTTCCTCTATCGATAAGGCCATGCATGATGCGAAGCTCTATAAGACTTATACCCTCCATGATGTGCTCGATGAGCTCGATATCATCGAATGCTATGCCCATCCTGGGCATAGGCTTCAGGTAGGAGAGATCACCAATAAGCAGAAATTTCTCTATGAGGCGCTCGGAGTTGAGTCTCCCTCATTGGTATAAATGTTCGGGAATCCGGGGTGCACATCATGTTCTCTTTATGGATGAAGATATGGAGAACTATACATGCACAATTCTCTCAAGCTGATGCGTGGAGGAGATACGATAAAATGGAGTGCTGAAGAGTTCGATATGTCGAAGCGGCCGATTTTCTCCTTCACCAAAAACTATTGCCCGAATGGTAAAAATCTGAGTAATGCCCGATACTGGCATAGTCTGTGACTATGCGAAGAATTCGCCCTAAAGAATCGTGCCTTTGTGAATAATGCAGAATTGCTCAATTTTCTCTAATTTCAGCATCTCTCCTGCGGAAATTTGGCAAAAATCCGCAGCATAGTAGCGGATTTTATGAATTATGGATACCTTCGGCGCCTGTGAGGGGAAAGGGCTCATTTCGTCTAAGAGGATGGGCGTCTCAAGAAGGCATGAGCTTCTTGAGGGCGAGCGCGTTATGAAGAGCGAAGTGTGAAACCTCGCTAGTGAGCATGGTATGGAGGTAGCGGGGAAACCTGAAAGTCAGGATTTCGTTGCGGGTGGAGATTATGCTCCACTTTTCGAAAACGCCGAACCTCTACCCGGCGACTTCGTCGATACGACAGGTAAAATATTCGGAAAACACAAAGGCCTGCCCTTTTTTTACACAATTGGCCAGCAGAGAGGCATCGGCCTCAGTACCGGCCCCATGGCTCGCCAAGATCAGACAGAATCACAAGCCAGTCCCATGCGCGGTCTACTGTCGCCCCGGAACCGAGGGCGTCGCCTCCGTGGTGCTCGCGGAATGATTGCGAGCCCTTTGTTTTATTGAGCCAAATATAAAAAAGCCGCCGGAACTTGTCCGGCGGCTTTTTTCATCGATGGCAGTCGAGAGTTGTCATGCCGATTTCTTTGGTTTAAGCTGTGAGTGTAAGCCCTTGAAGATCGACAGGGCAGTGAGCAGGATGATGATGAGCGAGATTGGCCGTGTGACCATGCTCAACAGCAGAGCGGGCACGCTGCCCTGAACCAAGGCCATGGAGCGAGCAAGCTCACCTTCCGCCATACTTCCTAGCACAAGGCCCAACACAAGAGGCTCTCGGGGCACGTCGAATTCCTTCATGGCGAAACCCATCAACCCGATCGCCAACATAATCCATACATCCACAAGGGACATATTGAGAGCATAGGCACCGATGACGGCGAGTCCTATGACGAGAGGACCGAGTATCGAAGGCGGCGTCTTAATGATCTTTATGCCATAGCGGGCGATGAGAAGTCCTACAGGAATAAAAACGATGTTTGATATGAACATGCTCAGGATAAAGCCGTATATCGTACCGGAATTCTCGGTGAAAAGCGCAGGACCGGGCTTGAGGCCGTGAATCATCAAACCACCAATCAGCACGGCGGAGACGGCGTTTCCGGGAATTCCCAACGTTAGGGAAGGAATGAGAGACCCGCCTACCACGGCATTGTTGGCAGTTTCCGACGCGACTACTCCTGCTGGATTGCCAGTACCGAAGGTTTCTGGATTCTTGGACTTTTTCTTTGTATCATCATAGGCGATAAAACCAGCGATGCTCGAGCCTGCTCCCGGTACTATGCCAACGATGATACCGATTATCGTCGAACGCAGAAGTACCATCTTATACTTGAACACTTCCAGCATTTGCCTCCACACGCCCTTCACTTCCACAAAGGACATGCCTTCATCGCTGCCGACTTCCGAAAGATTGGCGATAACCTCAGGTATCGAGTAGAGGCCAATCAAGGCCACGACAAGCGGCAAGCCGTTGAAGAGTTCGGGAATGCCCAGGGTAAAACGGATATCGCCGGTGAGAGGATGCATGCCGACGATGGAAAGAAAAAGTCCCAAGGTTCCTGATATAAAACCCTTGAGCATGTTCCTTTCTGAAAGCGAGGCAATGACGGAGACGCCGAAAAGCGCTAGAAGGAAGTACTCCTGGGCGCCGAATCTCAAAGCCAGATCAGCAAGGGGCGGAGCAAGGAATAGCAGTGCGACATTGCTGATAATCCCGCCTATCGCCGAGGCTACTGTCGCTAGCGCTATGGCGAGCCCCGCCTGGCCTTTCTTGGTCATGGGAAAACCGTCTAGGACCGTGCAGCAGTTGGCTGGCGTGCCTGGAATATTGATAAGAATGGCGCTGATCGCCCCGGCATAGGTCGATGAACAATAGATGGCACCGAGAAGCGATAAGCCCTGGACGGGCGTCATTCCGAAGGTGATGGGCACAATCAGGGCAACACCCATCGTACTCGTAAGCCCAGGCAAGGCGCCGATCACGATGCCGAATATAGTGCCAGCCGCTATCAAGGCCAGCACCACAGGATCGAGCAGTTGAGCCATACCCTGAGCAATTCCACTGAAAATCATCTCCATTAGAAAACCTCCAATTGCCCCGTGCCGCCTAGATCAGCAGGCCTTGCGGTAGACGCACCCCGATAAAAAGGACAAAGAGCGCATATACCATGAGAAGAAATCCGGCAGTCGCTCCTATGATGACGATTGGCTTGCGGGCACCAAACAAGTACATGGTTCCGGCGAGGAAAATTGACGAAGCGACGAAATATCCCAGAGCATCAATCGCGAAAAGATAGGCCGAGGATGCAAGGAAAATCTCTAATGGGACTTTGAATTCGGAGATGAGACTTTTTCGGGAACCCTCGGTCTTCGCCTTCCTTCCACCTACAACCTTGGGCTGCTTCATGGTCCTGACCAGAAGAACAGCACTAAATGCCGTCTGCAGCATCATGATAAACCTAGGAAACTGGGATGATTCCGCAGGGTATAAATATGACTGCACCAGGAAAACCGCGGAGATGAATGTCATCCCTGCGGCAAACCCAATTTCCTTCTTTCGGGAAATCTTTGCCATAGTAGATTCCTTTGCTCGTCTACTGGAGCAGTTCTTTCAGCTCTTCGACCTGTGTAATCGATGATTTTACGATAGCTTCGGCTTCGGCGGAACCCTGGAACTTGACGATGATGCCGAGCCCCTTCGCCTCTTCCAGAAATTCCTTGGATTCGCAGATTTGCCTGAATGCCTTTTCCAGTATGGCAATCCTGTCCGCGGCGATATCCTTGGGAGCCGCCAGACCTCGGATTGCCATGCCAACCGAGGGGATCGTCTTTCCGAAATAAGCGGAAGCGAGCGGAACTCCCGGAAGCGCATCGATAGGATCTTCGCTGAAGACTACAAGAGCCCTAAGTTTTCCAGCCTCGATATTCGGTATGGCCGAACTCAGAGTCGTGGCGGCTAGTTCGACCTGTCCGCCAAGGAGCGACGTAATCGCCGGACCAGAGCCCGAGTAGGAGATAAAGTTCGTTTGGATGCCAAGGGCCTTCGTGGCGGCCAGGTGCTGGAGCTGCACATTGCTCTGAGGCCCATCGCCCGCTACGTTGAGTTTCTTAGCCGCCGCCTGTTCTACGAAATCCTTGGCTGTCTTGAAGCGGCTATCCGACTTCACCACCCAGATGATCGGATCGATCTGTATATTGCAGATATACCTGAAGTCGTCGAGCTCAAAGGGGGTTGCCGGCCTGATGGCTTTGATCAGGATCATGGAAGGCAAGCTCGTCGCGCCCAGGGTATAGCCGTCGGCCTTGGACTTGGCGAGAGCTGTCCATCCAATCTGTCCGCTTGCTCCCGGTTTGTTCTCGACGACGAGGGTTTGGCCAAGATAACGGTTGGCGTATTTTGAAAGCAGCCTGATCAGGATATCATTGCCTCCTCCAGCCGAGAAGGGAACGATACATACGATCGGTTTTGTGGGGAAAGCCGCCTGGGCGAAGGTCGGGACAGCCGAACCTAACAGCGCCAGAAGAATCAGCGTTGCAGCAATCCGCGATTTAGGCGTGAGTTTCATGGAAAACCTCCTATATGAAATGCATGGCGGCGCGATAGCCGCTCAGATAAGAACCTTTGTACCTTCAAACACCTTGACGCCATCGATCGTTATGGTCGGATTCCACATGAGAAGATCATAGTGAGTCGGCGCCTTGATGACTCCGCCTAAGGTGATGTTCGTCCCTATGCCGATATGGGCCGAACCCACCACTCCTTCGTCCTCGAGCATTACGCCGATCATCCTGCATTTCGGATTCAAGCCTAAGCCTATCTCAGCGATGTTGAAACAATTTCGATCGCCATGACTCTCAAGATCCCGCAGAAGAGCGGTTGCTTGCTTGCCGCCCTTTATGCTTGTTATATACCCCGCCTCAACCATCGCTTCCACTGGTTCGTTGAGAAGCCCGATTCCGAGGTACGGAACGCTCGCGTCGGCGACGATTCTTCCCCTGGCTGAGCCTTCCACTGGGGATACATTCGCTTCTACCGTGGGCACCGTCGATAATTCGCCAGGCTCTACGATGCAGTAGAGGGCATTTCCTCTTCTGCCCGTGATATCGACAGATAGATCAGTACCGCCCGGCGAAGTGATATGGAGAGATTTGCCCTTCGAAAAGGCATCGGCCATCCCCCGGCATACAGTCCTCGCAGCCTTGAAGTCGGCTTCGATGCCGCCTCTGATGAGAGTTTCGTCGGTAAAGTCGGTCATCACCAGGATTCGTGCCCCGGCCTGGGCCGCTTCTTTCACTGCGAAGGTGTGCGTTATGGATTTGCTTACGGGGCAAAGCACGATATCGGCGCTTTTCATGCCCAATGCAATGAGCTTTGGAGGCTCCTGGCCAGCCTTCTCACGGGGCTCGATGATACCGATCGTAGCCTCGAGGCCTCGTTCCAGCGCCGCGGCAAAAAGCACTTGGGCAATGTGAAGCTTATTCGCGTCCGTGACAATGAAGAGACTCTCGCCCTTCTTTGCCACGACGCAATCATCAAGTATCGTTTTCGCGCCTTTGAACATAAGCGCTTCTGTCATTTTCATCGCCAAGTCTCCCTCTCCGCGAACTGAATTTATCGTTATTTTAAGACTAATTATTATATAAAAAAGATTATAATACGATAATACTACAAAGTCAAGAATTTTATTTTGGGTGGGTGCACGACAAATTTGTGATGATTTTTCTAAGGGGAGATGAAAGAAAGACTTGCTTTTTTCTATCTGGAAATATATTAGATGTTCAGATAATTGGAGGCATCTATAACGAATCAGATTGAGTCGTTGGAAGAGTTTGTGCAGAAAAAGAAGATAGTATTGGAAGAAATAGGAAAGCTTCCTGCCTTTAGGCCTGGTAGCCTAGAACATATGTATAGGAAATGCGGCAAGCCAAACTGCCACTGTGCACAGCCTGGTGCAAAAGGCCATGGACCGGTCTGGATTCTCACAAGGAAAGTAAAAACAAGACTGTGTCGAAGACGATCAAGAAGGATGCAGTGGAGTTAACGCATGCACAGATTAAAAACTATCATGAGTTTCAGGAGCTCATACGTGAGTATGTGGAGAAGAATGTGAAAATCTGTGACAAGCTTCTAGAGCAGTCAAGGTAGACAGCCTCAGTAAGGCTGAAAAAGAGTGTGGCAATGGCGTTTATCCTTGCGATAAGGAACTTGGGCTCACCTTGGGGCTTCTGTCACCAGGAGTAGAGATGTTGCAGAGGATGAATGCTCCTATGTCCCTGTGAGAGAGGCAGTACAAAAAACTATGTACCTTGGACTTGATGGGACAGGGATACCGATGCGCCATGTTTAACGGGAAGCCCATCGGACTGGCTTTGAGAATGCTCCTTGGCAGGTGATCATTGGTGATGGAGCGAAATGGATATGGGCGCTTGCGTATGAACTCTTTCCTCATGGCATTCAGATTGTGGATCTCTATCATGCCCTAGAGACAGTCTCTACAGTCGCAAAGAAGATATTTGGAATAGAGAGTAAGGAGGGTGATCAAAAAGCCCAAAGCTGGCGGGAGCTTCTAGAAAGAGGAGCCATTGATGAGATCATCGGAGCACTTACTCTATAGGAACCAGGCTTAAGCGATCGGGGATGCATTGGACAGTCGAAGGTGCCAATGACATTATTGCGCTGCGATGCAATAGGCTTAGTCACCGTGATGAGGAGTATTGGGCTCGAAGAAATGTTACTTAGCTACCTTTGCACATAATTGTCGTGCACTCATTTTATTTTGTCATTTAAGAATGAGTTCACTCTAAAAAGGTCTCTCAAAAGGCTTTTTGGTAAGCTATTTATATACTAACATATGGTATTTTTAAAGCTAATGAAGAGCATCTTCAGGGCGAGCTATTTGGCCTTGAGTCAATGCTCAGTGAAACGCAGCGAAAAGCGCTAAGAAATTCACGTTAGCATTACTTCTACGATATTGTCTTCAAACGAATCCAAGAATCAGACTTTGCTGTGCTCTATTCTGATGGAGGGAGTAGGCCCAATGCACCAGTGAACTGCATGGTAGGCGCATCGATTCTGCAATATGTCAATAGCTGGAGCTATGAGTTTCTAATGAGGCAGGTACGATTTGACCTTTTAACATGGATATCACTAGGCTTGAGTGCTCGTCTTGATGAAGTGCCTTTCTGCGAGGCGACACTATTTAATTTTCAGAAGCGCATACTTCAGTATGAAGCTGAGCATGGGGTAAATCTCATTGAGAAGGTGTTCGATAGTCTCACTAGGGAAAAGTTAAAAGTCCTTAAAGTAAAGACTAATATTTAGAGATGTGATTCAGTCCAGATACAGTCGAACATAAGAAGCTATAGTCGAATCGAGCTCTTAGTCGAAGTACTCATTCGTCTTTACCGCGTACTTGATGAAGATGATCGCCAAAGATTTGCTGATTTCTTTGCTCCTTATATAAGCCAGAGCTTGGGGCAGTATGTCTACAAGATTGATCGATCGGAGCTCAATAGTGAGCTAGAGCAGCTTGCAAGCATCTATGCAGCTCTGAAAGAGAGAGTGAAGGAGGGCTATGGTGACAGCTCGATAGGGCACATATTTGAGAGGGTATTTGAAGAACACTTTAGGATTCTTGACTCGAAGCTTACCGTGAAGCCATCGAGTGAGTTGGCTTCGAGCTGTCTGCAATCGCCTGATTATAAGGATGCGACATATCGTTTTAAGCGAGGTAAAGCCTATCGCGGTCAAGTATTGAATGTGACAGAGACCTGAAATCCTGAGAATGAAGGCAAGCTTATTACGGATGTCCATGTGAGCGCAAATAACAGGGATGATAGCGATGTCTTAGAGGAGCGGATTGACAGAATCTTAGAGAAGACACCCGAGTTAGTGCAACTGCATACCGATGAAGCCTATGGAAGTCTTGAGAATGATGACAAGCTTGGAGCGCGTGGGGTAGAACAAATACAAACATCTATTAGGGGTCAATAACCTAAAGTGGAGATTTCGATCGGAGTACTTCCAAATGGACATTATGAAGTACGATGTCCTATGCACTCTACTGAAGGGATAAAGACTAAGACCCGATGGAAGGCGCTCATGGAGAAGAGGGTATGCGATACTTGTCTCCTATGGAATGAATGTTCGACGAGGATAGGGAAGAAAGCTCGGGTTCTGTACTTCAATGAGCACTATATAGTACGCCATAAGAGGTATCGAGCTATCGAAAGGCTACCTGAAGAACTTAGGAAGTTGCGAGCGAATGTAGAAGCGACGATACAATAGCTCAATCGTCGGTTCTATGAAAATAAGCTCAAGGTACGAGGAGCATTCAAGGCTCGTCTCTTTGGATTTTTTGTTTCTCTAGGTGTAAATTTTGGGAGGATTTATCGATATAAAGTTACATAGGATATCATAGCAGAAAAAAGGCAAATATGGAGCTGCTCCATAGAGCATATTGCCTATAAGGGATAATATTATCTGGCCTATAGTTCTACACCCTCCAACCAATTCCTAACTTCTATGTCCTATTGCCAATATTAACTGCCTTAGATAAGTTCTACTTATTTAGGGGTTTTTAGAGTGAACTCAAACTTAAGTAACAGAAAAATATTTTCTTTTTCATTGAAAATAATTTGAATAGATGGGAAAATATTGTAGGTATTTTCAAATATCTGCTATTTAAGGAGCATCTGATGACTTTTACAAAAAGGGAAGGCTTGGCACAACAGATATCAAAGCTTTTGGCTGGAGCAATTGTATCGGGTGTATATAAGCCAGGTGATAAGCTTCCTACTGAGATTGAATTGGCCAACCAGCTGGGCGTTTCACGGACTATTCTACGTGAAGCATTGGCAAGCCTCAAACAGGATGGACTCATTGAGTCACGCCAGGGCAGAGGTATCATCGTCAAAGAACCAGAAGAAAGGAAGGCTTTCAGGTTCTCAGATGTCGTCGATGAAATATCACCTAAAGAGGCGAATTATTTATATGAAATGCGCGCCATTCTCGAGGCAGAAGCTGCAGGACTTGCTGCTAAGAGACTTACTTCAGAAGATGCAGAAATGATTAAGCAATATCGAGACGAAATGGCTGAGGCAGTGCGACTTCATTTATCTGGAGATTGCGCACACGAAAATTTCAATGCTGCTATTGCCCAAGCTAGCAAGAATATATTCCTAATTGAATTCCTATCTTTCCTTCATGCTCGACTGCGTTCCCTAGCCAAAGAGTTGCGACTTTCCACTATGATGGATCCCGAAAGAGCTGTCCTTGTAATGAAAGAGCATGATACAATCTTTGAGGCGATAATGAGCGGCGATTCCACCAAGGCACGGGAAGCAACACTTACCCATTTGAGGAACGCGGCTCTGCGGGCTGGGCTAGAGATATATGCTCCATGAAAAATCATAGCATATTGGCTTTGATAGTATAAAACACAAGTGAGTATTATCTAAGGGTTCCTGAAGAACTCGCTTTTCTCTCTTTCAAGCAGCCACAGACTGCTAAATTCGCTTCCTCAACGCTCTTCTCACCATCTCAAATAGGGTATCAATAAGTAATACAAAAAAGGCTCTCGCCTTCCTCCGATAGAGTACCTTCAGATTCATCACCAAGAATACCAGGTGAATCGCGCTCTTACTTGTTACTCTCAATTTCATGCCTATCCGATCAAGTGAGTATCTCCGTTTCCCTTCCCCAAACTTGCCTTCAATCGCGATCCTTGTTCTCTCATCTTCACGTTCTATGCTAAGCCGTTCGCGCAGTATAGCCTTATTCTTCTTACTCTCTTTGAATGGACACCAAGCTTCGGCCCCGATAATCGTATCCCATACTGCTGACAGTACCGCAGATTCTCTCGTGTTCTATAGATCTTATCTGCACAGACAACTTCCGGATAATATCCATATCGTTTTCTATATGCTCCTATCTGTCCTTTCAAATCCTGACATTCATTGTACGCTTCCCACGAAAGCCTATCCACCTCTGCCAATCCATCAACCAGACTCACCGACAGCTTTGCCCCAAACTCATACTTCCCCATCGCCTTGCCGCGCACAATCACTCGCACATTCGGTTTACTGATACTCACTATCCTTCCTTCAAGTGAGTTTCTTCCCACAGTACATCTGTCGCTGCTGCCGTACCAGCTCCGAGATCACCGTCAGCGCTCAATACTGCGTCTTCGTCAGTACATCGAACCTTACCTCATCCTTGTATCCAGTGATGATCCTCAGATTCCGTTCAACATATTGAAGCTGCTGTTTCAATGCTTTCCGTAGTGTCCTTTCTCTTGGCTTACGATTCCGTATGAACATCAGAAATTCTTTTCTCGCCTTCTTCCGGTACGTCCTCGGCTTCTCGTAGTCATGAGGAGCGTGTTCCAAAAGCGTATCGATAATCCCTTCTGTTTTCCTTCGAGCTTCATCTAATAAGCCCACATCCTACACAAATCGCATATCCTCGGGTGCACAGGTCGCATCCACAATCAGCGCCCCTTTGTTGCCACCCCCAAAATCTCCTTCAGCCTGGATCCCCCGTGAAATTATACCTAGGAATAGATAATTCTTGCTTTTAGCATAAAATAATCTCTTGACAGATTATAGCACTAGCTATAATATATAGCTAGTGAGGTATGTATGCCAAGGGG
>Ga0116145_1004008_pt1 | contig 12075 bp, 8 predicted proteins | sample AD_JPNHG1_MetaG_FD_89747 | JGI IMG/M metagenome (GOLD analysis project Ga0116145, IMG submission 89747) | Active sludge microbial communities of municipal wastewater-treating anaerobic digesters from Japan - AD_JPNHG1_MetaG | ecosystem: Engineered > Bioreactor > Anaerobic > Digestate | place... | reverse complement strand
TGCCGGACTGTGTGGCACGGGCATCTTGCCCGTGTGGCGGCGTAACCGCCGCCGGTCAAGCAGACGCTTGATCCTCGTTAGATGCTCTCTTCAAAATAATCGGCATCAACCCTCTTAACCGGATATAGCGAAACCGTGGATACACCAACATCATGATCAATCATCAGGTTGACAAGTTGCTCGCCGTCAATTAAGACAATCTTGACGCCGATTTGAGAAACATATCTTCTGGATTCGTCAGTGAATCTGGACGTAGTAATAAAGACCCCTTTGTTTGCTCTTCGGCCTTGAAGCGCACCAGCAAACTGCATCACTTCCGGTCGTCCCACAGAATTGTTGCTCCATCGTTTCGCCTGGATATAAACGACATCAAGGCCGAGTTTGTCCTCTTTTATAATCCCGTCTATACCCCCGTCACCGCTTCTGCCAATGGCCCTTCCAGCATCGGCACGAGAACCGCCGTAACCCATTTTGACAAGTAATTCTACAACAACCCGCTCGAAAAAAGCCGGTGACACGTTTTTCAGTTTCGAAAGCAGTTCATCTGCCAATTCATCTCGGAGATTTTCGTAAGCTGTTTCCAATGCCTCTGACGGTGTTGCCATTAAAACATCAGAGTCCCCTTGTGAGTCATGGGGTTTATCACCGCTTCTCGCCCCCCTTAATTTTTGAAACTCAAGAAATTCTGGGTATTGTCGTAATAGTTTTATGGTGATCGATTTTGGCTGTTTCCCTATGAGATCTCTTCCACGGTCAGTGATTTGATAAAACCCTCTGCGTGTTGCGTCGAGCAATCCGGCCTTTTTCAGGTGAGTCGCAGCCCAACCCATACGATTGGAGAAAGTTGATTGAATACCGCTTGGGAGCATCTTCCTTAGATCATCTTCGGCAAGGTTCAATTCCTTAGCAAGAACTTCAACGGCCTCGCGCGTTGATGTTTCGCCACCCTTTCTTTCCGCAAATTTAAGAAGCGGCAACATCAAACTTTGGTAGTTTGGAACAGCCATTCTCTTCTCTCCTCATACGCATCGAACAGCGTCATTGAGCCCGTCTCGTTAAAACGAACAGTCCCTGTACACGCTTGGAATCGTATTCGCTCCGTCCGCCAGGGTCAAGCACATACTTGCTCAACAAAAACGGAAAAACGGAACGAGACCGCCGAAAGAGAGCCGGACGTCAGACATTAGCGCCGAGACTTCCGCCCTCTCGTTCGGCCTCTCTCTTCCCGCATCAGGTCGACCCGTTCATCTGTCGAGATTCGCACACCGATCGATGGGACATCCAAGGGTGAGACCAGAAACCAGAAACCAAAGGATCCAAGCGGCAACCATTCGATAAAAAAAGTTCTATTTGCGCTGGCAAGTCCCGACCGTTTTTGAGATAGTGATGCGATTTTTTTGAGCAACCCCCCGCGGCTTGTAGCGGTACGAGCCCGGGCAACGCGGAGGTGAAATACAGTGAGCACCGCACCAACAACGGCGCAAGGCACTCAGAAGCTGACTCCAGAGCTGAAAGCCTTCATCGCCGAATGGAAAGAGAAACCAGGCAATCTGGTCATGATCCTGCACCGTGTGCAGCAACACTTTGGGTATATTCCCCGGGAAGTGGCGTTTGAGATCGCCGACCTGATCGACGTGCCCCTCGCCAAAATCTACGGCGTCATCACGTTCTACAACTTCTTCAAGCTGAAGCAACCCGGACGTAATCAGATTCAGGTCTGGATGGGCACCGCCTGTTACCTGAAGGGCGGCGAAGACATCATCGAAGAGTTGGAAGGCATCCTGGGCGTCGGCGTCAACACCGTCACGCCTGACGGAGAGTTTTCCGTGGAGGCGGTCCGCTGCCTCGGTTGCTGTGGCCTGGCACCGGTGATGGTCATCAATGGCGAAGTGTTTGGCAAGGTCAAAACCGAATCGCTGCAGGGAATCCTCGCCAAATTCAGGAACGCCTGACCCGCACGCGCACCCGTCTGCGGCATCATTGCTGATCTTACGTGGAACGCGATCAAGACGGACGCGACACGGATCGAGGTTGATGTCGCGGCGAATCCTGCGGTGATCAAGCCCCGTATACAGGATAACGCTATCTGAACCCATTGAAAGAAGGGAATTGAACTATGGCTAAGCTGACACTCAATGATTTACGAAAACTGCGTGACGAGAAACAGAAGGAATTCGAGAAGCGCGACTCCACCGGCGCGAAGATCGTCGTCGGCATGGGAACCTGCGGTATCGCCGCCGGCGCGAAAGAGACGTTCAACGCGATCATCGACGAACTCAATGCCAAGAACATTTCGCATGTGCAGGTCCGTCAAACCGGCTGCATGGGACTGTGCCACTCCGAGCCTACCGTGGAAGTCATCGTCCCTGATATGCCCGCTGTGATCTACGGCAACGTCAACGCCGAGGTCGGCAAGCAGATCGTCAACGACCACATCGTCAACAAGTACCTCATCGATAACCACATCTGCGACAAACCGGCAATGGACATTGTTCGCTAAGCGGGGATTACACAACATGGCTTACAAACAATACATCTTGGTATGCGGCGGAACGGCCTGCGAGTCCATCAAGGGCGGCGAGTTGTTCGACGCACTGAAAAAAGCAGTCAAAGCGAACGGTCTGGCCAACGAGGTGCAGGTCGTGCGTACCGGCTGCCTGGGCTTTTGCGAAAAAGGACCGGTCGTCAAAATCTTGCCGCAGGACACCTTCTACGTCGAGGTTAAACCCGAGGACGCTGAGGTCATCGTCAAGGAGCACCTCGTCGAAGGCCGCGTAGTCTCCCGCCTGCTCTACGACACGAAGCAGAGCAAGGCCAACGTCGCCATCGAAGGCATCGACTTCTACCAGAAGCAGTTCCGCATTGTGCTGCGCAACTGCGGCGTGATCGATCCGGACAAGATTGATGAATACATCGCCCGTGACGGCTACAAGGCGCTTGAAAAAGTGCTCTTTGAGATGAAGCCGCAGGACGTGATCAATGAAGTCTCGAAGTCCGGCCTGCGCGGACGCGGCGGCGCGGGCTTCCCCACCGGCAAGAAGTGGTCGTTCGCGGCCGCACAACCCGCCGGACAAAAGTACATGGTCTGCAACGCCGACGAGGGCGACCCCGGTGCCTACATGGACCGCTCGACGCTCGAAGGCGACCCCCACTCTGTGCTTGAAGCCATGACCATCGCCGGTTATGCCATCGGCGCCAGCAAGGGCTTCATCTACATTCGCGCGGAATACCCCCTCGCGATCGAGCGCCTTGAGAATGCGCTCGCCCAGGCTCGCGAATACGGGCTGCTCGGCGATGACATCCTCGGTAGCGGCTTCTCCTTCGACATCGAGATCCGTCTCGGCGCCGGTGCCTTTGTCTGCGGTGAAGAGACCGCGCTGCTCGCTTCGATCGAAGGCAATCGCGGTATGCCGCGCCCCCGCCCGCCCTTCCCGGCGGTCAAAGGGCTCTGGGAACGTCCCACGGTCATCAACAACGTCGAAACGCTGGCCAACATCCCGGTCATCCTGCTCAAGGGCGGGCTCTGGTTCAGCAAGATCGGAACCGCGACCTCGAAGGGCACCAAGGTTTTCGCCCTCACGGGCAAGGTCAACAACTCCGGCCTGATCGAAGTGCCCATGGGCACCACCCTGCGCGAGATCATCTTTGACATCGGCGGCGGCATCCGCGACGGCAAAGCCTTCAAGGCGGCGCAAACCGGCGGCCCCTCCGGCGGCATCATACCGCCGCAGTTCCTCGACACGCCGATCGACTACGAGAACCTCGCGAAGATCGGTTCGATCATGGGCTCGGGTGGCCTGATCGTAATGGACGAGGATGACTGCATCCCCAACATCGCAAAGTTCTACCTCGACTTCACCGTCGATGAGTCCTGCGGCAAGTGCGCCCCCTGCCGCATTGGCGGCCGCAAGTTGCTTAACTACCTCGGCAAGATCTGCGACGGCGAGGGCACCCACGAGGACATCGAGAACATGCGCGCGATCAACGAGGCGATGTCGCGCGCCTCGCTCTGCGGCCTCGGTCAGACCGCTTCCAACCCCGTCCAGTCGAGCCTGCTCTACTTCATGGACGAGTATCTGGAGCATATCGACGACAGGCGCTGCCGCGCCGGCAAGTGCAGGAACCTGCTGCGCTACACGATCGACAAGACCAAGTGCGTCGGCTGCACGGCCTGCGCCCGCATCTGCCCGTCTAACGCCATCACCGGCGAACGCAGGCAGCCGCATACGATCGACAACGAGGTCTGCATCAAGTGCGGCCAGTGCTATGAGATCTGCAAGTTCCACGCCATCACCCGTGCGTAATTCTGAAAGGACTTCCCATTATGTCTAATCTGGTTCAACTCGAAATCAACGGGATCCCGGTCTCTGTTCCGGTCGGCACGACGATCCTGAATGCCGCCAAGGCGGTGCATGTCAAAATACCCACGCTCTGCTACCACCCCGATCTCAAGGCGTGGGCGGCGTGCGGCATCTGTGTGGTCCGCGCCACCGGTTCCCCCAAGCTGTTGCGCGCCTGTTGCACCGAGGTCGCTCCGGGCATGAAGATCTCCACGCACGATGCAGACATCGTGCGCGTGCGTCGCGCCGTGCTGGAGTTGATCCTGGCCAACCATCCGAACGACTGCCTGCAGTGCCCGCGCAACAATAACTGCGAACTGCAGAGACTCGCGGCGGATTTCGGCATTCGCGACAACCCCTTCCCGGCCGATGTGCCGAGTATCCCGGTCGACACCTCCACGCCTTCCATCGTGCTAAATCCCGAGAAATGCGTAAAGTGCGGCCGCTGCGCCATCGTCTGCCAGGAGATGCAGAATGTCTGGGCACTGGAGTTCATCGGTCGCGGCGAAAAAACCCGCATGGCACCCGCCGCCGATGTCACGCTCAACGAGTCGCCCTGCATCAAGTGCGGCCAGTGCTCGGCGCACTGCCCGGTCGGCGCGATCTACGAGCGCTCCCAGACCCGCCAGGTGTGGAGCGCCCTGCGCGACACGGACAAGTACTGCGTGGTGCAGATCGCCCCGGCCGTGCGTGTCGCGATCGGCGAGGCCTTCGGCCTGCCGCCCGGCAAGCTCATGACCGGCGAAACCTACGCCGCCCTGCGCCGGCTCGGATTCAAGGCGGTCTTCGACACCAACTACAGCGCCGACCTGACCATCATGGAAGAGGGCTCGGAGTTCATCAAGCGCTTCACCACCGGTGAATCGCTGCCTTTGATCACCTCCTGCTGCCCGGCATGGACCGATTGGATGGAGAAGTATGCCCAAGACTTCATGAGCAACTTCTCGACTGCCAAGTCGCCGCAGCAGATGCTCGGCGTGCTCGCCAAAACCTACTACGCGGAGAAGATGGGCATTGATCCCGCGAAAATCTTCATGGTCTCGATCATGCCCTGCACAGCCAAGAAATTCGAGATCAGCCGTAGCATAACCATGGCCGCCAGCGGATACCAAGACATTGACGTGGTGCTCACCACGCGTGAGCTGGCCCGCATGCTCAAGAGCGCCGGCATCGACTTCCCCAAACTGGAGAAGGAGGAGGCTGACTCGATCCTGGGCGAATACACCGGCGCGGGCACGATCTTCGGCGTGACCGGCGGCGTGATGGAAGCCGCGCTGCGCACGGCCTACTGCCTGATCACGAAAGAGGACCAGCCGCCGTCGATCAACTTCGAGGCCGTCCGCGGCATGGAGGGTGTGAAAGAGGCGACGATCGACATCAAGGGCACGTCTGTCAGGGTCGCGGTCGCCCATCAGATGGGCAACGTCGAGCAGGTTCTGGACGCGATCCGCGAGGACCGCAAGGCAGGGCGCAAACCGCGCTACGACTTCATCGAAGTCATGGCCTGCCGCGGCGGCTGCATCGGCGGCGGCGGCCAGCCGACCGGCGCCACAGACGAAGTGCGCAAGGCCCGCACGGCCGGTCTCTACACGGATGACGAGAAGAGTGTGCTCAGGATGTCGCACCTGAATCCGCAGATCCAGAAGCTGTACAAAGAGTACATCGGCGAACCGCTCAGCGAGAAGGCGCACGACCTGCTGCACAACCACTACCATCCGAAGAAGGCCTACGCGAAGTGAGTGCGTTCGCGTGGTAGTTTAGTGCTGCCGTGCTATGCGCGGGGGAGCGGGTGTAAAAGCCAGGCTCCTCCGCGTATTCATTTTAACGTTGAGCGTTCGACATTCTTGTGGGCATCGCCGTGGGCACACAGAGTCATCGGTGGTCGCCCCGTCGCTCCTGTCATAAAACAAGGGGCTGACTCCAAAATTCAGCGCTTCAGCCGTTCTCGCGCTACATCCCGTATGGGGCGGCCGCCGAGTTCGATATCCTCGATCACCCCCAGCCCGCGCCAGACGCGCACCACGGCCACACCCTCTTGCTTATCGCGTCGGTTGACATCAAAGTAGGCCTTCTCCGCCTCTGGCGCCAGCTTTTCTTCCATGTAGAAGCGATCAAAGGGCAGCGCAAAGTGCACATGGTATCGGCCCGTTGGCACATGCCGTGTGTTCTGAAAGCGCCCTGCCCGCGCGACATCGTTGGTACCGACGGGAAGCTGACGATACTCCTCCCGGCAAGACAAGACGCGCGTCTGAATGTAGACCGCACCCGCCTCGGGACGTAACGTCAGACGCTCGATCGCGTTGTAGCCGTTCGTTCCCTCGCCGATGACCGCATAAATGCGCTGCCCGCGCAGATACTCGCGATCACAAAGCCGGCTGCGCGCCTCCGCGAGGCTCAACGCCACATAGCGGCCGCGAAAGGCGTCATAAGGATCGACCGGCGCCGTAAGGAAACGGCAGACCGCACCGTTACGCAACGCTATTTCACGCCGGATAATCATAAAGCCCATAACGCCGCACTGCGCCATCAAACCGATGAGTGCGATGATGAGCAACCAACGCCGGTTCATGCCGCACCCTCCTTCTGTTTCATGCGGCGTGAAACCACCAGATTGGCCGCCAGAAACACACCGCCGCATATGATGAACACCACGCCTTTGGCCGTGAAACTAGCATCGCTGCTAAAGAACCTGCCGATGATCACGGCCAGCAGCACCAGCACCCCTGCGTTGATCGTGCCGGGGCGGCGTTCAGCCAAGCCTTCTCCCAGTGTGGCCAAGCCCAGCCCTGCCAAATAAAAAGTCATGAACAGCGCCGACCAGCGGTCGCTCCCGCCGTAGGCGGCAAGAGCATAGGCGGTGGCTGTCACAAAAGGCGCGGCACCCCACAACACCCAGGCCGGCAGCAGCGGCACACCGTACCAGTCGCGTCTTGGCACACGCCTGAAGGCCAGCACCAGCAGAAAGGCAGCCGTTACCGGTAGTGCGATGCTCAGCCCGAAATCAAAGAACGATGCCCAGCGATGACAGAAAATATCCGTGCGCCAATGGTTCCATCCAATCTCTTGCCACGGCCACCGAAAGATCAGCAGGTAAAGCACCACGGCCAAACCACCGCCGCCGAGCGTCCGCAATGGGTTGCGCCACCACCCGCGTTCATCGCTGCCGCGCACCTCGCCCCCCAGCAGCAGCGCGGCGAAAGCTCCCGTGTAGACAATCATCCAGAGCCCAGGCAGACTCTTCTCCAGCGTGATGCCCAATGCCGCCGTGCAACTGAGGGCTGCAATCCACAACATCCACGTCGACCGCACTTCCGCATCCGGTTCGCGATACGCGCAGTAGATCACAGGCACGACAATCGCAACCAGCGGCCAGTACCAGAGCCCCACACCGCCGGCCAATTGCGACATCGAGACCCAGATCAGCAAGCCAATGAAATAGCCCGCGACCGGCGCGAGCGCCCGGGTCGCGTAACACACCGGAACTAACAGCAGGGTCCAGACCAGCGTAAAGGCTTCAGCATCTTGCGGCAGATGATAGGTCTGTCCGATCAATGCTATGCCCGTACCGACGGCCAATCCCCAGAAGAGTCCCAGCGGCTCCAGAAAGGCACGCGAACTCCACCTGCGCCGATATCCCGCCACATAGAGCACGGCGCACGCGCACAGCGGCATAAACGCGATGATGGTCCGCACCGGCCGCCCAAGGTCACCCCAGTTGGCAGCCAAAAGGGCAATGACGCCCAACCCCACCAGCAGCGCGCCTAGCGAACCAAAAATAATCCGTCCCCAAGGCGTCTCATTCGCCGCCGCCAGCGCATAGCGCGCCCGCAGCCGCGTCGCGGTCGCCGCGTCTACGACACCCTCACGCTCCCAAGCGCCAACTTCGCGCATCAACCATTTGACTTTACCGGACGTCACGAGTCACTCCTTGTTCGTCACGCAGATAGAATATCCCATTGACCGTTCATAGTCAATCTGTCCCAGACGGCTACTTATTTTGGTTGAGTGTTTTCTTGTGTGCGATTTAGCTTCCAAAACTAACCGGAAGCTAACACAATGCAAACATTTCTGAAGTAAGATTATTCGCGCGCACACGATGAAAAAGAACAGTAACACAGCGGAAAAAGCGGTGGCGCCGACCACGATCGCCGTCATCGACATAGGCGCGACCTTCATACGGATGCTGATCGCGGAGAAACGCGACGCCAAGGAGGCGTACATCCTCGAGAAGGCCGTGCAGTCGGTGCCCATCGGGCGCGACATCATCGTCTCGCGCAGGATATCGAACGCCACCGTGGAACAATGCGCGCAGATCCTCAAGTCGTTCCGCAAGCTGCTCGATGAGTACGGCATCCCGCTGGGGTCGGTCACCGCCGTGGCCACGCCGACATTGAACGTGGCCGACAACAGCGCGGTCTTCCTCGACAGGCTGGCGAATACCTCGCACATCGCCTTCCGCCTGCTCGATCCGGGGCAGATCGGCTACTACTACCATCTGGCGTTCCGCAGGCTCGGCAAGGGCAAGGACGAGAGTAATCACGACAAAGGAGAAGCCGTCGTGCTGGAGGTCGGGGGCCTGACTTGCAACATGCTATGCCGCAAGGAGGGTGAGATCCGCTTCGTGCAGACATACAGCCTGGGCTCGCTGCGAATGCGCCAGCAGATGGAGCAGGGCGACTTCCGGCCGCGGCAGCTCATCGCGCTCGCCGACGGACGCACACACGAGATCGCCGAGCAGTTGCGCAATAACGTGGACGACGTGAAGTCCATCAAGTTATTCCTAATGGGGCGCGAGATGCGCTTCGCGGGTGCGCGCCTGCGCCCTGACAAAAATAACGCCGTTGAACTTGATCCGGCCGCCGGCGTGGTCTCTGTCACCGTGGACGAGCTTAACACGCTACTCAAGCAGATCGAGAAGTCGTCCACGGAGGAGATCGTGCGCGAGTGGCGCGTCTCATATCCAGACGCCGAGTTGATCGCGCCGGCACTGAGTATCGCCATATCCGTGGCGCGCATCGTGGGACTCAAATCGGTGTATATCAGCAGTCTCTCTTTTTGCCACGGACTGCTCGAAGAGACCGTGGACGGCACGCCGTGGACAAACACGATGCGCAAGCATGTACTGCGTGTCGCCAGAGCCACGGGCAGAAAATACCAACACGACATGAACCACGCGGAGCAGGTGGCGAAGCTTTCGCTCCAGCTTTTTGATCTGCTGCAGGAAGAGCACGGTTGCACGCAACGCCACCGCCTGATCCTTGAGGTGGCCGCACTGCTGCATGACATCGGCGCATTCGTAAGTGCACACTCTCACCACATCCACACGATGTACCTTATCCGCAACACCGAGTTCGCGGGCCTCTCATCCGAAGAGATAGAACTCATCGCCGTTGTCGCACGTTACCACCGCAAAGCCATGCCGAAGGCCAGTCATCCGGAGTACTCCGCGCTCCCGCCTGAGGACAGGCTGGTCGTCAGCAAGCTCGCCGCCATCCTGCGCGTCGCCGACGCGCTTGACCGCGTACACGATCAGAGCCTCGGCAAAATCAGATTCAAACTCGACGATGCCTCGCTCGTCTGCATCCCGTCGCGCCGTGTGGCGACCAGCGCCGAGCAGGTGGCCCTCACTGAGAAGGGTGACCTTTTCGAGGTGATGTACGGACGCCATTGTTATCTTTACGACCCAGAATAACCCAAACGGTGCCATGCGATGAAGACAAAGAAAAAGAAGAAAGCCACGACACCGGATGCCTATGAGTTCCTGAACCGGGAACTCAGTTGGCTTGAGTTCAACCAGCGCGTGCTTCTTGAGGCATGCAACCCGAAGGTGCCGTTGCTCGAGCGCCTGAAATTCCTCTCCATCACCGCCTCGAATCTGGACGAGTTCTGCATGGTCCGTGTCGGCGGGCTCAAGATGCTGGTCGCAGCCAACATCCGCCGCACCGACCCCTCCGGCATGACGCCGCGTCAACAGCTCGTCGCCGTCACGCGCCGCATGCGCAAGATGGTCGCAGACCAGTATGAGTTACTCGATGTCCTCGCGAAGGAGCTTGCCAAACATGGCTTTGTCATGCAGGAGAGTGTGGAAGCCCTCTCTGATGAACAGCGTAAATGGCTTGAGTGCGAGTTCATGGACAACATTTTCCCGCTCCTCTCACCCGTCGGCGTAGGCGAGGAGCGTCCCTTCCGCCCAGCAGGGTTGCTGTTGCACTGCGTGGTCACGCTTGTTCCCGCCGCGCCGGACGAGGCACCGCGCATGATCTTCATCCCGCTGGGACCGAAACTCCCGCGCTTCATCAGGATCCCCGACGCTGCGGGCCGCGCCGTCTTCATCCCGATCGAGCAGGTTGTGGCATGGCAGATCGCCGCAGTCGTGGAGGGTCAGCCGGTTCTCGAATGCGTGCCGTTCAGGGTCACGCGCAACGCCGATATCGAGCTGCGCGAGGATTTGTCATCCGACCTGCTCGCAGGCATGCAGGAGCTGCTTGACGACCGCCGCGAGACAGCGTGCATCCGCCTTGAGATCCACCGCCGCGCCTCGCGTACGCTCGTGGACGCGATGACGAAGCAGCTCGGTCTCGACCGAGCGGACGTCTACTCCGTGGACGGCCCCGTAGAGTTACGCAGCCTCATGTCGATCACCCAGACCGACGGTTTTGAAAATCTGCGTGACGAGCCGTGGGAGCCGGTGCCCTCGCCGGACGTGGACATCAAGGAGTCCATGTTCCCGCAGATCGCGCAGGGCGACATCCTGCTCGTGCACCCCTACGACTCATTCGACCCCGTCGTAAAGTTCATCAGCGATGCCGCCGACGACCCGCAGGTGTTGGCGATCAAGCAGGTGCTGTACCGCACCGCCTCGCAAAGCGCGATCGTGGAGGCGCTCATACGCGCCGCGCAGATCGGCAAGCACGTCACCGTGCTCATCGAACTGAAGGCCCGCTTCGACGAAGCGCGCAACATCTCTCAGGCGCGCAGGCTCGAACTCGCGGGTGCGCACGTCGTCTACGGTGTGCGTTCACTCAAGACGCACGCGAAGATCTGCCTCGTCGTCCGGCGTGAGCAACAGGGCATCGTGCGTTACGTACACTTCGGCACCGGCAACTACAACGAAAAGACGGCCACGCTGTATAGCGACATCGGTCTCTTCACCTGCCGCAATGACTTCGGCGCGGACGCCTCCGACGTCTTCAACGCCATCACCGGCTACTCCCAGCCGCAATCGCTGCGCCGTCTCGAGGTGGCTCCGTTCTCGATCCGCTCCATCATCCTTGCGCTCATTGCCAACGAGGCCGAACGTGCCCGCAACAACGAGAGGGCCGAGATCACGATGAAGATGAACTCGCTCAGCGACAAAGGCATCATCGCCGCCCTCTACAGCGCGTCCAATGCCGGCGTGAAGATCAAGCTGAACATCCGCGGCATCTGCTGCCTCAAGCCCGGCGTCTCTGGCATGAGCGAGAATATCACCGTTGTCAGCATCGTGGACTACTACCTTGAGCACGCCCGTATCTTCCGCTTCCGTAACGGCGGTCTGGATGACCTTTACATTTCCAGTGCCGACATGATGACGCGCAACCTCGACAAGCGCATCGAACTCATGATTCCCGTGCTCGCGCCCGGCCCGCGAAAAAAACTTCTCGCCACCCTCGATGTTTACTTTACCGACTGCGTAAAAGCGCGTACTCTTTGCGCGGACGGTGAGTACCGCCCTGTCGCCGCGCGCGGCAAGGAG
>Ga0116145_1004005_pt1 | contig 12082 bp, 8 predicted proteins | sample AD_JPNHG1_MetaG_FD_89747 | JGI IMG/M metagenome (GOLD analysis project Ga0116145, IMG submission 89747) | Active sludge microbial communities of municipal wastewater-treating anaerobic digesters from Japan - AD_JPNHG1_MetaG | ecosystem: Engineered > Bioreactor > Anaerobic > Digestate | place... | reverse complement strand
GTGCTTGATACGATCCCAGGCTTCCTTGATGGTATTCTTGAGACCTGCACCGAAAGTGCTGGAGAAAATACTTGGTGAAGTACCTGTCTGGTATGTATAATTACCGGGCTCAGTTGCGATCTCAACGATAACGCCCTGATCCACCATGATCATAGCCTGACCTTCGTGAACGACGATACCGCTTCCATCGGAGATAACATTATCGTTGCCTTTTTTATTGGAAGAGTGTTTGCCGAGCTGCTTTTTGCCTCTTACTACGAGTACATCTGCGGGGATAGATTCACAAACGTAGAATTCAAGCCATGTATCGGCAAGAGTAGTTGCTGCACCAACGAGTGCTGCCTTGATAAGACCCATAATAAAGACTCCTTTCGGGAATGAACCCTATAAAATGATATTTACACGGAAAAGGATATTTTCCGTTTAATTGCAGTCAGTATTCAACTAACGAATATAATTATAACATATTTCAATATAAAATGCACGCTTTTTTGACAAATTTCACATTAAAAGAAAATATTTTTATTTTTTAACATTAAAATTTGCGGATTTACTCCCAGTTTTTCCACACATCAGGACAGAAACCGATAGTAGCCTGCTTGCCGTTCCTTACAACAGGAGCGATGATAATGCCGGGATTTTCAAGCATTTTTTCGATCTTGTCCTCGTCGGAGAGGTATTTCAGCAGAGCCAGGAGATCCTTGTCTTTGGCATTGGGATCAATAAGCTTATCGGCACCGCCTACAGCCTGACTTACGCTGTTGAATTCACCACGGCTCATGCCTTTTTCTTTCAGATCGATGAACTGATATCTGATATTTCTTTCTTTAAAAAAGCGTTCAGCCTTTTTTGAATCGAATGATTTTTTTGTACCGAATATCTGTATGTTCATTATTTTTCCTCCGCAACGAAAGCTATATCGATATTTTCAGCCGGTCTTACAAGCTTGAAGCATATGCTGTGGAGCTTAAGGCCGTTCTGGGCAAAGTACATCCTTACAGCGGTAAAGCGAGAGAATACAGGTGCTTCCTTTGTGATACTTACAGGCTTGCCGCCGGTGCCGTTCCAGGTATATGTGCCGCTGGGGGTGCCCATAAGGAAGAGAGTAACAGGTATCTGAGCGAGCTCACCTGCATCAGATGAGGCGGTGATAGTGATATCGAACCAGCCGGCTTTAGAAGCTTTCAAAGCAAAGCTGTGATTCTTTCCTGTTTCTGACACAACGCCTTCAAGGTCTATAGTGAGTTCTTCATCCAGATCAAACCACTCCACCGGAGCATCACTGTTTTCATCATTCTCCGGACGGTTGATTATTTCTATTTCATCCGCCTCGCCTGTAAGGCGTTTCATTGCATTTGAGGACAAAAGGAATCTTAGGATATTGATAGCATTTCGCTGCAATTCACCTCTTGTAAGAGAACCTGCTTCGAGTTCGGCGGCAGCAGTATCTTCGTGGTCGGAGCTGTCGGCGCAGACCATATACACATCATTCTGAGCTTTGGCCATAGCAGCGAAGTGGTTGCGGTCAGGCTTTTTGCCACGCTCATTGATATTAGCCCACCAGTCGGTCATTACGAAGCCCTTGAATCCCCAGTCCTCACGGAGAATAGTCGTGTTAAGGTCATAGTTTCCGGCAGTCCAGAGACCGTTTACAGAGCCGTAGGTAGTCATTACAGCATCGGCCTTACCGTCACGGACAGCTATTTCAAATCCCTTGAGGTAGATCTCTCTTAATGCTCTTTCAGATACAACAGCATCGAGAAAATGCCTGTTTGTCTCCTGGTTATTTCCGCAGAAATGCTTGAGAACACCTGTAACTCCGGAATTATGAAGACCTCTCAGCTCGGCAGCAGCCATAGTGCCTGTAAGGAACGGATCCTCGGAGAAGTATTCAAAATTGCGTCCGTTAAGGGGATGACGATGGATGTTCATACCCGGACCGAGCAGGCAGTCTACCTTATTTGCAGCCATTTCAAGTCCCATAAATTCGTAAAGCTCAGTTACAAGCTTCTTGTTGAAGGTAGAAGCTATCATCGTTCCGTTGGGGAGACTGAAAGCCTTGGTGCCGCAGTCAAGTCTCATGCCTGAAGGACCGTCCGAGCAGCAGCCAGCAGGGATACCGAAGTCTTCAAGTGACTGAGTAACTCCGCCGAAGGCAGAAGCGGTACCGGCAGTAACTCTCGGGCTTCCCATGCCTTCGCCTCGTATGATGCAGAGCAGATCCTCGTCTGAGAGCTGAGCAATGAACTCACGCATATTATTTTTCCTGGTTTTGACATCTGCCAGCTTTATGCCTTTGTCACCTGTCTGCTTTATCTCTTTTGGAAGCTTGAATGATCTTCTTCCGTCCTCATCGATATTGCTGAGCGGGACAGGCTCTTTTCCGGGTATAAGGCCGTTTTCGCCTTTGACCGGCTTTATTCTGTCGAAAGCCATGACAGGAGCCATAGCCTGTATACAGCGTTTGAACATTATATTAGCAGGCTGTTCCAGACCGAAAGCTTTTACAGCTGTACGCACATCGGTTCCTATGGAGAAGTTCTGTAATCCGGCCTCGCCGACCCAGCAGAACTGATTGCCTGAAGCGCCTGAATCGTCATAGGACATTATATCCGCAAGGTCAATATCTATATTCAGGAGCTGGACCTCACCCGGTCTGAGCAGGTCAGTTTTTTCGAATCCGCAGAGTATCCTTGCAGCATTTCCCAGCTTGCCCTGAGGCGGCTCGAAGTAGACCTGAACAACTTCCTTTCCGGAATATGAGCCTGTATTTGTAACTCTTACTGTAACAGTGATCTTTGTTCCGTCGCCAGTAGTGTGAACTGGCTGAACGGTAAATGTCGTATATGAAAGACCGAATCCAAAGGGATAGCGTACCTTTTCCTTGGCAAAGGTCTCGAACCAGCGGTATCCCACATAGATATCCTCGGAATAGAAATTGCGTTCTCTGTCGCCGAAATATGGAGCGGAAGGATAATCTGAGATCTTGTATGCAATAGTATCCGGAAGCTTTCCTGAGGGGCTTGTCATGCCGGTAAGTACAGCGGCAGTACCTGTTCCGCCGGTCATACCGCCCTGCCATACATATAGAACAGCGTCCGGCTGACAGGAATCCACGAATGACATATCTATGATGCCTCCCACATTGAGGAGGACGATCATCTTTCTGAAGTTAGCCCTGACTTTTTTCATCATGTCAAGCTCTGCTGAACTGAGCAGGAAGGAGCCCTCTTCTTCACGGGCATCCATTTCTTCACCGGCAGTTCTGCCAATAATCACGATAGCAGTATCAGTTTTTGATGCGGCAGCCTTAACGGTCTCATCATCAAGTGGCATTTCCTCCTGAGACCAGGGCTCGGAGCCCCAGCCTGTGCCGAGATCGAAGGGGTGCTCAGCATCCCAGCGTTTGTATATATCGAGCAGGTCTTCATTTATCTGAACACCGGCTTCAATAAGTCCGTCAACGATGCCGGTGACCTTGGAGACATTGACCATACCGCCTGAGCCGGTGCCGCTTTTATAGTAATGGAGCTGTATCCGTCCGAAAACTGAGACGGGAGAGTTTTCCTGAAGCGGAAGAGCGTTGCTGTCATTTTTGAGCATTACGATACCTTCAGCAACCGTCTGAGCGGCAGTCTCAAGGTATTTGCTCCAGTCGAGAGTTTTTTTCATTTATCTGACCTCTTTTCTGGTATAAGATAATGTTATTATACCAAATCCGGAAAAAAACTTCAAGACTTTTCTGTGTGCTTGTAAAATGTATTGATAGCAGGATACTATAATCGTCTGACAGAGTAGGTCTCTGTCATTTCTCCGGCAGGATAATAAATACAGGTAGACAAAAAGGCTGAAATATGATACAATCAAATAAATGATTCTAAGCTGAACAGGTCAGGTGAAGAAATGAACGATATAACGATAGGCATAACTGCCCATGTCGATTCCGGAAAGACGACACTTGCGGAGGCAATGCTGTATAAGAGCGGCAGTATCAGGAAGCTGGGCAGGGTAGACAATGGTGATTCTGCACTGGATACCGATAATATTGAGCGCAGCAGAGGGATAACCATTTTTGCACATCAGGCGGAACTGGATCTGGGAGATAAGCACATCTCCCTTCTGGACACCCCAGGACATATAGATTTTTCCGCAGAAACAGAGCGGACGATGAGAGTGCTGGACTATGCAGTGCTGGTAATAAGCGGTACAGAGGGCGTGCAGAGCCATACCTCTACTCTCTGGAAGCTGCTTCAGCGCTATGAGGTGCCGGTATTTATCTTTATAAACAAAATGGATCTCATAGGAGCCGACAGGCAGTCTGTTCTTGAGAATATACGCAGAAGGCTGTCCCGGCAGTGTGCCGATTTCAGCGGCAGCGATGATGAGATATATGAAAATTCAGCCGTATGCACCGATGAGCTCATGGAAAAGTACCTTAACGGAAGTATGAAAGACAGCGACATATGCGAGGCCATAATGCAGCGCCGTATATTCCCGTGCTGTTTTGGTTCAGCCCTTAAAATGAACGGCGTTGATGAGTTTATGGGCGTTCTGTCCAGATTTACTGCTGTCCCGGAGAGAAACGAAGAATTCGGTGCAATGGTGTACAAGGTGTCATACGATCCGAAGGGCAGCCGCCTTACTCATCTTAAAGTTGTCGGCGGAACATTGAGGATGAGAGATCAGATAGAGTATATGTCTCAGGACGGAGAGACAGTTACCGGAAAGATCAGTTCTCTCAGGATATATTCCGGTGAGAAATTCCGTAATGCAGAGGTATGCGAAGCCGGAGCAGTGTGTGCGGTCACAGGCCTGCCTTCAACATTTGCCGGACAAGGGCTCGGAACAGCCGACAATTCTGAACGTGCGATTCTTGAACCGGTAATGACCTACAGGATCGTTTTTCCGGAGGTAAAGAATATATACGAGGCTTTAAAGGATATGCGCCGGCTTGAGGACGAAGATCCGCAGCTCCATATACTCTGGAACGAGCAGCTTGGTGAGATACAGATCCAGCTCATGGGTGCAGTGCAGCTTGAAGTGCTGACGCAGGTTATCTCCTCACGCTTTGGCTACGATGTGCAGTTTATGGACGGAGCCGTTGCATATAAAGAGACGATACGTGAGCCGGTGGAAGGAGTAGGCCATTACGAGCCGCTGAGACATTATGCAGAGGTACACATCCTGATAGAGCCCCTTGAAAGAGGAAGTGGAATAAAGTATGCCGCATTGTGTTCTGAGGACGAGCTTGATAAGAACTGGCAGAGACTTATACTCACTCATTTCGAGGAGAAGGCACACCTTGGCGTACTTACAGGCTCACCGCTGACTGATGTGAAGTATATCCTTGTGGCAGGAAAAGCTCACGTAAAGCATACTGAGGGAGGAGACTTCCGTCAGGCGACCTACCGTGCTATCCGGCAGGGACTCAGGAGTGCGGAGAACATTCTTCTTGAGCCGTACTATGAATACGAGCTTGAATTGCCCTCGGAATATGTGGGAAGAGCGATATCTGACCTCCAGCACATGACGGCAGAGTTCAATGCACCTGAGACTGTGGGAGATATGTCTGTCATAACCGGAACTGGCCCTGTATCCGAGCTGAACGGCTATCAGTCCGAGCTGATAGGATATACAAAGGGCAGGGGAAAGCTTAGCTGCACAGTCATAGGCTATCGTGAATGTCATAATGCGGAGCAGGTCATCAGTGAATACGGCTATGATTGTGACAAGGATGTAGAAAACAGTGCGGATTCCATATTCTGCTCTCACGGCGGAGGATTCCTTGTAAAATGGGATGAGGTTCCGCAGCATATGCATCTTCCGTATTATCTTAACAGGAAAAGTGATGATGAGCCTGAAACTGAAAAAAGAGCGAAAGCACACAGATTTGTTGAGAACGCAGTATCGGACAAGGAGCTAATGGAGATATTCGAGCGTACCTACGGCAAGCTGAATACTGATCCGAGGAGAGCCTTCAAGAAGACGAAGGTCACGAGTATCGATACAAAGGTGGTAAAGCTGCCGGACTATGAGGGGCCGGATTACCTCCTTGTGGACGGATACAATATCATTTTTGCATGGGATGAGCTGAAGAAGATAGCGGAGGAGAACCTCGATGCTGCCCGTGGAGAGCTTATCAATATGATGTGCAACTATCAGGGGTATTCCGGATACGAGCTGATACTGGTATTTGACGCATACAAGGTAAAAGGCAGGCATCGGGATGTTGAGAAGTATCTGAACATCAATATCGTCTATACAAAGGAGTCGGAAACTGCCGATACCTACATTGAAAGGGTGACACATGAGCTTTCAAAGAAGCACAGAGTGAGAGTTGCCACATCCGATGGCCTTGAACAGATAATCATTCTCGGAAACGGTGCGATGAGGATCTCTGCGGACGAATTTCATGAGCGTTATAATTCAGCGCAGAAGGCTATACGGGAGTTTATGGATTCATTGAAGTGATAGCAGTAAACAAATATAAAAAAACCTCATCAGGTGATCTGGGATCATTTGATGAGGTTTTTTTATCAGTTATCTTTTTTGTGTATTATATTGTGAGATTCCTGCAATGCTGCAAGTGCAGCTACAGCACTTACAAATGCTCCACTGTATTTCAGATCAATGAATGATAATGTCAGCGGAAGAACAAATAGCAAAATTCCTGTCAACTTATTCATTGCGGTGTGCAAAGCAACAATTTCCTTGTGAATGATATATCCGCAAATCAGGTTGATCGTCTTGTTAACAGCAATAACGATGATCAAGACGATAAGCCATGCCGGCACATGGATGGCCGGAAAAAACTTTAACAGGCATACAAGTACAAGAACAAAATCAGCTGCTGTATCGACTTTGCTCCGAATTCACTGACAGTTCCGGTCTTTCTCGCTGCTGTACCGTCTATCATGTCGCTAAGTCCGGCAGCGATATACAAAGTATAGAAAGCAGGTGAAAAGACCGGACAGAACAGCAGCCCTATAGATAGTGCAATGCGAAAGCTTGTGATCGTATTTGCCATAATTATATTATTTTTGACATCAATACTACGCACTCAACGTGCCTCGGAAGCCTGATTTTGATGTCATGGTGACAGCAAATCTACTGAAACGAGAGGTTTGAGTGTGGGGATTTGATTTACAATTACTGAGAATTCACTGATAGCCAAGGACTCCAATTATGAGATAATTGGCTATAAAGAACTCCATTATTCTATGCTATATGTATTATCTGGATATAATAGTAAGAAACTGTCTTTTAATTGCTAGCACTTTTTGAAAGAACTTTTGCGCCTTCTTTCTTATATATAGCATAATCAAGTATTTGTTGATATACATCCAAATAAACGCCTGAAAACTCATGCGGATTACTTGATTCAATCATTATAAGCCTTTCAATCTCTCGTATACTACATTTTCCTTCAGATCGAAGTCTGTCAAGTTCGTTGTGTGCTTTTCTAAAAGCAGATTTGCGCTTTTTTTTCAATTCTGTTTTTGTGTCACCTTTACTGATGTTTTTAATTCGATCCCACCTTCCATTTAATTGAAGGTCTATGTTAATATTCTGTTTTATTTTATCCTCGTCATCATCTTGAGGATTCTCATAATAGATTATTCCTTGATCTGTATAATGCAAATGTTCAATATGTTCTGGATTTTTTGGATCAATAAAAAGCTCCGCATCTCCCCGTGACTTGTCACAGCATACAACACCTTTTTTGCCTTCCGGTGAATCAACATATTGCCCACCATCACACACAAGTAACAAATTATTATAATCGAAAACAGTATCTCTGCTTTTGGATAAAGGTATATAGTGCTCAATAGTAACTCGTGTCAACGAGTACTTTGTAGGTAAAACAAGTGGGCTCATACAGTATGCGCAAAAGCCATGTTGTTCATCAAATAGAGAGCGACGCAATAAATCCTTTAAATCTGTTTTGGAATCAAATACTTCTCTTGCATCTTCGTCGGTTTCCGATAGCTTTTGTTGCATTATCTCTAGTTCATTAAGAAGTGAGAGCTCGGGCACTTTCTTTTTTATAAGTATCATTTTTGGCCTCTCAATCACTGTATATCATCATAAAGCGGTATTCCGAGTATCGATTGTGCCTCTTGGACAGTAGAATTATGCTCACCATACTTTTCTATCATAATCTGTAACATGTTTTCCGCCAGCTCAAATTGTTTAGATGAAAAATATCGTTGAAGCTTTTGAAAATCGTTACTTAATTCTTCAGGAATGTGAGAACTTACCATATGAAGACTTAAAACGTCATCAACTGATTGACCATAAAGCTCAGTTGTGTTTTCTTCATCATGATATATTTGTCCTGTATTACTATCGTATCCTAGTAAGATTAAATTACATTCTTTACATGACGATAAAATCATGGGAGAATGCGTTGTTACAATAAATTGAATATTAGGGAACAATTGACCAAGTGTGTCCATTATTTTCCACTGCCAATTTGGATGAAGGTGCAGGTCGATTTCATCTATCAGGACAACGCCAGGAGTATTCCTGGGGTCGGGATGGGACGGATTTAAAAGGATAATCCTGTATGTAAGATCAATTATCAACTGCATTATCGTCTGAAAACCAGAGCTGTATTTAGAAAGCGATATTTCGTTTCCTGAAAAAGAAATCATGATTTGGCCATCTGAATTAATCTTGATTTTAAACGGTCTGTTGTCAAGTTTACAAATAAAATCTTGGATGATTTCTGAAAAAATACTCTTTTCTGACTTGGATGCTTTTTTCAGCCACGAGTAAACAGTTTTGATATCCGCGCGTCCATTTAAACACCCACTATACCCTTTTATACGCTCGTCTTTATCGGCACTATTCTGTTTCTCTTTTTTCTCTTCTTCTTTATTAATGCTATGATAACAGATAACTGGATATACTTTACGATTAGTTGTCAAGAATGAATTACCGCGCATCTTATTGCTTTCATTAATGTCGCTATAATTGACAGTGCCATAAGTCTCTAATAACTGTTTTAAACGATCTGACGTGCCACCTCGATGATTTCCTTTTGTTGAAAAGAAATCAGTTCTGCCATCAGAGAAAGTACAATCAATTCTAGCCCATTCCTCTCCTAACCTAATGTCATCTTTAGCTATATATTTATTCGTTACCTTATGCGCTTTTAATATGTCATGTAGACAGCATGCGATAGCATCTAGAATGCTTGTTTTACCAACACCGTTATCACCAATTAGAATATTGATTCCTTTTTGAAAGTCTAATGAAATATCATCAAATAATCGATAATGATATATATGGAGATTTTTAATAAATAATGAATCATCACCAGTTTGGTTTGCGTAATAAATATTCTGTAATGTTTCCAATAACTGTAATAACTTTTCAATATTATCTTCAAGACGCTTAGCGTTTCTGTTCTGCTTAAGATAATTTTCGTTAACTGAACCTGTCAAAACATTCACGCCATAGAGTTTTATTTTTCTCAGATCGGAAGAATAGTCATCCCACATTGTGTTCACGATGCTTATGAATATTGCAACTTTTGTTTCAATCTCTGTTTCAGTCTTTGCTTTTTGAGTGGCAGTAATTAAGTTTTTTATATCTAAAATATCCATGATGTTTTCCTTTTCGTTTAAAATTTACTTTAACATCAGATTTCACTTAATAGTAACGGAAATCAGTTGTTTTAATATTTGATGTCAATTCTTATTATCGTCATCGTTACCATCATTAGGAATTATCTCGCTATAGTCCACATCGATAACTGTTCCTTCGGTTATGCTTGTAACAAATTCGTCCTCTTCAGCCGTTGACTTGTGATTTGGATTGGATAGCATAGTATCCTGAAGAACATTTTTCAGCCTATAGCAGCACGGCTTAAATGTGAAGAAAGTGATTCCGCCGCCTACAATTCCGCCCACAACCGGGATTGCCTTTTTGAAAAAGCCAGCAAAAATTGATTTTGTCATCTTAACTCCGAACCATTTTGCTATTGCTTTTACCAACGGATAAAATGTTCCTTTCGTTAAGGCTGCGTTCAGCAGTTTCTTTTCCACACCAACGGCCAGAGCCTTTGCCATGCCTTTGATAGCATTATTAGCTCCTGCAACGCCGTTCATAACTCCTAGGCACAGAATTATCTGATTGATAGTTTGACTATCTAGCTGCAAACCTTCTTCATCGGAATCAATTTCAGGAAATCCGTAAAGATAGAGCAGCTTTTGTGTCGCCCTGAGAGTATATCCGTAATACTGGATTATATCTGCCGGTATAGTCGCAGCCATAGCCCAACCACCGGGAGCACCTAATGCGGCAGAGATACCGGAAACACAGTTCCTTTCAAATTTGATCACTTCGTCTGCGATTTTGTCTATTTCTTTAGAGGGGATACCGGCTTGTGCGGGCGTGGTTGCGATAGCTTTATCGATTACATCTTGAGGATAGTTCTTAAAGAGTTCTTTTTTCAGAAAGTTCGCTCTTGTAATGTGTACACCAGGGGCCTTAATTGCTAGAACTATGATATCCTCAATATCGACAGTCCCGTTTCCGTTCTGGTCTAATGCTTTTATTACAGCATCTTTTGCCTTGATAATTGCATTTTTATCCTGAGAATTCGTCTTTTTCTCTTTCTTGGTAACTGCGACATCTTTAGCCTTGTCCTTTTTAGTTTTCACGCGATTACCCTCCTCTTCTTATAGATTTTTATCATCTATCACTATTATACTTCATATATCCAGAAAAAGCAACCTGTTTTTGCACATATATACAAAAAATCCCCCTCCGCCAGTGAATACGTTTTCGCCGGAGAAGAGGGATCGTTCCTGGTATTCAATCTATAAGCATTTCCACATCATGCATCAGGAAATGCATCCGATCTATCCGCTTGTTTATATGCCAATGCCCGAGATACCACGCCTTGTAATCGATCATCTCCTCAATGGTGTCCAGCCAATGCTCCGTGCTGTTGTCAACGGTAGACTGGTCAATTCCAGGGAGAAAACACTCGGTCGGTACATATTTGAATGGGCAGGTGTGGGAAAACACCACATCCACGGTATGTGTTCTGCACTGCTGCTCAACATAGTCCTTGATTGTTGGAGTCGGCTGCTCGTCCGGCCACCAATTGTATCCCATGCGGAGACGGTAGAACTTATCCACGCTATAAGCGCCGCCGATCACAATGCACTGCTTGCCCTCTATATCGAAAATATCGCCGTCAATCGGGAACAGGATATTCGGGAAGTCCTCCTCGTACAGGACACGGCCGCCGTGCCACTGCTTTTCCTGATAGGAGCAGATATTCTGCGGCCTATTCTCGTGATTTCCGTGAATGCAGAAAAACGTGGACTTCATATCACACAGCTCCTGCTTCAGCAGACGGTCACGCATCCTACCGGTATAATTGACACCTACATCTCCGAGCAGAACGATTATATCGTCTTCTGTCGGCTGAAATCTGTCAAACAGATCGTATAGCGGCTCTGCTGAACCGTGAATATCTCCTGTGATATAAACCATAATATCGCCTCCTACATATATCTCATCTTTATTATACCACAAAGCCCTTATACAGGCAACAGTAATAAAGTCAGCCCACTAAGCATCCACCGATATATATCGGAACTCGCTTAGTGGGCACTTTTATCGGTTGAGCAGATTGAAACCGAACCTCCTCTGCTCAGTGAAAAAGGCACTGCCTCATCACAGGTTTTCAGGGCAGACAGCAGGAAAATTAACGGCTGTTTGCGGACAGTCAGAATCGCACAATGTACAATTACAAATAACGGATAACAGTTTATAATAACGCCACATAATAGAGCGTGTTACATTGTACCTCCCTCCGCTGTTACAAAAATACTGTCTGACCTCGGATAAGCATCATACTTCAAACTCTATTGTTGTGTTCACTGTGTCAAGTGCTGTCTGTGCTCTTGCAAGCTCATCGGCTGCCTTTTCGTAATCAGCCTCTGCCTGTTCAATATCATAATTGCTGTAATTGTACTCCACAAAATTAGAGGAGAACGATGTGATGCGCTCCTTCGGAAGGTTCGACCGCATATGGTCGAGCTTTCTCTTTCGAGCT
>Ga0116145_1003998_pt1 | contig 12088 bp, 8 predicted proteins | sample AD_JPNHG1_MetaG_FD_89747 | JGI IMG/M metagenome (GOLD analysis project Ga0116145, IMG submission 89747) | Active sludge microbial communities of municipal wastewater-treating anaerobic digesters from Japan - AD_JPNHG1_MetaG | ecosystem: Engineered > Bioreactor > Anaerobic > Digestate | place... | reverse complement strand
ATCGGTAGATAAGAATTTTCCAGCATTATTAGCTTGAGGAGGAAGTAAATTATTTAATGCTCCTTCTCGATATGTTGATCCTGTACCGCCCGTGTTATGGATAACGAACCAGTCCAGGAAGATGAAAGTTGTATTTCTTTATTTAAAGCATCTCTATCAATTTGTAATACTAAATTTTCATCTGGATTGCTTCGATAAACTAATCCATATAATCCAATATTATTATCATCGTGAACTACTAAGAATTTACCACTTTGACCTAGAATTGAAGGTTTGAGAGATTTCTCGGTTAATTTTCCACCTTGTATCGAAGTTTCATGTGAATGTGTGGCATCTGAGAAATCCTTTATATCAGGTCTAATTAAAATTGGATATAAAATTGTTTTTAATCCTGATATATATTGATCAGTATCTGTTGTAACAACTCTTTGCCCAATATATAATCTGATATCACCACTTCTTCCTTCAGAATTTGCAATATCAAGATATGTATCACTTATACTGATCGATAAAGGTGTTTCAATTTTTCTGGTTATTATTTCATATTTATGAAGAACAGTATCCCATCTTCTTACCAGAATACCCTCTTCGTCAATCATAGCGGCGATGGATTCCAAATTGTCATGTACTCTTATATGAGTATTATCTTCATCATCATTAATCAAGATTCCAGATCCACTAAATCGAATTGTGGTTCTTTTTGGAAATGTCCAGAAATCATTCTTGATTGTATCATATCCAGCATAAGCACCCAATCCAAAGAAAGTACCATCATATGTAACGAAAATATTACCGAGGGTTATTAACTGTACTTTATTCAATGTTCCTTGGGTATTGCCCATAAGGAACTGACCATTTCCATACCAATCAAATCCGGTTCCACCCTTTTCAGAACTTAATATACCATAATGATCTTGATCACTATCTAAATCATGTAATCTTGGATGATGCTGATCCTCTGTCACATTTATAAGATTATCATGATCATGAATATGTGGTGGAAGATCCTCTGCATTCAATTCTTCAGCATACCAATTTCCATATTCAACTTTTACAATTCCATTCCAATATCTGGAATCCTTTCCAGTTCCACCTTTAATTGGTCTTACCGGAATACTTAAAGCCTCATCCGTTAATTTCCCACCCTGTACAGCATTGATATGCGTATGCTGAGCAAATCTATAATCATTAATACGAGGAGTTACCAAAATTGGAGAAAATAATGTTTTATTATAAATATTCTGAACTTTGTGGGTATTTACAATTTCATATTCATTACCAAGAGTACCAACTTTCCAGATATTATTTGATTCATCCCAATATAGTCGAGCATCTGCTTCAACTCCTCTAACGACTCTAATTCCGCAATCAACCATTGGAATACCTGTGGTATTTCGAGACAGATAAATCCAGGTATCCCAATAATCAAGATTATAAATATTTATAAATCCAATCGTGCCATCAACAATTAAACTCTTGACTCTCAAACTTCCATAATCATCATCAATAAAGTTTCTTAATTCAACAAGAGGATTATATGGATCAATAATTTCTGGAAAATTTCCAATTATTGAGGTACTGCTTGAATCAATATCTGTATAAAGAGCATTCTTAAATAGAGGACCAAAATTCTTTCTCTCAAGTTGGAAATAATAATTGGGTGTACCATAAATTGATGCTTTATAATTCAATTGCCATTGTATATTAGCGGTTGTATCTTTCAAATACTGAAATTCTTCATTAGTAACCGATCCATCGGCTAATCGTTTTACATTAATATGATATGGTAAATCGGTTTGATCAATAAGAAAATTACGCCATATATTCGATGAATCCATCCCTAGGAAGTATCTGGCTGATGAATCATAATTCCAATGATCCTGAATAACTTTATAATATGATAAATTTATAATTACATCTTCGAGATCATCTAAAAAATAAATCGGTATACGACCGCCCGGGGTCTCCCCATCACCAATATAAAAACGATGCTTATCAATTGAAATTAAAGGTTCTCCTAAACTAGGTACAAACGACTCTCTATTTATCTCAAAACCGCGTTTAAGAAGAATCTTAACGACTACCACAGAATTATATCCTTTTTATAAGAGAAATTTAAAATTTATTCGATTATTGAAATCGCTTAGTAAACTCCTCAATTACTTTCTTTGGGTCAATAAATGCTTTTTTATTGTATTCAGATTTTGACCATACACCAAATTGATCTTTACGAAAATGCTCTTCACCATTGTGTAAATTAAGATTCTGAGTATGGCCAAATAATTTTGGATTTGAGACAGTAAAAATAACCACGCCAGGTTTTTTATAATATGTAGCGAAATGATGAAAAAAATTATCCACTGAAAACCAACAGAAACAAGAATCAAGCAATTCTTTCAATTCGGTATTAAAATCAAGATTAATCTTGAAAAAATCAGTGTTTCTTAATCTTTCTTCACCATCAACCCCAACCTGAATCAAAAAGTAATTCATGCTCTTCAAAAGTTTGGTTATCTCATTCCAATAAGGATAATTCTTGGGATTGGGTTTATCTTGTAGTTTAGTTGAATACGGACTGATTATGATTTTCTTCATTTGTATATTCTCCAAGATATAATATCCTCATAGCATCCAACAAACTACCATCCCAATTATTTTTCTTACACCACGTGTAAACACAATTCTTTTGTATACAGGATGATCCAAAGGCATTGATAGCATCCTCAACATTAACTATCTGTATTGTCTCATCATTCTTTATATCAGAAAATACCTTGGGATGGCAACAAGCTATAATAATTTTATATTTATCTTGATATTTTTTTCTTATCTCAGGTAATAACATTTTGAACATAAAATGATCCCCAATACCATTATGCAATACATATGATTTTAAATATCTTGGTTTGATGTTCCATTCTGTAGTTAGTTTCTGATAAAATAAAGCTTCATCCTCATTCTTTAATTTGATATCTAAATCTCTAACTCCTCCATGTTTTGTTTTCAAATGCCAGGTAATAATATCTGGATGAATAAATAATTTCCAACCATTTCTCTTCATTTCATAAGTAAAAATGGTTTCTTCTCGAAATCCAATCCTGCTTAACTCCAAACAATATCCTTTTGGAAACCCTGCTCTTTTTCTATATAAAAAACTACTATGCAAATGATCGGTTTCAATTATTCTGGGGTCTTTATGGATAAACCATTGTGGATTCAATCCAAAATAGATATCTTGAATATCTCCGGTTACAAATGAAGGTAGACTTCTATTCGTTGCATTTGTTTCCAGAATTAAACTTCCAATTGCCCCAATATTTTTATCTTTATTCATTTCATTTAATAAAGCTTCCAATACGTTAGGTTCAGGTATATTATCATCATCAATTCTCCAAATAAATTCAGTGGAGGATAATTCCAAACAAGTTTGATGATTGTGTACCTGACCTTTTTTACTTCCTCTCAATACTTCATATTCAATATTTTTATGTCTCATTATATGAAGGAGACTTGTGTAAAGAATATCACTTTTTATATCAATCTCATTATCACTATCATCAAATATAAATATTTTCTTGGGCATAACTGTTTGATTGATAACAGCTTCCAATGTTAAAGGTAATATGTTATAGCGATCCTTGGTCGAAATCCCAACAGTCACATTGTTTGAATTGATATGCGTGATCAATATATTCTCATTTGTAATTTTCTTTTCTTCCATCAATTTGGACAATGAAATATTTTCCTTTTTGATATTATCTTGAGCGTAAAATTTTCTTAGTAATTCATTATTGTTTTGTTTTATTTCTTCCCAATTGGATATGTCATGAACTGTCATTTCACCTTTATGAGAAATTGGAAAATCTCCAACCACATAATCTTTTCCATTGGGATAATGTATATTGGTATTCACATTTCTTATACTATATCCGAATTTCTTTGCTCTGATACAAAAATCAATATCTTCTCCATAACCTGGACTAAATGCCTCGTTTAGCAATCCAACTGCAGAAAAAACTTCTCTTTTAATCATTGCACAAAAGAATAAAATAAATTCCTCATTGGTAACTGGACAAATCAGGCTATGGCATCCCGTAATACCCATCATAGGATCTTCTATAAATGGCTTATATAAAAGATTTAACCAGGTATTTGGTCTTTGATGCAATAGCTCAACATCGTCATTTAGAATAACAATATATTTACCAAAACTATATTTCAATCCTTCATTAATTGCTTTTGGAAATCCTATAGGTTGATCGATATGAATAATATTTATAAAAGAAATATATTTCTGATACAATTCTTGTAAATACTTGATTGTATCTTCGTCTGATCCATTTGCTATAATTACAATCTGAATATCCAAATTAGAGAAATCAGTATATTTCAAGATACTTTCAATACACGGTTTTAAGCAGTTCTCTAAATGATTAACAGTTGGAATTATAATAGAGATATTGAAAGCATGTCTGAGAACTATTCCCATCGAAGTATTCCTTTCTCATTAAACTTTACCTACACTCTCAAAATTTGTTACAGGAACATAGTTACAAAATCTGTTCCATCACAAGATACACCAGAATTATGATTTGTACCAGAGAGATTTCCGCAAATCCTTACACTATCAACCGTTCCCGATCCATCAAAAGGAAATAGAACCCTATCTATTTTTTGGAAAAACACCTGTAAATTATAATGCCCTCCAATAGCATACCCATAAATTGTTGAGTTACATCCTGACACTTGAGATCTAGCTATATCACTTATTTTTACATCACTTATCACCGTTGAATTGCCATTTGGTTGGGAAAAATCAAATTTTGAAACCGTTTCTCCTCTATCCTCTGAATAACCACCAGCTACACCAACGGCGTGCCCCCCAAATAAATATCCATATGTGGAAGAATTACAAGCACCCGCTCCATGAGTACCTTTAGTATTATTGGGATCTAATTCAGGTTCTATTTGAGGATTAACATCATAACTCATTGTTAATCTTCCTCCCTCCAAACAGTTTCCAACATCAAATGGAAAACTAAACCTCTCTATATAACTAAAAGGAGTCATATATAAATCCTCACCGCTGACATTAAACCCGAATCCACCTAAGCAAAATCCATATTCAGAAGAATTAAATGCCATAATATGAGCACGATAACAAGAATATGGATTATCTTCATATGCCAGCAAATTCCCTTTTTTAGAAGTTATTGAAGAAAAACTCAGATTAATTCTTTCAATACTACTATAAAAAGAACCTACTCCTAAACTACCTTTATCCAATCCACCAATAGTAAATCCATAAGAGGAACAATTTAGACCATATGAAGAAGCACGTTTATCCATCAAAGTAGCTGAAACATTTGCTTGACCACTATTAAAAGCAAATTTAAAACTCTCTATGGTAGATAAAGAGTCGGATGACTCATCAATTTGACCACCCACACTATATCCGTGGGTGCTTGAATTGAATGCTGACATTCTGAATTTAGATTCACTTAAAGTCTGACTTAAAACACGTATTTCACCTGAATTCATAGGAAATACAAATTGCTGTATTGTATTTTTTAATCCAGTTTCATAGTCTGATCCATTTACACCCCCAAGATAATATCCATATTCATTCCCGTTTGCAATTTGATAAGCAAAAATATTCAGAATTTTTAATGAACCTGCATATGTATCACTATCTGAACGTATAAATTTTACAATTACATATTCTGGTGGATTTGATTCATTATATGTTGCTTGCCAAGGTATTCTTCCATTCATCAAGGTTATAATATCAATCTTACCAATATTTTCATTATCATATGCAGTGATGGTATCAACCCCATCTTCTAGAACCCCATCACCAGATGTCACAGATGAGGACAAATCTCCTTTATACAATAGATATACCTTAGTAGTTATTTCAACATATGTGCCTTCACTTCCACTATCTTCCAAGAAATATGAAATTTTAAAATTTACATCCTTAGTCTTATCCCATAGTAGATCATATTTAAATCCAAAGGAAGTGGTTGATTCTTCCCCATCAATGATTTCAAAATATTGGTCAGCATATCCATTGTTAGATGAATTCGAATTTAATGCTTTGGCGGTAATATCAACGCCTGAAGGAAAGATATGAAATCCTCTAACTCCATAAGTACTACTTCCATAATATGTATTATTCTCCACAACAAATTGATTACCAAAAATGACATGGTATCCCCCAGGAGTGAAATTATCTCCAAAGAGTAATTTTCCATTTGTTTTATCGTAAACAAATTCCCCAATTTTAGGAATATATTGATCTATTTGGCTTTTCGGGCCTCTTCTTATTTTAATAACCGTGGGCACGTTTAAACTCCTTACGCAAATAATGTTAGAAAATCTGTTCCATCACAAACTGATGGACAGCCATATATCGCAACTGCTTGTCCTTTAACTACAGATGTACTTCCAGGCATCGAGAAATTCATTCTTTCAATAGTATTAACAAAGACACTTTCAGTTGTATATCCTCGAGAACTAAATCCATATTCACTTGAATTACATCCTCCCCCATGTAATCTGCTGGAAACCAAATTCATAGTTCTGGTGGTAACCAATGGATCAGCAAAAGAAAATTGAAAAATAGTATTCACATTATATCCACCCATTATATAACCATCTGTTGAAGAATTACAGCAATGTGATCCATATACTCCTCTATTATTTTCACCTGAATCTAATATCGTAACTTCTCCAAGTAATTGAGCTTTTCCTGAATCACCTGGGAAGGTAATTCTATCCATTTTCTTTGACATATTGTATGTATAACCTGTATTATAACCACCGATTATATATCCATTTGATGAAGAATTAACGCAATTTGAAAAAGCTACCATTGTATTTAAAGAAGCAAAAGTTCTTGTAAAGACAGTATCAATATTAAATGGGACTTTCTCCAATCTGTCAATATAGGAAATTGAAGTACCATATGTTGTTTCTCCGCCTATACTAAATCCATGTGTACTGCAATTGAAAGCTGAATTTCCATTTATATTAACTGTTAATGTACCAATTGCTTGAATCCTGGCTGTATCAAAAGAAAAATTTAATCTGTCAATGGATGATAAAAACGTGGTAGCGGCACTTGCCCCACCCATACAATATCCATGCGTTGTGGAATTACATCCGCCGCCATTCTTCTTTTGAATATTCAAATTATTTATTGTATAAGTTAAAGCATTCTCGAATGGAAAATTTAACTTCTCGATAGAATCTATATAGGCTGTATCGTCAAGATTTCCCCCGCCCATAAAATAAGCATTCTCAGTCCCATTGACAGGTTGATAAATTTGTATACCTAGAATATAAAAAACGACATCGTTTGGAAGACTATCATTTTCCCAATCCCGCTGTAAATCAATTGTGATTTTTTCACCTTCTTTATTTGAATCTATAAGCCTTATTCTAGCATTGGATAAAGTGATTGCGTTACATGCTGGCCAATTTGACGTTTTCGAAATATCAATTGTGTCTTCATAAAAATTCTCATAGATAAATTCCAAACCGAGTGTAAATTGAGGATCATCTTGTAAATTCAGTCGTCTGATTCTGGTTAATAACTTCACATTATAATCATTTGTAATAGCAGCATTAGTCATAAAGATAACTCTCATTCTCAACTCTTTATCTGGATTCCAAGATGGAAGTTTCTTGAATGTGAAATTTATAAACTGGTTGTCGGTTTTTGAAAAAGAGAGAACTGGAACAACAGCTGTCATCTCCAAATTAAATTTTAAGCTCGTGAGAGAAACTCCGCTCCCCGTTCCAATTACTTCCACATCTTTGGGACCAATATTCACAATGGAAGGTAAATCATGAAATCCTCTTATATATCTTGAATTACTTCCATAATATCTTGCTTTATCCAGATTTGAAACATTGCCAATTAAAATATCATGCCCAGAAGGGGTGGCAACATCACCTATGAATATACGTTTTGTATCTATCGCGAGAACAACTTGACCATAATCAGGATAAAAATTATCAACAGAGGCTTGTATACCTCGTTTAAACTTAATTAAAACAGGAGAGATACATACAGACACTTGAAATACTCCTTCTTATGTAAATAAATTAACGAAATCTGTTCCATCTATAACAACACCTTGCATGGTATCGCTGAACATTGTATTTCCGCATATTACTGCTGTTCCAGAATCAAATGGAAAAATAACTTTCTCAATAGCTTTATAAGGAGATATTTGATAGCTCATTCCACTCATAACATACCCAGCTATGGAAGAATTTCCCCCACCGCATACAAATCTTCCATAATTTAAATTTCCACCCAAAGAACACTCACCCGAATTAAAAGGAAATTGATATTTATAACAAGTTGATAATCCATTGCTCTCGTAAAGTCCTCCCACAGTATATCCTATCTGTGAAGAATTAAATCCTGTACCTTGAAAACCCAATAAATAGGATGAACCCTTATTAGTTGTAACTAAACTATCTCCTTCAGAAGAAAAAGTCATCCTTCTAACGCTATGCTTACTTACAGCAAATCCATGAGTAGAAGAATTGAAGGAAATAGTTTTCTTAAAATCACCTGAAAATGTACTTCCTTCCATAATTCGAGATGCATCAGAGGATTCCAATGAGAATATATATTTTTCAACATAACTATGTGATCCAGATAGCTGATTTGTTCCATGCATGCTATATCCCGAAGAAGATGAGTTACATCCTCCAGAAAAAGTTATTGGCTGACTTAATTTACTCACTTCTTCAGCAACAGAAATTTTAAAAGGAAATTCGATTCTATAAATTTTATCACTGTTTGTATAAACTCCAGCAATTTGATGAGAACCACCTGCTATTATTCCATGAGTTGAAGAATTGAAACCACAAAAATGCACACACCGATTGGGCATATCAATATCCAGAGCTGTGGTTTTTTCATCAAAAGAAAAATGAAGACATTCGCTTGGAAGCGCGGTAGCGTTTAAATAACTACCGGTTAGATATGCATATTCTGAACCTTTGCTTATTGGATATGCATACAAATCAATTAAATGAAAATCTCCTGGATATGTATCTTCATCTCTTTCTCCCAATCTATATAATGTTAAAATAATACCTTCAAAGCCAATTTTTCTTCCCCAATTCAAATAATCTTGTATTCTCGAAATTCTATAAGATTGTCTGGTAGAAGGATCACTTAGTTTGCTAACTAACTCATTACGTTTATCTTGGTCGAGATATGCCCAATATAATTCAGATGGATTTATAGCAAGATGAAATGTTGAGATTTTCCCAATATTATCACTTGTGCTGATAAGAGTTCTTTCTATATAGCTTTTATCCATATGATTGTTCAATTGAGAATTTCGTATAAAATTTTGTGTAACAAATCCCAATCTTATATTTTTATCTGCTCCTTCAGGACCTGTTCCAGATAAAGCATAGGTAATTCTCAGACCAATATCTCGCGTTTGTAATTTATCATATGAAATTGGAATAAAAACGCTTACATATTTATTAGTTGAATCTGAAAATTTGATATTTGGAATATAATTATTTAAATAATCTATCTCGCCCGATTCTGTATAAAACTTGTAAGAATTCAGATCAACATAATGGGGAATATTATGAAAGCCTTTATTCCCATTGAAATCAGTTCCATAATACTTTTGCTGAGATAAGAAATCAACATTACCTTCCAGTATATCAATTCCCCCTCTAGTCGAGCCATCACCAATTTTCAAACGTTTTGTATTCTCTCCCCAAACTAATTCTCCATCTTCTGGGGTATAATTATTTATATCATATTGATTTCCTCTTTTCAATTTTATTTTCGTTACTTTAAGAGGTATAATTGTTGGATCATAAAATGGATGTTCTTCATTGTTAGCAGCTTCCACATAATAATCTGGAATTGGTTCTAACCAACCATCATCAACGACCTTTAAAGAGAATGGTATACTTTCTTGAGTATCAGAATATCCATCATGCCAAACAACATCATCAATATCTGTGATATTACCTCCCGATCCATCAACGGTAATATCCAATATCAATAAATAATGTTCTTTATCCGCATTATATGTATCTATATTGGAGATAATCCCAAGAGTTACATCTTCACTCTGTTCATAATTATAATGAGCAGCAAAATAAATTACCTTATTACTAAAACTTCCGCTGGGCTTCGAATCATAATAACTTGAAGAATTATTCAATTCCAATGTTACATTTTCATATGTTTGAATCATTACTTCGTTAATTATAAATATACCTCTTGTTAAGGTAACGGTTTTATTTAAATTACTAAATGAATAATCAAACCCTGGAAAACTTTTTATCACGCAGTTTGGAACTTTAATAGGGTTGGTTAGCGGAAACTTGGAAACCAACATAGTCCGAAGAATTTTATTTATGTTGGTTGCCTCATTACTACTAAAGGTTTCCAATACCTGATATTGCTCAGGAATTGGAAAATTCTCCAAATCTCTAATATTTTTTTCCATAATTAATTTATGTTCCTTCTTTTATTTTATTCTATAGGTAAGACACCACCATCAATACACTCAAGACTTATCTCAAATCCTTCTCGTCTTACATTTGGATTAGAGGGATCGACATATTTTGGGCTGTTAACCCAATCAATTATATAATCACTATTTTCTTCAATGATATAAATCCCACCTATGAAAAGATATCTTGTTGGATCAAAGAGATTGATATTTTTCAATATCTTATAATAAGCTTGAGGGTGAGGATACCGTCTTGCGTAAAAATAATATAATACTATGTAATAAAAACCAGCGGTATCCAATCCTCCATCTTGATCAATATAATTACTTTCATCGGTCAAATCCAATTCAAAATCATCTTGCGTAATATGAATCAATACATCATCTTTAACAGCAACTCCACTGGTAATTACAATACTTGTAAATTCTTTTTCTGGATCTTCTGATTTTTGAATACGAAAAGATGTACCTGGAAAAATAATTACGTTTTTACCTCCGGTAACCACTCTGGTTAAACGGTTAATTACCGAAGAAAAACGATTATTGCTATAAGGATCAACAGAACGTTCTTGAGTAGGTGCGGTAGGCATAACTTATTCTCACCTTAAATTTTAAATTTATTTTTAAGTTGTATTATTCTTTTCTTAACTAATCTATCAAAATCGTTTGGCAAATAACAAATACCTTCACTAGTACAAATCATTCCTTCACGCTCTTGAATCTCGGTAGATTCGCATAAAGGGGCAAGTGATTCTCTCACATTATCAAATGTGTTTTCACTAATTCTGACAATTTTAGCCTCTTTATGCGAGGGGTATGAAACCGAATCCCAGGTTACAATGTGCAGAGGAGCTGTCACCTCAAAATAAAAATTTCCACTTTCTGTTACTCTGTTAACCTCTCCCGCTCCTCTAAATGAAAATCCAACAGGAATACCATCCTCACTTAAATTCTTAAGTATTTTACCCATGGGCGTTCTTAAAGTCTCAACTACTCCTATAACTTTATTTCCATCAATTCCAATTTCTAGAATTCTGTGAGATGATCTTGAATAAAGAACAGTCAATTGTCTTTTCATATCATCAAATTTTGTGGGGTGATCCAATTCTCCAACAAAGCCACCTTCTTGAATACGATCTTTAATACCTTCCAATGCTTCTTTAAAATCTTTCTCACGATATCTTCGTTTATTCCTATTTAAAACTCCCAACGTTTGGAGACAGCACTCCATACGAATTCTATCTGGATTTTTTTTGATAATTTTTGGAATTTGCATTATTTGAGGTGATTCAATTAAGAAATACATCGATCTATTTCCTCCGGATTTTTTCTTTTTTTTCACTTATTCTTTTATCATAAATTTTTTGTAATTTAATAGAATAATCTTTAAGCAACTTCTGATAATTCGAGATAATCTCATCAAGACGATCCACCATATTATCTAAATTTGGAATCAGAAGTTTCTGAAATAAAAATATTGCTTCATTCAATTCAATTCTCAATCTTTCAATTCTATGATCACTGAATTTCAGAAGCAACATTGATAGGGTTTTTAATTTTTGATATAT
>Ga0116145_1003988_pt1 | contig 12104 bp, 6 predicted proteins | sample AD_JPNHG1_MetaG_FD_89747 | JGI IMG/M metagenome (GOLD analysis project Ga0116145, IMG submission 89747) | Active sludge microbial communities of municipal wastewater-treating anaerobic digesters from Japan - AD_JPNHG1_MetaG | ecosystem: Engineered > Bioreactor > Anaerobic > Digestate | place... | reverse complement strand
TATACTTTTATTGCTTTTTTTTTGATTATAAAATTTTATAAAAAAACTAAATTTCTTAAAGAGAAAAAACAAGCAAAGATACTTATATTAAGTTTTGTTTTTATTTTTTTTATTGGAACAATTACAGATATTATTATACCCATAATTGGCAGGTACCCCCTTCCCCCAATGGCTACAATTTATTTTATTATTCCATTATTTGCTTTTTATAGAGCTATAACAAAGTTTAATTTGATGGAATTACATCTTGATGCCAGTGCTCTTTATTTTTTGAAATCTACAAAGACAGGAGTGATAATATTAAATAATAATATGAATATAACAGAAATAAGTGAAGGAGCATTAGGCTTACTTGAGGAAGATGAAGAAAAGATAAAAGAGAAACAGATTTCAGAAATTTTTCCATATTTTAAAAATAATATTACTAATGATTTTAACAATTTACAAAGCTATGCTATCAAAGAAAATGGACAAACATTTCCAATATTACTTCACTTTATGACCATAAAAGATGAATTAAATGAAAAAATGGGATATATTCTTTTTTTTGATGATATAACCCAGATAAATAACCTGCAAAAAGAACTTGAAAAATTAAATCAAAGTCTAGAAAACAAAGTAAATTTAAGGACTATTCAACTTCAAGAAGAAATAGAAAAGCAGATACTTCAAAGGAAAAAATATCAAACTCTTTTTGACAATTCACAGGACGCAGTTGCTGAATGTAATGAAAAAGGTATTATAGTAAATGTAAACGAAAGATTTGAAAGATTATTTGAATATAACAAAAATGAAGTAATAGGAAAACATATAGATGATGTCGTAAATCAACCAGAAAACAAAGATATCGGAATTGAAATAACAAATAAAGTTCTTGAAAACAATGTTTTGACATTGGAAGGTATAAGAATTACTAAAAACAAAAAGCAAATATATGTTTTAATTCGTGGTGTTCCTATAGTTATTGATGAAAAACCTATTGGTGGTTTTGCAATCTACACAGATTTAACAAAAAATAAAGAATATGAAAACAAACTTAAAATAATGGCTCAAAAGGATGCACTGACAGATCTATATAACTTAAATCAGTTCGAAGATTTTATTTCAAGCAGTAGCTTTGATGAAAAATTGCCTATAGGACTTATAATAGCAGATATAAATGGTTTGAAATTTACCAATGATTCGTTTGGACATGATGTTGGAGATAAACTATTAAAAAATTTTGCAAAAATTCTTCTTAATTCTGTTAGAAGAGATGATATGATTTTTAGGATTGGCGGTGATGAATTTCTCATTCTTGTAGAAAAAGCAACAAATCATCTTATAGAAGAGGTTATAAAAAGAATAGAGAATAATATTATAAAATTTAATGAAGAAACTAATGATAAAACTATAATAATTAATGCATCAACAGGATATTCACTTGTCCTCTTGAGAGAAGAAATAAGAAATCAGATTAAAAAAGCCGATGATATGATGTATAGAAACAAATTATTAAATAAAAGTAGTAATAAAAATATTATTCTTAAAATTCTTCTTTCTGCTCTTGCTGAAAAAGATTATATAACCATGGGGCATACAAATAGAGTTCTAGAAATATGTAGAAAAATTGCTGAAAAAATGAATCTTGATAGCAGCAAAAAAGATAATCTTTTCCTTCTTTCCGAGGTCCATGATATAGGAAAAATTGCAATACCTGATTCAATCCTTCAAAAACCCGGTAAATTAACAGATTCTGAGTGGGAAGTAATGAAATCTCATTGTGAAAAAGGTTATAGAATAGCAATAAACTCTGAAGAACTTTCAAATGTTGCTGAACTTGTTCTAAAACATCATGAAAAATGGGACGGTAAAGGCTACCCTTTAGGTTTAAAAGGAGAAGATATTCCTATTGAATGTCGAATCCTTTCAATAGCAGATTCATTCGATGCAATGACTTCACAAAGGCCTTACAATATAACTAAAACTCATGAAGAAGCCCTTTATGAAATAGTCAGTTGCAGTGGAAAACAATATGACCCGACAATAGTAAAAATATTTCAAGAATTATTTGAACAAAAACAATTAGAATAATTTATTCTTTTATAACATAAATCGATATAGAATACCCAGAAGTATCAATGTAAGCTCTGATGTAAGCATTTTGGGGATCTGAAATATCTACAATAATTAAACCAGCTGAATAAGCTGCAAGATATGCATAATTATCTTTAATATAGACATTTTTTACCTTATCACCTATATCAATAGTTTTTATTATCTCAGCTTGAGAAACATCTGTAATATCTATTATATGAAATCCACCATCTGAATCTGCAACATAAGCATAATTACTATCAACAAAAACACCTGTTGCATGCCCAGGAGTATTTACTGTTTTCACAAGAACTGGATTTAATGGATCTGAAATGTTGATTATCAATAAACCTGAAATATCACTAGCGACATAATCATAACCATTTTTAATAAAAACATCTCTAGCATAACTACCATAATCTATTGTTTTGATAATATGAGCCAAATGTATATCTGAGATATCTATTATATTCATACCCTCTGTAGAGGCAGCAACATATGCATAATTGCCATCAACAAACACGCTCAATGCATAACCATTAGTATCTACAGTTTTTATAATCACTGGATTTTTTATATCAGAAATATCTATTATTCTCAAACCAGCTTCATAATCTGCCAAATAAGCATAATTTCCTATAATAAGCACATCGAGAGCATATCCACTAGTATCTAAAGTTTTAATAATTTGAGGGTTAAAAGGATTTGTTATATCAACTATATGAAGACCACCAGTATAATCTGCTATAAAAACATAATTGTTTTTTACATATATTCCATTTGCAGAACCTGATGTATCTAATGTTTTAATAATTTTAAGATTATCAAAATCTGAAATATCAATTATTTGCAATCCTTCACTTCCATCTCCAACAAATGCATAACTCATTTTAATAGTAAAAGTTGATGAAGATATATCTGAATTCTCAAACCCTTCCTTAATTGCGATAGCCTTAATAGTTAAAGTTCCTGTTACTAATATCGGGTTACTATATATTATTCCGTTACTATTTGAAGGATTACTTCCATCAATAGTATATTTTATTATTGCATCTTTTGTAGCAGAACTAATCTGTACCTCAACATAATTATAGAAAATACCTTCAGAAGGAGTAAAAATTGGCTTTGCCACTTTTTCAATATTTAAAGTACAACCAAAGATATAAAGACAAATTATAATTAGAGTAAATAACATTAATATTAATTTAATTGGTAGTTTTCCATAAAAACCTCCATTAAAATATTTTTTAATTATTTTTATATCTGTTTTATTTTTATTATTATTATTTTTTTTATTTTTATTTTTATTATTTATATATATATCATATAAAATTATTTTTTCAATATACTTTTTTATTAAAATCTTGCACATCTTTACTATTTAGCCTTGTAAAAATAATAAAAATATATTATTCCCATTATAAATTAAAAATTTTTGATATTATAAAAAAAAATGATTTATTTTAATTAACAGAAAATTTATTGCTTGTAATATAAATAAGGTCAAATTATGAATCAAAAGATAATATTTGCTGTTGAAGATGATAATGATATTCTTAGCCTTCTAAATACTACTTTTACTAAGGAGCACTATATTTTCGAAGGTTTTAACTCTGCTAAAGACTTTTTTGAAAGGCTGAAAAATAAAATGCCTGATTGCATAATACTGGATCTTATGCTTGCTGATATTGATGGGTTTGATATAATTAAAAGGCTAAAAGCATCTAAGGATTATAAAAACATACCTATATTAATTGTCAGCGCTAAGACTGACGAGGTAGATAAAGTTGTTGGACTTGAACTTGGTGCAGATGATTATATTGTAAAACCTTTTTCTATTAAAGAATTGCTTGTGAGGGTTAAAAAACAGATACAAAAATTTAAATCTATTCAAGATGAAAATTCACAAAATGATGATGTAATAATAGAACTTAAAGAAGCCCGACTAAAAATTTCAAAGGCAAAACATTCGGTTTATCTTGACGATGAAAAATTAAATATTACGACAGCTGAGTTTAAGATACTTCAAAAGTTAATAGAAAATCCTGGCTGGATAGTAAGCAGGGATCAGCTTCTTGATTATCTTTGGGGCAATGAAAAAGCCGTCATAGATAGAACAATAGATGTACATGTAACTCATCTAAGACAAAAATTGAAAAATGTCGGAAAATATATTAAAAATGAAAGGGGAATTGGATATAAATTCGACATCTAATTTAATTTTTTTATTTTAATTTATTTAGTCTATTTTTTAAAACTAATATTTTGAAAAAATTAAAATTAATGAAATTAGATAAATAACTTAATAAAAACTAAAATTAAAACAATTAAAACAATTAAAATAATTAAAATAATCAAAATAATCAAATAAACTAAGGATAGATAAATGAATGAATTTGAAGATATAAAAAGAAAGTCATTTATAAGATATTTACTTATAGTTTTAATAATTTTTTTTGTAATATTTGTTATCTTTTCAATAGTTCTATTATCCTATAATTATAAAAATTTTATAGATGAAAGTTTGAAATCCTGCTCAGATATCGCCAGTATTATTGAAATCTCAATAAAAGATTTACTTAATCACAATGAAAATTTAATATTGGAAAATGCTTTAAGCCTTTCTAACTTAAATTATAGAATCACTATAATCGATTGCGATGGTAAAGTCTTGTATGATAATAAAGTAGATGCTTCCCTTATGGAAACACATTTTGATAGAACTGAGCTTTTTCGCTCGATTCAGACTGGGAGTTCTTACTATATAAGAACAAGTAAAACTATTGGGAAAAGATTATTTTATTATTCTAAATCAATGACAGAAAATGGAAAATGTCTGGGTTTTTTAAGAATAAGTAAAGAAATTTCTTCATTAAAATCCAATAATTTATTCTATATTCTTATTCTTTTTTCATTCTTTTTACTTTCTTTTATAATAAATCTATATTTTTACTTAATTCATAGCAGATATCTATTCAATATTATAGATTTTATGATTAAAAATATTGAACAGATAACGGATGCAAAACAATATAAAGGTAATAATTACAACTTATATAAACAAGATTTGCTATATGATAAAAAAATTCAAAATAAAATAGAAAGCAAACTTTTACTCACATTTTCAAATGCTAAAGAAAAGATAATTAAAAATGATATAGCCATAATTTCAAATATTTTTGAAAATTTTGATGAACCTATTTTTCTTTTTTCTAATAATGGTATCTGCCTTGTTGCAAATAATATTGCAAGAAAATATTTTATTCCAGATAAATTTGTTGATATATATAAAGATAGATATTATTGGGAGATATTTATTTCTTCAGATATTTCTAAAAACATTCAGGAAACAATAGAAAAAAAAGATAAGACTGTTGTTGAAATTGAACTATTAGATAAATTATTTTTATTAAGAGTGATTTATCTTAATTTTTTAAACTCAGTCTTTGTCATATTTAACGATATAAGTGAGGCAAAAAAATACTATGAGCTTAAAAAAGGGATTCTTTCTGCAATAAATCATGAACTTAAAACACCTTTGACTTCAATCAGTGGTTTTTTAGATCAGATCATCATTGAATCAGAAGATAAAAAGCTTGAGGAGATTCTTTCTTACGCTTCCATCGCAAAAAGAAATTGCGATCGACTGATACTTTTAACAAATGATATTATCGAACTTGAAAGAATGCATTATGTTAAAAAATTAAATATAGTAAATGTTGACATATCTTCGTTAACAAATGAAATTCTTAATATATTTAATAGTATAGCTTCAAAGAAGAATCTGGATTTATCTTTTAAAAATAAAGATGAAAAAATCTTATTTTCAACTGATAAAGACTTATTTGAACAGATTGCCATAAATCTTATAGATAATGCAATAAAATATACTGAAAAAGGGTTTGTCAAAATAAGTATTGAAAAAATTGATAAAAATTTGAGATTTATAGTTGAAGATTCGGGTATAGGTATAGAAAAAAAAGAAATACCAAAAATATTCGAACCTTTTTATTGCATAGACAAAAGTAGAAGCAAAGAAAAGGGTGGAACTGGTCTTGGATTGGCAATAGTAAAAAGGGCAACCGAAAATCTTGGCGGCAATATTGAAATTATATCTTCTCCTTATAATGGTTCAAAATTCATTGTAAATCTTCCAGATTTAAATCTTTCTACTTCTAATTGAAATTTGAATAATTTTTTTATCATATTATTTTTTACTATAACTTAACAGAAATTTAACAGAAAAATAATGATAATTTTAATCAATCTAAACATTTTACCATTGAATTATAGGTGTAAGGGGGATTTAATATGAATAAAAAATTCATGTTAGCTTTAGTTATTTCCGTTTTACTGATTATCTTTTTTAGTAATGTTTCAGCTCAATCAAAAATCGAAATTACGGGTGGTGGAGCAACTTTCCCACAACCATTTTATTCAAAATTATTTGATATCTACTATAACTTAAAAGGTATTAAAGTAAATTATCAGGGGATTGGCTCTGGTGGTGGAATAAAAGGTCTTACAGACAAAACTATGGATTTTGGCGCAACAGATGCACCCATGACAACTGAAGAAGAAAAATTGGCTCAAAATCCGATAATACATTTTCCTACTTGTCTTGGTGCAGTTGTTGTTATATACAACTTGCCTGGAAATCCATCTATAAGACTTACAGGGGACCTGGTGGCAAAAATATTTATGGGGAAAATAACAAACTGGAATGATCCTGAAATTGCTAAGGTAAACCCAGATGTTAAATTGCCAAAACTTCAGATTATTGTCACAAGAAGAACAGATGGAAGTGGCACAACTTACATATTTTCAGAATATCTGACAAAGATAAGTAAAGAATGGGCATCTACTCTTGGAACAGGAAAATCTTTGAACTGGAGTCAGGCAACTATCGGGCAAAAAGGAAATCCTGGAGTTGCTGGTTTTGTTACTCAAACTCCTGGTGCAATTGGCTATGTTGAACTTGTTTATGCCATTCAAAATAAGATAAAATATGCTTCAATTCAAAATTCTTCTGGCAACTTCATTGAACCAACTCTTGAATCTGTTTCAGCTTCTGCAAATGTAAATATAGCTGATGATACTAAAGTTTCTTTGACAAATAGTTCATCAAAAGATGGTTATCCTATAAGTTCTTTTACCTGGATCATACTTTATGCTGAACAAAATTATAACAATAGAAATTTTGAAATGGTTAAAGCAATGCTTGAGCTTTTCTGGTGGATGATACATGATGGTCAAAAATATGCTAAAGAGTTAGGCTATGCACCTCTTCCCGCTGCTGCTGTAAAAAAAGCTGAAGCTCAACTTAAAAAAGTCACTTTCAATGGGGTTCCTATTCTTAAGTAAAATCTTATGAAATAATTTTGAAATATTTCTTAGGGCGCTTTTTTAAGCGCTCTTTTTTTTGTTTTAATTACTTTGTTTTTCAAGGATAACATTTGTACTGATGTTATTTAATTAAGATTTATATACATTCAAATATCTAAACATTTTTTTAAAAATTGGTAGATTTCATTTAAATTTATATAAAAGGTTTTATCTTAGTAAAGGAAATTTAAAAAATTTGGTTAGTTAAAAAAAATTTACATCTTTATTGTTATAATCTTATTCAACAATCAAACTATAACTTATTTGCTGGCTAAAATCTGACTGTGAACCAAATACAACTATGTATAACTGTCCAATATTCGAAGCAATATTGGAATCTATTTCAATCTGCTCTTCCATATCATAACTATTTGTGGATTGCAAAACATATAAAGAATCATTAATATAATAATAGACTTTAAGATCAAAGTCATGTCCTGTAGCAGGTATAAGCCTTATTTTAAAACCATTTATTGGAATACTCAATAGTTTATAATAATCAAGATCATTTTCACACCAAATATAAGAACCAATATTGACTGGACAAGAAATAGGATAGGCATTTTCTTTTTTCCCATTTGGTTCGTAATTATCGATATTTACAATATCAGTCATAGAAAAATTAATGAGAAAATTCAGATAATTACTATATCTTGAACAAAAATATACTTTTTCCTCAGTATAATCTAAAAAATATTTATCATATAAAGGATATTTTGGAAAATAGATTGAAAGCCCAAAATAATTATTTGGATAGTGATAAAAAACAAGATTTTTTATCTTTTCATCTAAATTTTGATTATTATTGGTAAAGACAGAAATATCCACAGTTGTTTCAGAAAATTCATATGAACTTTCTCTTTTATTTCTTATTTCATTTACTGGAATAGATAAAACAGCATTTGAAAAATCATTACAAAAATTAGCTAATCTATTTTCATAATCAACAAAAATTGCCGATATCGTCACATTTTCTTGGGAATTTGAATAATAATCAACATATTCATTACATATAATCTGGGCTATCTGGATTAAATCATCTGATGAAAGAATTACAGGGATAATAACATTATATGGCATTCCATCAGCTGGAACTGGTCCCTGTGAAAATATAATAAAATCGGTTAAGTCGATAAAATTAGCTGCTACTTCAATTGTTCCCATGTTGCATGCATCAAAAATTATAAGATCAAAATGAAGAGAAGGTATCTTTAACAATTCATTTCGAATCTCTATCATGTTAATTACACTTTCCGATTCTTCATCACTACATATTTCCTTACTTGTTTTCCATCCTCCACCATGATCCCATATATCAAGGAAATATCTTTTTGCTGAATAGTTATTTAAAGCAAAAGAGCAAAGTCCAGCAAGAGTTTTTGCACTTCCCATATCGCAATCTTCATCTATATATAATGTCGTAAGTCCAAGCTGTGGACAATCTATTTCATTAACTTCGGAAATACCATCTTTATATTTTATTTCATATAAACGAGTGTCTTCCCAGTCTTCATAAGTGGGAACATCATTATACATTCTATCAAATAAAACTAGAATAACAGAGTTCTCATCAAGTTGATTGATATATTTTGATGAAAGACTTTTTATCTCATTAAAATCATTTAATGCAAATGAGTAAAGATTATTTGCTCCATCAAGATAAACTATGAAAACATTATTATATTCTTTATTAAAAGTGCAGCCAATGCTTATAAAAAAAATAGAAATTATTATAAATATCAGCATTATTATTTTTATTATTATAGATTTATTAATGAAATTCATAATTTTTCCACTTTATTATTTATTTTCACAAATAAAATTTCTTGAGTCATATATTCTTCTTTCTATCTTCTCTTTCACATACTTTCTGTAATTATCATCACCCCTTAAAATTATTGTGCCACTATTAGGAATAATATGGTTTAATTCTGGTTAAAGTTGTTTTTGTCTGTTCAAGATATTCAATATTTTCTTTAATAGCTTTTATTTTTTTTATCCTTCTTTTATTTACAAAAAATATTATTGCTAAAATTATAGTTGTAAAAATAATTATAATTACTGGATATATTAGAGATTTATTATTCCCAGTTATTTCATAACAATAAAAATATCCTTCTTCTCCTATTACATATAATTTATTTCCAACTGCCCAGCAGACTTCGTTTGTGAGAATTGCAAACGCTTCACCTTGATCTAGAATCTCTATCCTACCTACTTTTTTTCCAGTATTAATATCATAAAGGATAATACAACATCCAGAATATACAGGTTGAGCATACCATTTGCCTTCTATAACAGCTCCAGTACTTGTATTATTCCAATTATCTATATACTCTTCATTGACATATAATGAATTGTCATTTTCCCATACTAAATGTCCATCTGTAATTGAATAACAATCAACATATTTATTCATTGCTGGTACAAAAAAATAATTTCCATATACCTGTAAATCTACCCATGCAGGACTAACATAATCATTTTCTTTATATTCCCAGATAAGAGAATAATTATTATTTATATCATAACATTGAAAATATTCTTCAATTTGCTGATTTGGTATTATTTCGTTAGTATATACTGTTATTACTTTATTATCTAATAATATATTATTACATGCTCCTGAATCATAATCCCCATCGATTATTTTTACTATACATTCTTCGTTTGTCTTATTTTTATCACTCACAGATATACAATCCATTACTATCAATGACTTTTCTTTACCATCCTTAAGTCCTCTAAAATACATTCGCCCATCATGGATAAATTTTGATGCTGTTAAAGGAGCTTTTATATCTGGAAAAAACCTTTCATTTATTAATACTGGACTATTTGCATTTTTATCAAAACAATAAATATGTAATCCTTCACTAACAATATTTAATGCAATATATACTATATTTTCATATGAACTTGGCTTAAAGCAAGATGCTCCCCTATTTCCATCATCAAGATTATATATACCAAGATATTGCCCGGTATCTGCATTTAACATTATTAGTTTATTTTTCATACCATATATTCCTCCTTTTGTAGTCAAAATATATAGCTTATTTTCAATTTTGGAAATTATATGTATCTCTTTAACTTCAGAGTTTTGAGATAAATCTGTTAGATTAACAATTTTGCCCCATACATTATTACCATTTAAATCATATTTAACAACTCCACATGTATCATTAACGAAATTCCATAGACCAAAATAAAAATATTGTCCATCGAAATGATGAAAATCGGCAATTGCCATATGTTCAGTCGAATAATTTATCTTCCATAAAAGTTTGTGATTTATTTCTTCTTTGAATTTTACTGGACCATCACCAGGCCAGAATATACAGGAAGATAGAAGAAATAGAAATAAAAATAATATTAAAATTAAAATAATTTTTTTCATATTTAATATTTCCTTTATAATTAATTATTTTTCAATTATAATTAATTATTTTTCAATAAATAATATTGCTTCATAAATTCGTTTTTCTATCTTTTTTTTCACATTTTCCCTGTAGTTATTATCACCTTTTAGTATAGCTGTGCCACTATTAGGAACAATATGGTTTAATTCTGGTATTTTTATTTCCATATCTTGTTTATATGATTCAGGTCTCATATATGGCAGTTTCTGATTCTCAGCTGTTATCAAAAGATCATGGTTAAAGTTGTTTTTGTCACCTGTTAGACATAAATTATAATATTTATTAAGATTAGACCAATTAGAATATGCATAAATATTTAATGTAGCCTTCCATAAATAATATAATCCTTTGAAAATAGTAAAAGGGTTTAGACAATATCCTATTCCCAAACAAGTATATAACCCTAATAATGTCCAATGAACACCTTTAATTGTAGTAAGAATATTATAAGCTGTTTGAACATTATTTATATCACCATTGGAACCTATTATTGAAACTCTTTTATATGGATATTCATAATTATTTACATTATTATAATCATTTAATTCATTTAAAAATTTAGAATTTTGTCTAAATTCTTTAGTAATTTCTATTACATTTGGATCAGTGTTTAAAGAATATTCTAAAGCACCATTTAATATATCATAAAACCACTCACGATAACCATTTTGAGGATCAAAATCAACATCCATTCCAAATATTTTTCCACATAAAAATTTTAATCCTTCTTGAGTTAATAAATATGCTCCTTTCTCATTATTTAAATCTTTTAAATTATCAATATATGATTTCATTTTTTCAATATCTAAATATTTTGATAATGATGACTTTGTAAATTCATATAAATTTTTATCTACCTGAACAAATTCATTTTGTTCTTCAAAAGATAAAGTATTAATAGATATACCTAAAAAAATGTCTAACAATTGGTTTGATGATGGAATTACTGCAGATGCTGAGGATGAAATAGAATGAACAATATAGTTTCCCAAATTCTTAACAACTGATTTTTCGGCCAATCTACTTCCAAAATTTGGACTATTTAGTGTTATAAAACCTTTAATTTTATGATCTTTATCAAGCTTATTTTTAGAAATATATTGAGCCATGCTTCTAACTCTTAATCCACCTTGTGAAAAACCAAATAAAATAAGAGAATTATTGTAAATATATTGTGGGCTTTGTAAAAATTCATCTGCCATCTTTTCTGATTTATCTTTT
>Ga0116145_1003974_pt1 | contig 12133 bp, 7 predicted proteins | sample AD_JPNHG1_MetaG_FD_89747 | JGI IMG/M metagenome (GOLD analysis project Ga0116145, IMG submission 89747) | Active sludge microbial communities of municipal wastewater-treating anaerobic digesters from Japan - AD_JPNHG1_MetaG | ecosystem: Engineered > Bioreactor > Anaerobic > Digestate | place... | reverse complement strand
GAATACTTCCTTCAAGCATACGCTGCTGCCGGCACTAAGGAGGACGGTGAATTCTATACGCCTGCCTGCGTGGTAAAGCTGATTGCTGAAATGATAGAACCTTACAGCGGTGTTGTATATGATCCTTGTTGTGGTTCTGGCGGTATGTTCGTACAGTCACTGAAATTTGTTGACCGTCATAACGGCAACAGACAACAGGTATCTATCATCGGTCAGGAGAGCAATCCCGACACTTGGCGACTCTGTAAGATGAACCTTGCTATTCGTGGAATTGCCCATAACCTCGGTGAAACAAACGCTTCAACCTTCACCAATGATCTTCATAAGGATAAGACAGTTGACTACATAATGGCGAATCCTCCCTTTAACCTCAAAGGCTGGAGAGCAGAAGATGAGCTTGTGAACGATCCCCGTTTTTACAAAGGTGCAGGCTTTTCAGTTATGCCGCCTGTGGCTAATGCTAACTATGCGTGGATACTGCATATGCTTTCTAAGCTCGATGTAAATCACGGTGTTGCAGGATTTCTGCTTGCGAACGGTGCGTTGAATATTGGTGATGCTGAAGGTACACTCCGTCAGGAAATATTGGAGCGTGACCGTGTTGAAGCTATTATCGTTCTTCCCCGTGATATGTTCTATACAACGGATATTTCTGTTACGCTGTGGATCGTGAATATGAACAAGAAGGCAGGTACAGTAAATGGCAGACAACTCCGTGACCGTACACATGAAGTGCTGTTTATGGATTTGCGCCGTTGGGACGAGAATATCGAGGAAATCGTTATTGACAAGGGCAAAAAGAAGAAAAAGACTGTCCTTGACGATACGCAGATAGCCAAAATCAAGGAAACCTATGCTAATTGGCAGAGTGCTGATACCAGTCTTTATTCTGATGTACCTGAATACTGTCGCTCCGTAAAAATATATGACAGCGATCTTACCGAAGAAGAAAGAAAAGCTGAAGTTCCTACTATTCAGTCAAAGGGCTTTTCCCTTGCTCCGAGCAAGTACATTGAGTTCATAGACCATGACTTAAAGATAGACTACGAAACCGAAATGGCTCGTATTCAGGCTGAGATGCGTGATATTATATCTACGGAGAAAAAGTCGCAGACAATGCTTGAAGATGCTTTCAGGGGGATTGGCTATGGCATTGACTAAGTATTATTTGGGCGATTTATTAGAGCTGACAACAGAAGAAATAATGGAAACAAGTATAACGCTGATGATGTGCGTGGAATGACGATCACAAAGGAGATTATTCCGACAAAAGCTGATGTTAGTAATACTGACCTTAGCAAATTCCTTGTAGTTCACCCAGGCGAATTTGTTTTCAATCCCCGTACTCATGGAAAGAAAATCGGTTTTGGATATAATGATACTGACAGTACATTTATAATTAGTTGGAATAATATCGCATTCAGAATAAAAGATAGTATGCGTGATAAGGTTTTATCTGAATATCTTTTCTTCCACTTTAATCGTGCTGAATGGGACAGAGAAGCCTGTTATCGTTCATGGGGCAGCTCAACGGAAGTGTTTACATGGGACGCATTATGCGAAATGGAAGTTTTGCTCCCTCCGCTTTCCGTTCAGCAGAAGTATGTTGATGTATATAACTCCATGCTCGCTAATCAGAAGTGCTATGAGCGTGGACTGGAGGATTTAAGGATAGTATTCGAGGGCTATCTTGATAACCTGAGAAGAACTGAAACTTTAAAGGCAATCAAGCCTTATATAGCATTAGTTGAAACAAAAAATGATAACCTTGAATATGGACTGGAATCAGTAAGGGGCGTATCAATTGAAAAGAAATTTATTGATACAAAAGCTGATATGACAAATGTTAATCTTAAACCTTATTACGTTGTGAAGCCAAATGAATTTGCCTATGTTACAGTAACTTCAAGGAATGGCGAGAAAATATCATTGGCTTTAAACGACTCCTCTGAAAGTGTTATCTGCTCATCGTCTTATGTTATTTTTCGCAGTATAGATGAAAAAAACTATTACCTCAATATTTAATGCTTTATTTTTCAAGGTCTGAATTTAATCGCTATGCCAGATTCAACTCTTGGGGTAGTGCAAGAGAAACATTCAGTTTTGAGGATATGTGTGATGTGGAGATACCTATTCCCGATATTTCCGTACAAAAATCAATCGCTGATATATTTACAGCTTATAATACTCGCAAGCTGATAAATGAACGCCTGAAAGCTCAGATAAAAGACCTTTGCCCAATTCTTGTTAAGGGAGCGGTTGAGGAAGGTGAGAAAATATGATGTTCCACGAAAGATATGCTTATGTGCTTGAACAAATGTGTGGAGATATTGATTTTAGCTATAATAACTGCTTACTAAGCGTAATGCGTACTTTTTCAGAGCCTATAAAAGAGCAATGTGATAGATATAATCCCACTTGGACTCGTGAAACTACCGCTTTTGATTTAGCGCTAGAAAAATTCAATGCAAAGACAAAAAATGATTTTCACATTGGAATTCGACATAATTTTTTTGAATCCGACAAGCAAGATAATGATAGTTTAAGCGTTCAACCAATTTACTATATTTTTTCAATTATTGAATTACAGTTCAGCGAATTGTCTAAAAATGAAGCCGATGAATACACAAAAGTAATAAATGCTACATTCTCTAAGAATAACCTTCCGTGGTTACTCATTAACGGGAAGATTATCAAGGTTGACGCCCAACAGTTTGAATGCGAATTAAAAGCTAAGGCACTTGAACAGATGAAAGAGCTTAAAGATGCAGAGCCGAAATTTCAGTCTGCATTTATTGAACTCACAACGGCTGTTGAAGCATTAGAGAACGGCGATTATCAGTCTGCAATCAATAACGCAGGAAAGAGCTATGAGAGCGTATTGAAAGTAATCCTCGGTGTTGATAAGGGCAGTGCTAATGAGCTGACACAGAAATATAAAGACACTTTATTAAGAGTACCTGCTACTATGCCCGTCGGCGGCTTTGAGAGTCAAGTAATGAAGTCATTACCGTTTATACGCAACAATTCAGGAGCTGACCACGGTGCAGGAGCAAAAGAAGTTGTGATTTCAAAGCCTATGGCGAAGCTAGCTGTAAATCTCGCTGCTGCTTTGGATACTTATTTAATTGAGGAGTATGCCGAATCAAACCGTGACACTTGATAACTAATGCTTTAAGAAAGGAAATTTGATATGACCTACGATGAAATGAACCGCTTCATTCTCAACTATCTTAAAAACGATATAACAGGCAGAGCTATCATGCTTACTGGTGAATGGGGTTCTGGAAAGAGTTACTATGTCAAAACTAAACTCAAGTCCTTTCTTGAAGATAAAGATAATGGAAAGTATAAGTGTGTCATTGTGTCACTGTATGGACTCTCTGATACTTCTGAAATCAGTAAAGCAATTTATACTGAACTACGCTCTTTCAAATTCAAGAAAAAGCACGAAGTATTGACTACAGCTGGCGTAGCCGCTTCAGTTGTACCGAAAACCGTTTTTAATGCTATGACAAGTAGAGTCGGTTATGATATAGGGCAAGTATCAGATAAGCAAATGCAAAAGGTTTATGATTCGATAAATTTGAATAAAAAACTATTGGTATTAGAAGATATAGAGCGTACTCAGATAGATATTATTGAATTGCTCGGCTATATCAATAATATGTGTGAGAATGATGGCGTAAAGGTTTTGCTTGTTACAAATGAGAGTGAACTACTCCACTTTCATATCGAAGAAAAAAAGAAGCAAGAGTATGGCATAGAAAAAACAGAATACATAAAAGTATATTCAGAAGATGCTCAGAAATATCTCAAAGCAAAAGAAAAAACCATATCAGACACATTGCAATTCCATGCTGATTTTCAGGAGACAATTGACAGCATAATTGACAAATTTGAAAACAATGATTTAAGCAGTTTCAAAGGTGTTCTCACTACGCCAAGACGTTCTCTATATAGAAATGATATTACAAATTTTCGTGAAGTTATAGTAGCCTGCCAAAAAGCGTGTGATATTTATAACTATATGAAAACATATAGCATAACCGCTGATAGTGAGTTTAAGAAGTGCGTGCTTATTGGACTTGTCAATTACTTACAGAAGCGCCTTGACAATCCTGACTTAAAATACAAGGATAACTCTTTGTTAGATTCGGAATTATCAGGAAATAGTATTTATCCGATGATGCGTTTTTGTTATGATTACTATCATTATCAAATTATTTCGCAAGAGGCAATAATAAAAACTATTGCAGAATATAGCGATTATCTAATCTATGTTGACAAAACAGGTTATAATGATAAAGACTTGAAAGTGCTGTACTCATTATACATAAGTACAGAAGAAGCACTCAATACGGCTATTCAGAACATTTACAGCAGATTAGATGATGTATCTGACATAAGCCTAAAACACTATGACCGTATTATCAACTGTCTGCTCATTCTAAAATATGATGCGCTGCTGAATAACGATAAGATAGACGAAATAATAGAGAAAATAATAAATAACCTTAAAGGCAGAGGAACAAAGTTTAATAGAACGCATCATTTGTTTTCAAGCACGCTTGCTATACAAGATGCTGATGGGGCAAGGAAGTTTAAGGAAATTCAGAACAAAGTATTTGAATCCCTCGACTATAAACCAGATTCTATTGAACTACCTGATTCATTAAATTATGCAGACATAATCACTAAGATTTCAAATGATGGTATACGCCAGCATAATCCTAATAGAATCGTGGAGACAATTTCACTTGATAAAATCATTGATCACGTTCCCGAGTATACAGCTGAAACATTGAATGATCTTCGCCATATACTATTAACGATTGATTATAATGAACTATCCGAAGAAGCATTATCGTCTATTAAGAATTTAAAAAACGACATTTCATTATTACTACAAAAAGGCGAATTCCACTTAGATTGTATCAAGAAACTGCAATTAAGATGGATTTGTGATGCAATAGATAGAAATACAGGAAGTATTAGCGAATAAAGAAGGTGACTATATGGATTATCATTTCACGAAAGGCAAATTTACCGAAGCAGAGCTTGAGAAAGCTATCATAGAGCTGTGCGAAAAGCAAGGTTACACCTATGTCTGCGGAGAGGATATGCACCGTAAGTATGAGGACATACTTCTGCTGAACGATCTCCGTTCTTATCTGACCTCACGTTATATCGGGTTGTCCGATACTGAGATGCAAAAGATAATCAACAAGCTGAGCCTTATCAATGCAACTCCGCTGTACCTCGGCAACCGTAAAGCATTCAGGCTTGTGAATGAGGGCTTTGACCTTGCCCGTGATGATTTCTCCAAGGTCGCACTCCATATTGATTACATCAATTATGATGAGCCTGATAAAAACATCTTCAAAGTTGTTAATCAGTATTCTGTGCAGGGAGAACATCTGCGTCGCCCTGATATGCTGTTGTTTATCAATGGTATTCCTGTCGCTATCTTTGAATTTAAAACTGCGATAGAAGAAGATACCACAATTTTTGATGCGTGGAAACAGATTACAATACGCTATTGCCGTGATATTCCTAAGCTGATGAAGTATTGTTTCCTCTCAGTTATCAGCGACGGTGCAAATACCCGTATGGGCAGTATCTTCACACCTTATGAGTATTATTATGCTTGGAATAAGGCTAATGATACAGATACAGTTGCTAATGGAATTAGCTCGCTGTTTACAATGATAGAGGGAGCTTTCGCCAAAGATCGTGTAGTAGCTCTGCTTCGTGATTTCGTATTCTATCCCGATGACAGCCCTAAGAATGAAGCTATTGTCTGTCGTTATCCCCAGTTTTTTGGTGCAAGAAAGATGCTCGATAATATTAAGCTACACCTACGTCCTGACGGTGACGGCAAAGGCGGTACATACTTCGGTGCTACGGGCTGCGGTAAAACTTATACGATGCTTTTTCTCTCACGCTTGATATTGCAGAGAGATAATGATACTTTCAATAATCCTACGGTTGTTATTATTGCTGACCGTGAAGACCTCGACACACAAACATCTGAGCTTTTCGTGACAGCTAAGAAGTATCTTCATGAGGAAGATGTGCGAAGTATTGAAACCCGTGAGGACTTAGCTAAAACGCTCGGTGACAGACCGAGTGGCGGTGTATATATCACCACAATACAGAAATTCTGCGAGAATACAGGACTCCTATCTGAACGAAGCAATATTATCTGTATTTCCGATGAAGCACATCGAACGCAGACAGGTGTCGGCTCTAAACTAAAAAAGACGGATAAGGGTGTATTTACAACTTACGGATTTGCCCATTATCTGCGTACAAGTTTTCCAAATGCGACATATTGCGGATTTACTGGTACGCCTATTGATGAAACAATTGCCGTATTCGGTGATGTGGTAGAAAGTTATACAATGAAAGAATCCAGCGATGATGGCATAACCGTTCGTATCTCCTATGAACCACGCCTTGCGCGTGTCATCGAATCTGCTGAACAGGCAAAAGAAATACAGAAATACTATGACCGTTGTGCAGATCAAGGCTCTACGGCTGAACAGATTGAGGAAAGCAAGAGAGCTATGACCAAAATGAAGGTTATACTTGGCGATCACAGTCGACTGCATAAGCTCGCCTTTGATATAGCTGACCATTATGATACTATGTGTGCTGAAAAACCTAATATAGTCCAGAAAGCAATGATTGTTTGCTCTGATAGACAGATTGCATATGATCTTCTCCAAGAGATACTTTCCGTTCGTAAAGATTGGGGTATACCTCGCAAGACTGAACATGAAGAAAGCCTGTCCAAAGAAAAACTTGAGAAGCTACTGCCGCTGCCAAAGATTAATCTTGTTGCTACGCAAGGCAAGGACGATAACAAAGCTCTTTTCGATGCCTGCGGAAATAAAGAATATCGCAAAATGCTTGATAAGCAGTTTAAGAATACAGATTCCAATTTCACTATTGCTATCGTAGTAGATATGTGGATTACTGGATTTGATGTACCGTCACTTGCTGTGATGTATATTGACAAGCCTTTACAGAAACATACTCTGATACAAACCATATCCCGTGTAAATCGTGTGTTTGAGGGGAAAGATAAAGGTCTTGTCGTTGATTATATCGGCATTAAAGACGAAATGATGGAAGCTGTAAAGCGATATGGTAGTCCGCAGGAGAGTCCGATTGATGAACTTAATATATCACTCGGCATATTCCGTAATCACCTGAAACTAATTGACAATCTCCTTGTAAACTTCAATGCGGAGAAGTTCTATAATGGCGAACCATTAGAAAGACTGAATTGTCTTAATAACGCAGCAGAATACGTACAATCAGGCAAAGAGCTTCAAACCCGATTTATGGGGCTTTCTCGCCGCCTGAAAAGTGCTTACACTATATGTTTCCCGTCCGGTGAGCTTACAGATGCGGAAACAGCCAAAGCGCAGTTTTACCTTGCAATACGATCTATCATATATAAGCAGACGAAAGGTGATGCACCTGATGCTGAAACTATGAACCATGTTGTTGAGGATATGGTGCGTGATGCGATTGCTTGCACTGGTGTCGAGAATATTGTAGATGAGAACAAGCAGGTTGACTTATTCAGTGAGAACTTCCTTGATGAGTTGAAAAAGGTCAAAATGCCTATAACAAGGTTTAATGCTCTATTGAAGCTGTTACGAAAAGCTATCACTGCGTATGGGCGTACAAATAAGGTCAAGGCTATTGCGTTTGATGAACGGTTAAAACAGGTAGTTGATGCTTATAACAGCAGAGATAAGCTCGTCTTTACAAGTGAAGTCGTTGCTGATTTCGTTAATGACCTTTCTGACCAGCTTATTCAGATACTCAACGATTTGCAGGAGGATAAGTCTTCTTTTGAAAAAATGGGTATCACTTATGAAGAAAAGGCTTTTTATGATATTCTTGTTAAAGTTCGTGACGATCACGGCTTCAAGTATGAGGATGATAAGTGTATTATCCTTGCCAAAAAAAATAAAAGAGCTGGTTGATGACAAAGCACAATTTGCAGATTGGTCTACCCGTGATGATATAAAAAACCAGCTTAATATGGATTTAACGGTACTTCTCTATAAAAATGGTTATCCACCAGAGTGGGACGAAGAAGTATTTGAGAAGGTTATGGAACAGGCTGAAAATTTTAAAAAATACGCTGTATAACATTATTATATATATTTAAACAACGTATTCATCTGTTACATAAAGTGACATTGTATAATAGCAATGGCGCATTTTTCAAATTAACAAGATTTTAACCCTACACACCCCAAAGCTCTGCTTATCGCGTTCAAATAAAGTGTCTGGAAACAAATTGAGCCACTTGTGACTGAAGCTTGTACTGCCGAAGTATGCGTCAAAGTTGGAGACAGGCAGTATAACATAGTCTGAATCATAGGGCTTGTTGGCAATGCAGTAAGCGATGACTGTCTCCGCCACCTCATAAGGCAGACCGTCAGGCAGTAACGCCTTGATGCGTTCCTTCTCATCATCAGAGAAGGAAATTGTCTTATCCGCCAGCGGTCCGAGCTCCAGAGCGTCCGCCAGTATATCGTCAAACCGCAGCACCCATGCACCTTTGGTCTCGGGCGAGTAAAGCGACACCTGATACTGCTTGACCTTAGCTCTCCACGCCGCATCGAAGTCTTGTTTCAGCGGTTTAGCCTTTGCAAGAGTTGCTTTGCTCATAATATCGCTGTTCTTTGTGATGAACCTTTCAACCTTGTGAACGTGCCTGTAAAACCAGCCTTTTCCCGTCTTATCCACCAATTCGGGAAACTCCTCATGCAGATCACTGAAATCAGTCTTGAACTGCCACTCCTCCTGCGGAGCGGCAGTTTTTTTGTCGGGGATACTGCACCACGCACAGAGAGCTCGCCGTGCATAGTCCACATCGGGAGCGCCGTTTCTGAACATATACCACCGAGCGATTATAGTCAGCACACGGCTCAGACCTGTGAAGTCCTTCATCATTTCAAAGCTGAAACGTCCGAGAAAGGAAAGGTCACGTTTACCGCCGCACTTGTAAACAGGCTTCTCGGTGTAAGCCTTGAATTCTTCGATTTCGTTCAGCATTATTTCTCCCTCCTGACGTGCTTTTCGATCCTGTCCAGCAGCAGATCGAAGAGCACTTTTCTTTTGCCCAGAGCTACAATGTACCTGACTGCTTCATCAGGCTTCATTACGGCTTCTATCAGCTTTCGGCACTCGCCAGCAACTGCGTCACGGTAATACACATTCACGGTTTTATTGAGGTAAGCCTCCATAAGCCGTATGAACTCAGGCGAATCACCGTCGCGGATAAGACGCTTCCTGTCAGTGCGGTTATTATCATCGTCAATGTCAGCTATGAGGTCAATGAGAACACGGTAACCGCCGAAACGGAAGTCGCTGAAAAGCGGATAGTACCGTTCAAGCTCAGGCAGCCACTCAGCTAACAGATCATCACGCTGTTCCTTTGGCGTCAAGTCCCAACTCTTAGCCTGTAATTCCTGCCTGATAGCAGTTATCCTCTCTGGAGGTGTGCCCTGAAACAGGGTATACAGCATATCTGCGTCGTATTCACGGTCCTGACCACGGCTGTACAGTATGCGCTGAATGTCGTTCCTGCGCTGTCTGTCCTTGACTGGCTGTCCGCAGGCGCGTATTCTCGACAGGCAGCGTTCATAATCGCTGATAAGTGCGGACAGCCTTTCCATTTTGTCACTGTTCAGTTTATCCTTCCAGTTTTCATCTTCTGCAAATGTGAAAAGTTCGCTGTCGGCGGCAGGCTTATCAACGACAGTCTTCGTGTTCTTTTCAAGCATATATGCAAGGTACGGCAGACGCTCAACATTGGAGTCCACCTTGTTCCAGTCCGTGTCTGCGAAAAACTTCTCAAACTGCTCCTCGAAGGTCGGCTCGTACCACGCGCGGCGTCCCTCACTCTTTTCAAGCAGGCTCTTGTATTTCAGGAACTTGCTTTTGGCGACAGTTTTAGTGCCGAGGTATTCCGTCAGATCTGGCTTCACACCACTCTTGGCTGAATCAATTTCCAGTCCTGTGAGGATAGCAAGTGTCTCAGTTTCCTCACGGCACTTGTCACGTAGCTCGTCGTCGGAGTTCTCATTGTAAGCGATGATACTTCTGTTCAGCGCAGCGTTGGATATCTGTCCAACTCTTGAAGAAAACGTGTTCTTGACCGTTTGAAAGCGTGCCTGCCAGTCGGTTGCGTCACGGATAACAGGCTCGGCACTTGGTATCTTCAACAGCGGAGTCTCAGCTTTGGAATTGCGCTTGACACAGCGATTTACGATAGGATCCGAGATAGTTTTTATCATATCGCCGTCAAAGTCCGCACCGCCAAGACGCTCAGCTGTCAGCGAATCCCAGTTCACCATAACAACATCAGTGAGGTGGCTGAGATAATACTTTCTCATATTCTCAACATCGGGATAGACCTGTAACTGCACCTCTTCGTTTCGGGAAATATGCGGATTTCGCAAGAGCGTACATTCATTGCTGTGAGTATACGCCATTGACGGAGCATAGAAAGCGTTCTTCTCAAATTCACTTTGCACCGCACCGTTGTAGAAGTTGCGCTGACTTGTGTTTCGCTTTGCTTTTTTGGGTATAAAATCTTTAAGGAAACCGAGCAGATCTGCGGAAAGATATCTGTTGTCGCCTGCAACGATAAGACGACCGAGAGCATACTGTTTCAGCACCGCCTGCGCCCGTGACTTCAATCTGTCAGCGTAAACAGGCTCGGCAATGAACTTCGGGTTTTTCTCCAATATCTTTTTGAGATAGTGATCTTTCGTACCTCGGCTATACTTCCTGCCTGTGAAGAAGCTCAGGCGGTACTCCTTGTCGGTGCAAAGCCTGTAATATTCACGTTCAGTTTCTTTAGTGAGCCAGTGGCGGTTATCGTTCGCAGGGAATGACAGCGGCAGGTCAAGCGGTCGGAACTCGTCGGCAGTCATTGAAAGTGTGTTGAGGAACTGATAGTTCAGTTCCGTGAACATCTGCGGACTGTCTTTGCTGACACCAGAGATGTACAGAGCGTGCCTGTACTTTCGGAATGCGTCCCAATAGTCTTCCCAGCTCATATTGTTCTCGCAGAGCCAGCCGTAGCCCTTGAACATACTCTTGGTGAGGATTATGTCAACGTCAGCAACCTTGTGCTCAACTCCCCATAGGTCGGTCAGCTTTGCAACTCCTGCGCTCTTGAAGAAGTCATGAATGTCAACTTGATGCAGCATTCCCTTGATGTACGGCAGACGTATCTGAAACGATGTGTGCTCGCCGTTCAGCTTTTTATTGATGACCTTGGCGAACTCCTTGGAGACAACTCCTTCGCCGTCATATCCGAGAATATCAACACTTTCCCTGCGCTCAACACGGTGATACTTTCGCACAGGTGCGTCGCTTCCGTCGTCCTCAACAGTGATAACATCTGTGTCGTGAACAGTGTGTTTTTGATTCTCCACAACGATAACTCTGTGAGGCTTGTCGATGTTTATCCCGTCAACACGGATACCTCCCGAGAGCATAAGTCCGTTGTATGCGTACAGCTTGCTGAGCTGACACTTGGTTATCTCCATTCCAAGGCGAATGCGCTCCGTGACCTTCCAGAAAATGTCCTCACGGATAAATGACAGCACAGCATTTCTGCTCATGCTTGCAGAACGTTCAAATGCAACGTACTTGCACAGACCGCTGCCGAAGTCTATCTGCACTCCTCTGTTGGTAAACAATGACGCAGCCTTCTCCTGTAACTGCGCATAGTAAGGGATAGCTGCGTCGCGGTCAAACACGCGAGAGAAGTCTGCGTAGAAGATAACATCGGACAGATCCGTCACAAGGTCAGCGTCGTCATATTTGAAATCGTCACCGTGCAGCACGCACATTATCTGATAGAAAAGTGCATTGTCGTCCTGCTCGTGAGCGGAGTGCTTCAGACAGCTCCGCAGTGCATTTTTATCTATAATGGTTTTGTATCTTATGCCGTCAGGCTTTGTGTTTGTCAAGTAGAAAGTGCATAAAAGGGGCTCGAAAAAGTGCATAGCCCTGTCAGCACGATTTTGAGTGGTGGGGCTCGTTTTGTGCATAGAAGGAGCACGCCCCGTTTGTGTATTTT
>Ga0116145_1003971_pt1 | contig 12140 bp, 9 predicted proteins | sample AD_JPNHG1_MetaG_FD_89747 | JGI IMG/M metagenome (GOLD analysis project Ga0116145, IMG submission 89747) | Active sludge microbial communities of municipal wastewater-treating anaerobic digesters from Japan - AD_JPNHG1_MetaG | ecosystem: Engineered > Bioreactor > Anaerobic > Digestate | place... | reverse complement strand
GGGCCTCGCTCATCATCCACTACCTCGTTCCATCGCTCTCGGTCGGCGTCATCTACCTTCTTCTCAACATCCCGGTGTTCATTGCAGGATGGTCGATGGTGGGAAAGCGCTTCTTTTTCTACAGCGTTGCGGGTACAGTGATCTACTCGCTCGCACTGACCGTTATCAGAATAGATATCTCCATAGAAAACAAGATATTGAGCGCCCTGCTTGCAGGCATCATCTACGGCACCGGCAGCGGCATCATTCTGAGATCGTATGGATCGGCCGGAGGAACGGACATCCTCGCGGTCATCCTCCAGAAGCTCATGTCAATACAGGTGGGAACCACGTCTCTGGCGGTGAACTGCCTGATCCTGGTCTCGGCCTCGCTGCTCTTCTCGCTGGAAGACGCCCTGTACACCCTTGCCTACATTTATGTGAGCGCGCACTTCATGAACCTGGTCGTGGTCGGTCTCAGCAAGAGAAAGGCGGTCATGATCATATCGGACCACTGGGATAATATCTCTCGGGAGATCCTGAAGAAGGACCGCAGGGGCGTTACCATCATCGAAGGCACGGGGGGATACAAGAAAGACGACAAGCGTATCATCTACAGTGTCGTCACCTTTCAGGACCTGCCACAGCTCAAGAAGATGATTTCGAAAATCGATCCCAAGGCATTCGTAGTGGTCATGGACACCCTTGAGGTCATGGGCGCCCGGATGGGCAATCAGCCCCACTGGTAGGTCTGAGGGCCATGCGCCTTTCCCTTGAGGGAGGCTCCGGGCGGCGCGCTCTCCACTCTGATGGAGCGGCAAGAACAGGACCTGAGAGAGAAAATTCTCAGCGATAGAGCTTCTTTTCGCTCTCAACAACGTCAATGATCTCATTGATGATGGTTGGAAGCTTGCGCGTCACCCGCTCCCAGGAAACGGTCCGGGGTGTCTCGTAGACCTCGGTGCGCAGGTTCTGGGAGGTCTTCTCGATCACGGAGAGCAGCCCCTGCTCGATGAACGGCTTGAAATCCTCATATTCGCTTACGTACGAGCTGAACCGCCGGGCCATGAAGGCGGGAGAGAGCAGCTGGTCGCCTGCAAACAGAATCACGTTTTTGAAGACGTTGTCCACCATGGCCTCCTCGAGGTTCGTGTCGTAGAGCAGGCCGCAGTACGCGGCGTTGTCCGCATACATTTTGATGAGGTCGTCGGCCACGCTCAGGTAGGTGGTGGTGAGGTCTCGGATGAAGTGCTCCGAGATGGCGAGGCCTTCTTCCACCACCAGGGCTGCGAGCAGGGTGGAGACGATGTCGATGCCCATCTTGTAGAGCCCTTTGGTCCGGTCGCCCTCGGATACCGGCTGGTGTTTGTGGTCGAATGGGTCTTTTGAGATTTCCACCTGGGCGCACGTGGTGGCCTTGCGGTAGACCTCAATCAGGGTGAAGATTTCCACCCCCCAGTTGGTGGCGAACTGCATGCGCTTGAGGAGCTGGGCTTCGAAGACCACCTCTCCGGAGAGCTGATAGTTGAAGTTCAGCAGGAAATCCACCAGGCGAAGCACTTTCTCCTCCTGAGTATCGGTGAACTTCCTCTTGAGCGCGATGAGCAGCGGATCGAGCAGAAGCCTCTTGACCCTGCCGTAGAACTGGCCGTCCTTGATCCTTGCGTAGAACGCCTTGCTGAACTGATAGTTGAGCACCTGCACGGGATAGAAGAGCCGGTCCAGCTGCTCCCGACCGAAGGTCCTTATGTCGGCGTCCACGAGTCCGATGCTGTGGGCGCCCATGGCCAGGGCAATGCCGAAGGACATGAACATGTTCCTCCCCTTGCCCGGCTGATCGATGCGGAACCCGGCCTCAGAAAGCTTATGGTATATGGAGGAAAAGCCCGGGCCGTCGTTGTGCTGGATCAGATAGTTCTGAACGTTGTACCGGTTCAGGATGCCGGCGAGTTCTCTGGCATCATCGGCCGTGCCCTTGTCGAGGCCGAAGATGATCTGGGAGAGGTAGCTGGCGCTGGACAGGTGCTTCACGATATTCTCGAACACCGGCCGGTTCTCCGGCAGAGTATACTCCGAGGCCAGCAGGGGAATGATCAGCACAGCCTTTTTCCATTTGGAGTGGTGCAGGAGCTCCATCTCCATCCTGGGGATGTCTTCATTCAGGAGATATAGAGTGGATATCCTCGTATGTGTCTGAGCGAAATTCGACATGAACGCTCTCCTTTCCCTATCTCACTCTCAAGCCCGCAAACGAGTGAACAACCGTGATAAGCGCTGAAGCTCACATGCAAGCCATTCATTTTACCCGGGAAGACGAACTCGGTCAACCCGGATATGATATTGATGATAACGCGTCCCCGAGCGACTCTCAAAAAGATAAGGGGTCAGGTCTCAACATGTGACATCGGAAATGAGAGATGTCACATGTTGAGACCTGACCCCGGTATGTGACCCCGGTATGTTTCGGAGGGGACAGGGTTATCGGGAAGAGTCGCCCCTGATTTTGCGGATTATGGAATCCACGGAAAGATGGGGGTGGTGGGAGAGCAGCAGCACCGTGCATCCCATGAGAAAAAGGATAATGTCTCTGACGAGATACCACCAGGTAATGCCCTGCCCCGCCGTGGACCCGAAGCACCCGCAGGAGATGTCCAGCCCCCTGAAGAGGCTGATTCCCAGCGCAGTTGCGAACAGCAGCAGCAGAGTCGAGATGATAAGCGCACCTCCCGGGAGGAACACTCCCGCAAGCACACTGCAGCCTGCGAAAATCTCGATCCAGGGCAGTGCGATGGCGACAGGATTGATCATCCATCCGGGAAGCAGGCGGTAATTGGAAAGGTCAAGGGCAAAGGCGGCCGGGTCCATCACTTTCTCGATTCCTGCATAGACGAACACGGCGCCGAGAACGAGCCTGAAAAGCATCGAAACCAGCCAGATGACCGGCAGAAAGGTATGGAGCCTGTTCATGGCCGCTCCCCCTGTTCGATAGGGAATCCCGCATCGTACCACCCTTCCCATCCAGCAGTCAGTATCTGTATGTCCGGAAACCCGTGCTCCGCCAGGAGAGACGCCACGCGCAAGCTCAGGTCGCAGCCGGGACCGTCGCAATAGACTACCGGAGTTTTACCCAGCAGTGTTGCGCCTCGAAGCGTATCGATGCAAGAGATCACGTTCTCCGGCGGTATGTTGTGAGCTCCGGGGAGGTGACCGGAGCGAAATGCCGTTGAGCTCCGGGCATCGATGAATACGAGGGTGCCCTGAGTATATCCGCTGAAGGCGTCTTCCAGGCTGATTGTTTCGAACGTGCCCGATCCTTTGGCATATTCTTCCGGCAAAGGACCCTGACCGAGCCATTTCAGCCCGTTCGGGCGACATGCGTTGAAGGCCGCGGCTATGAGGATTGCAATGAGCGCAAGGAGAAGCGCCTGCAGGAACGCGGTCCGAAGCGTCCCCGCCAGATCATGATATCGTTCCGACTGCAGCGACATTCTTTTACGAACCTCCGAAATGCCTCGTGTCTCCGTTTTTCGATTATCCCATACAGGGTCCATGGCCCAACGAAGGAGAACATCCGCTACCGCCCGCCGCCCGTGATCAGGTATGATGGGTTATGACAAGACGGTGAAGTACCAGTCGATGAGCATATCTCCGAAAAGAACATGGATGAAAGCCCCCAGCGCGAGAAACGGGCCGAAAGGGATTGCCGCCTGCATGTTCTTCTTCTGCAGCAGCGCCCACGGTATCCCCACGAGGGAGCCCAGGAGCGACCCCATGAAAATCGTAAACAGCACCCCCTCCCATCCGGTGAAGACCCCGATCATGCCCAGCAGCTTGACATCTCCTCCGCCCATGCCCTGCTTGCCTGTGAGGAAGTAATACCCGTAGATCACCACGATCAGCAGACCGGCACCGACTCCCAGGCCGATGAGGGCCTCAGGATATGAAACCGGCAGCCACCATACCAGGGCAAGGCCCACGACAATGCCGCCGATGGAGAGACTGTCGGGGATAATCTGGTAGTCGATATCTATGAAGGTGATGACCAGAAGCACACAGGCCCAGGCGTAATAGATGAAAAAGGCCGCCGTGAGGCCGAACCGGTAGAGCATGGCAAGGGCGATCAGGGCGCTCAGCGTCTCCACGAGGGGATAGCGCGGCGAGATCTTCTCTTTGCAGTGTCTGCATCTGCCGCGCAGGAAAAGATAGCTCAGCACCGGGATATTGTCCCAGGGCCTGATCTTCTCACGGCACTTCGGACACCGGGAGGAAGGAAAGACAATGGATTCCTCCCGTGGAATCCTGTGTATGCAGACATTCAGGAAGCTCCCGATGAACAGACCTATGACGGCGACGGCCAGAGGGACGGACAATATCACCCGATGAGGTCTCCCCTCCTGAAACGAACGAGCTCGCTGTTCAAGGTCGATTCCACATCGGCCATGATCCCCTTGAGCGGATCATCGTCGGAAAGGAACGAACGTGCCTCTGCAACCGCGGAGCGGACAGCGTCCATTTCGTCCACCATGGGAGCGATGTCTTTGAGGCTGAGCTTGGGATCATCGAGCGCACGCGCGTATGCATCCAGCAGATCGAGGGCCTGCCCGCTGACATTCAGGGCATTGAATTTCTGCGGGCTGGGCTGGCCGACCTGCAGGGCCGGATGCACCTGCCGGGTTTGTGTCGCTGCCGCGTCCTGCATGTCCTTGAGGATGGTTTCGAACGAGGATCCCCCCGCAGCAGGCGACTTGGTGTCTGGCCTCATGCCTGTCACTGTGCCGATCATCATATTGGGGTCGATTTTCATGAGTTCCTCCTTCCCGAGAGGAAAGCAAAGACAATGCCAGTCATCTCACGCTATTCGACAACAACGTGTCCTTTCATGAAAGGGAATTTTCTTCCCCGTGCTCCGGAAAAAATGATCCAGCTACACTTTCCGAGGAACGAGCCTCTCGATGGCCTCGGAACGAAGCCGCACCAGCTCTTCGATGTCCATCTGCAGGAGCTCTCCCACACACTGACGGACCACCTGTGCCGTGTCCTTTACCACGGCCTCCGGATCATTCTGGGCGCCCCCTGTCGGCTCCTTTATCAGGTGATCGACAACGCCTTCCTTGAAAAGATCCCTTCCCGAGCCCTTCAGGGTGTCTGCAGCCAGCTCCTTGTTGGAGGCATCGCCGTAGAGGATGGAGGAAAAGGCCTCGGGGCTGATGGCGCTGTAAAAGGCGTTTTCGAGCATGATGATCCGGTCGCCGAAACCCAGAGCCAAAGCGCCGCCCGATCCCGCCTCCCCGATGACGCAGACGACCACCCGGGTCTTCAAGGACGCCAGCGTGGATATGCACCGGGCGATGGAAAAGGCCTGTCCGCGGTACTCGGTCTCGGGAACAGGATATGCGCCCGGTGTGTCCACAAATGTAATCAGCGGACGCCTGAACTTCTCGGCCAGCTTCATGAGTCTCACCGCCTTGTGATGCCCCGACGGGCTCGCCATGCCGTAGTGGTATTTGACGTGATCTTTCTGCCTGCTGGAACGTTTCTTGTGGCCGACGATCACCACCGGCACATCATCGAGAAAGGCGAGCCCTCCCTTGACGGCGGGATCGTCCTCGAACAGCCGGTCCCCATGCACCTCCCTGAAGTCATGGAAGATGCCGTCGATATAATCGTCAAGCACCGGCCGGTCCCCGTGCCGGGCCAATTCCACGCTGCTCCATCGGGAGATGCCCGCATAGATCTCCTCCCGGAACAGGCTCACTTTTCTGGCCAGCTCGGTGGTGTCTATGTGCTGAAGCCGGGCGATGCTCTCCTGAAGCTCCTTCAGTGCACTGTCGATCTCGTCGAACCGGTCCTTGCTTCTCATTGCAGCTCCACGGAAGAGGCGCCGAGCAGCTCTCCCAGTCTGGTGACAACATCGCGCGACGGCGTGACCATGTATTCCCTCCCTGCATCGATGAGCACGATCCCTTCATCGGTGCTGATCTCGAAGCAGATCTGACAGCTGCCCTTCGAATCGGAGATAGTTTCCTTGAGCGCCCGTATATCCTCTGAGCCGGTGCATGGCGGAAGGCGAAGGATGATCCTGCGGGCAAGAACCGACTGCGCTTGGTCGATGGGATAGACCTCTTCGGCGATCAGGTCCACCTGGGGATTATCGTTCTCCTGCCCCGCACCGTCTTCCGTTCCGTTGATCCTGGCCTTGACCACCACCGGCGCGTTATCCTTGATGACATCCTGATACGCGCTGAAGCACTGGGGGAAGAACACCACGGGGGCCGATCCCTCGAGGTCCTCGAGATATCCTCTGGCCATAGGAGAGCCTTTTTTGGTTCTCGTGACGTTCACCTCGCTCAACACCCCGGCCATGATTACGATACCGGGGGTGTCCGGCAGATTCCGAGTGGTGGCGGTGGCATATTTCTCGATCAGGGAGGTGTAACGCTTCAGGGGATGGCCCGAGATGTAGAAGCCCACATTTTCCTTTTCCATCTTGAGTTTCTCGTTTTCCGAAAAATCCGGGATATCGGGCAGCTCGACGGAATCGCTCGCATTGTCCTCCGAGAACTCCTCCAGGCTGAAGAGAGTTTCCTGGCCGGCGAGCCTGTCCTTCGCCTTCCTCTGGGCCTCGTCGAGAAGCGCATCGAGCGACTCCAGAAGCGCCCTGCGGTTCTTGTGGAGGCTGTCGAACGCACCCACCTGGATGAGCGACTCGATAACGCGGCGGTTCACCTTGGTGAGCGCTATGCGTTCGAGGAAGTTCCCGATATCGGTGAATTTGCCGCCCCGCTCCCTCTCCTTCAGCATCACTTCCACGGCCGCCCTGCCCACATTCTTAATCCCTGCCAGCCCGAAGCGAATCCCCTCGTCGGTGGTGATGAATTCCCAGCTGCTCTCGTTGATGTCCGGACAGAGAATCGGAACACCGTTTGCCTTGCACTCGGAAAGATGTCTGGTCACCTTGTCGGTGTTGCCCAGGTCCAGCGTGAGGTTCGCGGCCATGAACTCCCGGAAGTGATGCGCCTTGAGATACGCCGTCTGGTAGGCCACCAGGGCATAGGCGGCGGCGTGGGATTTGTTGAACCCGTAATTGGCGAACTTCTCCATGAGGTCGAAGATCTCGACCGCCACCTGCTGGACCACACCGTTCTTGACCGCGCCTTCCACGAAGATACCCCGATGCTCGGCCATCTCGGCGGCGATCTTCTTGCCCATGGCCCTCCTGAGCAGATCGGCCTTTCCGAGGGAGTAGCCGGCCAGTTTCTGCGCGATCTGCATCACCTGTTCCTGGTAGACGATGATGCCGTATGTTTCCTGAAGGATAGGCTCCAGAAGGGGGTGGGGATACTCGATTTTTTCCCTGCCGTGCTTGCGGTCGGTGTAGGAGGGGATGAGGTCCATGGGCCCGGGCCGGTACAAGGCCACGGCAGCGATGATGTCCTCGAACTTCTCGGGCTTGAGCCGCTTCAGCATCTGCTTCATTCCCGAGCTTTCCAGCTGGAACACGCTCGAGGTGTCGCCGTCGCTGATGAGATCGTAGGTCGCCTTGTCGTCGAGGGGTAGATTCGCGATGTCGAGGTCGATGCCCCGCCCTTTCAGGATCTGGCACGCCTTCTGGATCACGGTCAGGGTCTTCAGGCCGAGCATGTCGAGCTTGATGAGACCGACCTGCTCGATGCGCTTCATGTCGTACTGGCTGATGAGCATGCCCTTCTTGTCCATGTAGACCGGGATGTGCTCGACCAGGGGACGCGAGTCGGATATGACCACGCCTCCCGCATGCACCGAAGCGTGCCTGCTCAACCCCTCCAGGGACCGGGCGATGGTGATGAGGCGGGAGACCATGGGGTCGCTGTCCATGAGCTGCCTGAGCTTCGGCTCGACCTTCAGGGCCTCGTCCAAGGTCATGTGCAGGTCGTTGGGGATGAGTTTGGCGATCCTGTCCACGTCGCCGTAGCTCATGCCCAGCACCCGGCCCACATCCCTGATCACGGCCTTTGCCTTCATGTTCCCGAAGGTTGTGATCTGGCAGACGTACTGGGGACCGTACTTGTTCTTGACGTACTCGATCACCTCGTCCCGTCTGCTCTGGCAGAAATCCACGTCGATATCGGGCATGCTCTTGCGCTCGGGATTGAGAAACCGCTCGAACAGGAGATTCCAGCGGATGGGATCGATGTCCGTGATGCCGAGTCCGTATGCCGCGAGCGACCCGGCAGCGCTTCCCCTGCCCGGGCCTACCGGGATATCGTTCGCCTTGGCGTACTGGATATAATCGGCCACGATCAGGAAGTAACCGGAAAATCCCATGGACCGGATGATGCCGAGCTCCTCCTCGAGCCTTCTGGCGTACTCCTCGGGGATCTGATCGCCCATCCTTGCCTTGAGGCCGGCCCATGCCTTCTCATGGATGAGATCTTCCAGGGACTTGCCGTCTTCGGTGGGATAGACGGGAAAGTAGTACTCCCCCCTGGGCAGCTCGAGGCTGCATCGCCCGGCCACTTCTGCAGAGGCGTCGACCGCCTGGGGAACCCAGCGGAAATATTCCTCCATCTCCTGCGGGCTCTTGAGGTAGAGCTCATCGGTCTCGAAGCTCATGCGGCCTTTGTCGTGGAGGGTCGTCTGGGTCTGGATGCACAGCAGCGCCTCGTGGGCCTTGGCATCGCTCTTGAGCAGGTAGTGGCAGTCGTTGGTGGCAACCACGGGGATTCCGCGGCGTCTGCCCAGCTCGACGAGCTGGGGGTTCACAGTCTCCTGGTCGGCCAGGCCGTTGGCCTGGATCTCGAGGTAAAACCGGCTCTCAAAGGTCCTGCTGTAAAACTCGAGAGCGTCGTTCGCACGCTCCTCGTTGCCCCTCAGAAGCCAGTAGGGTATCTCCCCCTGCAGACACGCGCTCAGTGCGATCAGACCCTTGTTGAGCTCGGAGAGGGCCGCCCTGTCCACTCTGGGTTTGTAGTAGAATCCGTCGACATGGGCCATGGACACCAGCCTGATGAGATTCCGGTAGCCCGCCTCGTCCTGCGCGAGCAGCACGAGATGATAGTTCTTGGGCATGCCCGGGATCTGCTCCCGTGATCTCATGTCACCCGGAGCCACATATATCTCGCAGCCGATGATCGGCTTGATCCCGGCCTTTTTGGCCTTGTCGTAGAACTCCATTGCGCCGTAGAGCACCCCGTGGTCGGTGACGGCGACCGCTTCCTGCCCGAATGACTGCGTCTTGCTCACGAGATCATGGATGCGGATCGCCCCGTCCAGAAGGCTGTACTGGGTATGGCAGTGGAGATGCACAAAGCCCATGGCCTGCTCAGTACTCCAGCTTGTAGTTCGGGGCCTCTTTGACGATGATGACGTCGTGAACGTGGGATTCCTTCAGGCCCGCGGCCGTGATCTTGACCATCCGGGACTTGGTCTGCAGCTCCTGAATGGTCGCACACCCGGTGTATCCCATTCCCGCACGAAGCCCTCCCAGGAGCTGGTAGACATTCTCGGATATGGGCCCGCGGTACGGGACGCGCCCCACGATGCCTTCGGGCACGAATTTTTCCGTCTCGCAGACGTCGCTCTGAAAGTAGCGGTCCTTGGAGCCCATCTTCATGGCCTCGAGCGATCCCATTCCGCGGTAGGCCTTGTAGGTCCTGCCCTGGTAGATGATCCGCTCTCCCGGCGCCTCGTCGGTGCCGGCGAAGAGAGAGCCGATCATGACGCAGGATGCACCCGCGGCTATGGCCTTGGTGACATCTCCGGAGAACTTGATGCCGCCGTCGGCGATGATGGGGACCCCGTGCTTGCGGGCCTCCTGCGCGCAGTTCATGATCGCGGTGATCTGGGGCATGCCCACGCCGGCCACCACCCTCGTGGTGCAGATGGAGCCCGGGCCTACGCCTACCTTGATTGCATCCGCTCCTGCATTGATCAGATCCGCAGTGGCTTCCGCCGTCACCACGTTGCCCGCGACAATCTGGGCCGAGGGGTAGAGCTTCTTGATGGCCTCCACGCTTCTGATCACCGCCTCTGAGTGGCCGTGGGCGGTATCGACGACCAGAACGTCTGCACCAGCCTTCATCAGGACATGAACCCTCTCTTCGTCGTCGGGCAGAACGCCGACTGCGGCGCCCACCAGGAGCCTTCCCCGGGAGTCCTTGGCCGAAGTGGGATACCGCTGGGCCTTCTCGATGTCCTTGATGGTGATGAGACCCTTGAGGTTGTTTTTTTTGTCCACGACCGGGAGCTTCTCGATCTTGTACTCGTGGAGCAGTTTTTTCGCCTCTTCGAGGCTGATCTCTCCCTGGACCGTGATGAGGTTTTCCTTGGTCATGGCCTCCGAGATGGGCAGGTTCATATCGCTTTCGAACCGCAGATCGCGGTTGGTGAGAATTCCCACCAGTTTGCCGTCCACGGTGATGGGGACCCCGGATATCCGGTAGTGCATCATGAGCTTCATGGCATCGCCGATTTTCTGCTCGGGGCTCATGGTGATGGGGTCGACGATCATCCCGCTCTCGGACTTCTTGACTTTGTCGACCTCCACCGCCTGCGCATGGGGACCCATGTTCTTGTGAATGATCCCGATCCCGCCTTCCCGCGCCATGGCAATGGCTGTCCTTGCCTCGGTGACGGTGTCCATGGCAGCACTGACAAGCGGTATGTTCAATCTGATATTTCTGGTGAGCAACGTGCCGATATCCGCCATTGCCGGCGTGATGGCCGACCTGGCCGGAAGCAGCAGCACATCGTCAAATGTCAGGGCATCGTGAAGAATTCTTTCCATACGGCTTTACTCCTTACTGAATGCTGTACTCGAATCTGAAATATGCCGGAGATCGGTCCGCTCCGGCAACACCGAGGGGCACGGGAGACAGGCTTCTCACATAATCCCGGACGCTCCCCCAGATGCCTTCGCTGGGCTGTCTCCAGATGATGCGGGGTTTTCCCTCGATTCCCCCTCTCTTCCCGGCATCCTCGATGACCTCGTCCAGGCCGCCGAGCTTGTCGATCAATCCGGCCGAGAGGGCCTGCCTGCCGGTGAGCACCCTCCCGTCCGCATACTCCTCCACCTGCTGTCTCGACATGCCTCTGCCCGAGGCCACGGCCTCCTTGAACTGATCGTGGACATCCCGGGCCATGTCCTCGAAGTACCGCCGCTCCGCATCGGTCATAGGCCTGAACGAGGAGCCGGCGCTCTTGAGCTCGCCTCCGGTGATGCTCTCAGCGACGATGCCCAGCTTCTGCATGCCCGTGCTCACGTCGAAGAACTGGAGGATCACCCCGATGCTGCCGGTCATGGTTCCGGAAAGGGCGTAGACGGTATCGGCCGCGCAGGCGATATAGTATGCCCCGGACGCGCCCACCGAGGCCATGGATGCGACGACGGGCTTCTTCTCCTTGAGGCGCAGCAGAGCTTCATGGATTTCCTGTGACGGCCCCACCTTTCCTCCGGGGCTGTCGAGCCGCACGATGACGGCCCGCACCTGGTCGTTTTCCTCGAACTCCCTGATGATTTGAAGGTATTCCAGAGAGTCTTCGATGGGGCCCTCAATTCGCAGAATGCCCACAGCCGGGGTCAACGCCTTCCTCAGGGTACTGATGCCCAGCGGAAGGACCACCAGGATGATGATGACGATGAGGATGAACTTCGTTCTTTTTTTCATATCAGCTGATGAGCTTGGTATGTCTCAAGTTGGTCAATGTTTATACAACCAAAGGTTATCAAGCAAGTACAAAATGATCGGAAGCCATTGAAGCCAGTCATTTTCTGGGACGCCAAAACCCCGGGGTAAGCTTTTCCGGTATCTATCGATTGGAAAGTGCGAGATGGGAGTTGGCGATGGGATCAGGATGGCAGCCGGGCAGCACTGAAAAGAGGCGAGGGACAGGGGAGGCGCGATTGAATTCGACAGACCGGGACATGACTCCGCCTTTGCTCTCTCGTTTCGGAACACGCCGGGGGCATAGCCGGAACGCAGGAAGGCCGGTAGAGAAATTCGTATGTCCCTTTGGGTGATCATCACACAATCATACAGGTCGTGAAGATTGGATGCCTTTTGCAGACAGCTCTCATCTCGACCGCTGAACAGCCTGTGAATGTCTCCCGATGATATATTCAATGCAAGCAGGCTTTCAAGCTATCACGATACATGCACTTTTCGCAAGACCATCACATTCAT
>Ga0116145_1003942_pt1 | contig 12193 bp, 14 predicted proteins | sample AD_JPNHG1_MetaG_FD_89747 | JGI IMG/M metagenome (GOLD analysis project Ga0116145, IMG submission 89747) | Active sludge microbial communities of municipal wastewater-treating anaerobic digesters from Japan - AD_JPNHG1_MetaG | ecosystem: Engineered > Bioreactor > Anaerobic > Digestate | place... | reverse complement strand
TTGGAGATTTTATCAAGAGATATGGTAGCCTGGAGGCGCCAAATCACTGGTAAATTGCTTCTGGCGAATTGGGTTAAGTCGTTTAAATTTGATGGAAGTACTGAAAAGTGGCGAAGTTAGGTTCTAAGAATCTGACTGTAACACAGTCATTGGTTCAGCCTGATACTCGCTGAACATTTTGAGGATTTAATACGAATCGGCCTTTTCGATGTTTCAACGATGGCGACCTTTGATCCCATGTAGGTTCGCTCGGTGCCACATTTCGGGCATTTCACCCGGACGCTTGTTATCACTTTAACCACCTTCATTCACGATTGGATAGGTCGGTCCCATTCAGTACCGGGACAGACCATATCACTACCAATTCCGCGGGCGTGTCTGCACCTCATGTTGTGCGATGAGGTGAGGCAAGATCACCATATCATTGGATGGGAAAAATTTGAGGCTGTGGGAAGTGTGAAAGTGAACATTCACTATGCTGTCCTTCAGCATGTGGCCATGAAGAGAGAACAGTGAGATCAGAACCGTGGGATACGGCTGGTTGTTTCAAATCTGCGGGGTGGTACAGCTTGAATGTTCGGTTTGTTGCATCATAATTTACAAAAAATATGATTGGGATTTTTACAATAAGAGGATACGCCCCGGCCGGGATTCGAACCCGGGTCGGAAGCTCCGGAGGCTCCCAGGATATCCACTACCCTACCAGGGCACCGCGAAGAAGTCGTTAAGGGGATATCTTCCATATGAACAGGGTTCGGAACAGTATAATAATTTTGGAATCCGCAGATCACCCTGTTCCCACTGGAGGTCTCATGAGCCGGGCTTGCAGCGATACAACTAACATTATCAGGATGATATGGTAGTGACGAGATCGGATGCTTGCTTTCGTTATCGTTGCCATCCTGCTTGCCTTCGTATTCACATATACCAACGGGTTCCAGATTGCAAGCTCGGTGGGGGCATCGTTCATCGCTTCACGGTCGGCCTTGCCCAGGCAGGGAATACTCTTCATAGCAGCGATGATGGTTCTGGGGGCCCTCCTGGGAGGAAGCGCCGTTGCCTTCACCATTTCAGGATTGCTGCTCATGGAGCCGTCAGATCAGCTCGTACTCGTCGTACTCGCCGCTCTGATTGGGGCGACGGGCTCGAACCTCCTTACCTGGAAATTCGCCCTCCCCTCATCATCGACTCATGCCCTTATCGGGGGTCTTATCGGTGCCGGTCTCGCCGCTGCAGGGCATGAGAGCATCGCATGGGGACTCCGGGATCTTCTTGTCGCTCCGCATGAATTGACCGGGTTGGTCAAAGTCCTGGTATTTCTCATCCTCTCGGTTGTTATCGGGCTCATCGGAGGATATGCCTTGCACCGGTGGGTGAAGTTTCTCTTAAGAAATGCGAAACGATCCGTGAACGACAGTCTCGTCAACCTGAACTGGATTGCAGCAGGGATTATGGCATTTGCCAGCGGAGCCAACGCTTCCCAGAAACAGCTCGGCATCATTGCCCTTGTAATCTTCGCTGCCGGGTTCAGCGCCGCTCCCGGGATTCCCTTCTCCGCCCGGCTCGTTTGTGCTCTGATGCTTGGACTCGGCACGCTGACCGGAGGATGGCGAATCATGACTACTCTCGGACGAAAATTATTCAGGCTCGAACCGATCCATTCATTTAATTCCCAGTTATCTTCAGGGGTATCGATTGCCCTCTCGACGTTTCTTGGTGCACCGGTCTCGCCAACGCAGGTGATATCCTTGTCACTAATCGGTGTCGGCAGTGCTGAAAACCCGCGGAAAATCCAGTGGTCTGTCGGAAAGGATATTGTTGCATCCTTCCTTATCATCATTCCTGCCACCATGATAGTGTCCGGAGTCATTTATCTGGTGATTGGGGCATGGACCGGAAGGTGAGATAAAACGATGATGCAAAGGGATCAACAGAGCGGGAAACGGAAGGGATTATTTAATGCAATCTTTCCCGCCGAATACGATTTCGAAGGTATGCTGGCTCACCAGGCAGAACGCACTTTTTTGGGGGTCCGGATTTTTGTTGCCTGGCTGGAAAAGACTCCGCTCTCCGAACCGGCAACCCTCCGCCAGATTGAAGGAGAAGTTGATGAACTACGGTACAGGCTTGAGGAGAATCTACTCGATGCATTTTCCACGCCATTTGATCGCCAGGATATCTACAGCCTCTCCCGCCAGATGGACTATATCCTGAACTTTTCCCGGGAAACGGCCACCGAGATGTTTTCCTTCGGGGTCGAACCGGACGAGTATATTCGAAAGATGGCCGCGGAACTTCTCGCCGGCACGGAAAAGGTCTGTAAAGCGATACGGATCATGTCCAGTGACAGGATCCAGGTTGAACAGATGATCCGGGAAGCCCGGAAATCGATGCGGGCTATTGAAGCCGATTATATTGCCGGGATGCAGGTCCTTTTCAACGCTGGAGACCCGATGATCGCGCTCAGGAAACGGGAAGTCTACCACCATCTCAGGGATGCTGGAAGAGCACTTCGCCAGACAGTCGATATTCTTCATAAAGCGGTGGTCGGCATTTCGTAACATCCACGGGAGCGAATGTCAATGGGGTGGTTCCCTTTTTCAAGCCCTGCGTGGGAGCGGCTCCAACCCCTATCCTTTCTGTTTCCTGCAGTATGCTCCTGTATCACACGTGGATGAACCGTGCAGCCTCGAATATTCCTATAGTCGGCGTAAAAGGGAAAAGAAGGGGTCATTGAAGGGGAAAATCTATTATTATGCCGAAAACCCGGTGCCGGGGTGATCAGGTCTCTCCTGAAGCAGATACGTGTAAGTGTTCAGCCGCGAATCACCGCTGCTTCACCCGGTAGGTATACCATATCTTGCAGGCTCCCTCGTGGCTCACCATGCATGGCCCTACCGGAGTTCTCGGTGTGCAGACCCGTTCAAAGAGCTTGCAGTCCGAGGGTTGTGCGATTCCCCTTAGCACTTTGTCGCAGATGCATGCTGAGTGCTTCTCCACGTGTCTTAATTCAATACCGAACTTTTCCTGTGCGTCGTACTGAATAAACCCGGGCTTGAGCCGAAGCCCTGACCCGGGGATAACCGGGAATCCCCGCCACTCAACATCGCAGGGCTCAAAGACCTTGTACATGATCTCTTTTGCCTTCACATTCCCTTCCCGGCAGACTGCACGAGGATACGCATTATCGATCCGGTGCGTCCCTTCCCGCACCTGCCGGGCCAGCATGAGCAGCCCGAGCAGGATATCCTCGGGATCGAACCCGGCAACTACCTGCGGAGCAGGGAACTGTTCGTATTCGGTATATCCCATGACTGTGCAGACGTGGCCCGGGAGCATGAAGCCGTGAAGATGTGCTTCTCCCTGTTCGAGCAGCCATTTCATGGCCGGCGGGACAAGTCGGTGGCAGGAAAGGATGCTGAAATTGGGTGGAGGATGGGAAAGAAGCGCTGCGGCCACGGTCGGAGCCGTGGTCTCGAAACCAACCGAAATAAAGACCACTTCGCGGTCGGTTTCTTCCGCGATCCCAACTGCTTTGTGAACTCCCTGGACAACCTGCACATCGCCGCCGCTGGACTCAAGTGAACCTCTGCTGCCAGGGACCCGGAGGAGATCGCCATACGTTGCGACGATACAGCCACGGTCGACCAGGTCGAGAGCCGCATCGATCTCACCCTGCGGGGTGATGCAGACAGGGCATCCCGGACCCATCACGATCTTGAGCCGGTCCGGGAGAAGACTCCGGATTCCATGGCGGGCGATTGCTGCTTCATGGGTCCCGCAGATATGCATGAAGGTCATGTCGTGGTCAACGATATCATGCAGTTTTCGTGAGATCTCTGTTCCAAGGGCCATTTCTGGCTAGCTATTTACATCCTGGCGGACATAATAGTAGTTATATGAGCGTCGAGACAGTGGGGGCTGTCACCCCGACAATCCCGACAGAATTCTTCACCCTCAGCGAAAATCTCCTGGCAGTCTTCATCGTGATTGCCGGTACTGCGATGAGCATCCTACTTTTTTTCGTTATCGGCTGGCTTCAGAGAAGAGCTGGTACAACCGAATCTAAGCTTGATGATATTGTCATCTCGGCACTGGGAACACCGATGGTCATTGCAGTGCTGGTGGCCTCGATCTTCATCGCTCTTCAGGTTGCGACGCTTCCCAGCGGTCTGGAATGGATCATGGAGAGCAAATACTTCAATGCCATCTATGTCATCCTCGGAGCATGGGTGGCATCCAGTTTTGCTTATAATTTCATCAGCACTTATGGATCACCTGCTGCCGGCGAGACCGAAAAAGAGATCGATGACAGTATGATCGCCCTCGCCCTCATCATTGCCAAGTACATCATCTGGTTTATCGCCTTCCTGATCATACTTTCCATTCTCGAAATCGATATCACCCCATTCCTGGCCGGTGCGGGAATCATCGGTCTTGCCGTTGCCCTTGCAGCCCAGGACATCCTCTCAAACTTCTTTGGCGGGGCAATGATTGCGGTCGACAAGCCGTTCAGGATCAATGACCGCATCAAAATCGAAGAGTATTACGGCGATGTCATCCATGTTGGACCGCGGAGCACCCGAATAAAAACGCTCGATAATCAGGTTGTAACCATCCCGAATGTAAAGGTCATAGACAGCTTTATCGTCAACTATGCGATGCCGGACTCGAGACTCAAAGTGCGAATTCCCCTCAGGATTGCATACGGATCTGATGTGAAAAAAGTGAAGGATGTCCTTTTCGATATTACCCGGGAAGCTGCAGCGACCCACCCGTTTATCCTGATGGATCCCGCACCCGAGGTCTATTTCCTGGAATTCGGCGCATCACACCTCCATTTCGAAGTCGTTGTCTGGTGCAATGATTTTGGATTGACCTGGAATACCAAGGATGCCATCAATACCCTGATCGCCAGACACTTTGCCGAAGAAGGAATAGAAATTCCCTTCCCCCAGATGGATGTTCATCTGAAAAAACCCTGATTCTTTTAAAATTTTACTATGCCAGGATCTTATCTTTTATCGTTGTTTCCGAAAAGTATCACTGTATGTTCGGTATATCGTCTTTCTGCCTCCACCACGAGCCTCTCGATATCGCACTCGATCTGCTGGCGGAAATCGCCGACCTGATCGAAGTGATGGATGACGGAGCACATCACATCGAGTCTCCTGACCTGCTGGAATCATACTCTTGCAGGTATACCGTTCATGCGCCGTCCCGGAGTATAAATATCGCCAGTGTCCATGAACCGATCAGGAAGGGGAGTGTGGAAGTCATCTGCACTTGCTTTGCACTCTCGGGAGAAGTTGCAGCTGATGTGGTTATCCACCCGGGTTACTTTGCCTGGAGAGAAGACCGCGACAAGGCCCTTCGCCAGTTCCGGAAATCGCTGGCAGACCTGAATGCCTGTGCAGAGGATTACTCAATTCGTTTCTCCATCGAAAACATGGAAAACTGGAACTATTTTTTTCTGAGGCGCCCGGAAGAGATTGAAAACCTTGGCGAATTTAATCTGGCTCTTGATGTCGGGCATGCATACCTGAATCGCTGTCTGGATGAATTCCTCGCCATGCCGTTTTCCCACGTCCACCTCCATGACAATAATGGAAAGGAGGACTTGCACGCCCCGGTGGGACAGGGAACAATCGACTTTGGGCCGGTATTAAAAGCCATAAAAGATAATCATGCAACACCTATCATCGAAGTGGGGACCTTTGAAGGAGCCCTTGACAGCCTTGGAATCCTGTCCCGGATGACCGAAAATTGACGCGGTTTTCCAGTCTATTCCTGGAATACATGGAAAGCCCCCAATTTCAGGCAGTTATCCGGTCTTTTCCGCAATCTTTTAAAGGACTCACTGCAAAGATTAGTGGTGCACTCCTGCCTCAGTGGCTCAGCCGGTAGAGCGACACCTTGGTAAGGTGTAGGTCGCGAGTTCAAATCTCGCCTGAGGCTCTCCATCCTTATATCCAGTTTTCTGCATTGCCTGGGTGAGATCAAGGAGATACGGCTCATCATCGACACACAGCACAGCGATCCGGGGCATCGGCATCGATATCGGGGAGCACGATCTTCAAAGATCATATGCATTAGCCAGACAAAACATGTAAAAAACCATGATACAGCCCTGCGTTTGACGGATGCGAACCTATATCTGAATAGAAAATAATTTCAATCAATATTAGCGGGATTTATCCTTGATAATTCTATTATGGAACTGGCACTGAACATAATGATGCGGAATGTGGCGGTTCACTCCCTATACAACGATCGGAAAAGCTGAACAGGAACGGGGGCTGTCATATGTCATCTTTGACGGTCTCTTCACCCATGCTTTTGTCACCCTCACCGGCGGCATTTTCCTTGTGGCATATGCACTGGACCTCGGGGCGTCCAACCTGGTCATCGGGCTTCTCGCGGCCATCCCGCCGCTGGCCGAGCTGATGCAGATCCCAGGGATCGCGCTCGTTGAACGGTTCCGCAACAGGAAGGTTATCGCGCTGGTCACCTCTCTTATCTCCCGCGGGTTCTGGTTCATTATCGCGTTTATTCCTTTTTTTGTCCCACCGGAGACAGGAATCGTGCTGCTGGTGGTAAGCATCCTCATTTATTCCTGTTTTTCTGCGGTTAAGCATTGCAGCTGGAAATCATGGATGCGGGATTTTATTCCCGATGGCATCCTCGGCATATTTTTTTCCCGTAGGCTTGCCCTTTCGTTTGCCCTGGGCAGTGTGTTGAGATTGCTGGCCTGTTTCTTTCTTGATTTTTGGGAGAAAGGAGCAATTCCAGACCTTTATGGATATTCCCTGATATTCCTGGTGGGAAGCTTTCTCGGCCTGGTCGGACTCGTATTTCTCTCTGCGACACCGGAACCGATGATGGAAAAGCAGTTTACCATCCCTCTCTATAGCCTTTTTTCAGAATGTTTCCAGAACAGGCATTTTAACAACCTCCTGATCTTCCTCAGTCTCTGGAGTTTTGCCATCAACCTCGCCGCTCCGTTCCTGACCGTGTACCTGATCAAGCGCCTCTCCCTTGACATCACCACGATTATTGTCCTTTCCCTGGTGAGCCAGGTCTGCAGCATTTTTTCCTTTCCACTCTGGGGGAGACTTGTGGACCAGTACAGCAACAAGACAGTGCTCCAGATTGCCGGGCCGCTCTTTATTATATGCATCGTGGCCTTCACTTTCACCAATTTCCCCGAACCCCACCTGATGACCATGCCGCTCCTGGTTCTCATCCACATCATCATGGGATTTTCAACCGCAGGTGTGACACTGGCCTCCGGAAATATCGGCCTGAAACTGGCACCGAAAGGATCGGCCACCACCTATCTGGGGACTATTGGGATCTTCACCTCGCTTTCAGCCGGGATCTCACCTATTATCGGCGGACTTTTTGTCGACCACCTCGCGGAATTCTCTCTTGCATGGAACCTTGAGTGGAATAGTCCTGGACTGCATTATATCGTGCCGACGCTCCATTTGCAGCACTGGGATTTTTTCTTTGTCGTAGCAGCCCTGATCGGTTTCTTCTCAATCCACCGGCTCTCTTACGTAAAGGAGGTGGGGGAGGTGGACGAGCCGATCTTTATTCCATTCCTTGTCGCCTTTGGACGGGATATCAGGAACTTTTCGACAGCCGGAGGATTGCGGGGCCTCCTCAGGTTCCCCTACAGCGATTTCCGGATGAAAAGAAGACCTGGCGGCCGGCACCAGGATCGGGCTCTCTAACCTTCATTTGCTCGGAACACCCCTCAGGAACAGCCATCCCGGATCAGGGGCTGTCACCTTCCATTGCAATAGTAGTCTATAAGCACCATTGCAACCCTCTTTGCAGGCTTCCTGGGAGACCCCTCAGTTCTCGCATACTGAAGAACGGTATGAACCTGGACCTGATCGGGGGTCTCTACCCATTCCAGAGTATGCCTTTTATGCCCATCCTGCCTGCCAGGTGGCTTTTCCCCCTTTCTGCCACCGATTCTGGGGATGTCGGAATACATCCATCGAGGGTGGCCGGTTGCTGTTCCGATTGTGTTTTTTTTAATTGCGCCTCCAATTCCTGAATTCATACCTTAACCCTTCGGTTTTGGGGAGAAGCGACTGAATATCGGACGCAGGGGTGATTTCGTTGATATCGTTATTCTGTTGATTTCTTGTCACTGGTTGTTATTATGACGTCATCGTATCTTGCGGTTGACCCTGAACAGTAACCAAAAAAAAGTTTTATGGGCTTCGATCGGAAAAATTCCGGTAAATGAAGCGAAATCTTGCACAAGGTTTATCATGGTAGAGACCTATGTATGTATCACAATACATCCAAAATTGCTGGGAGGATTCCGGGCGATAGTATCGGATGCCAGTTGGGAACGCCGCACTTCAGAAATGACATCCATCATCTTCCGGGGAAAAACCCGGCTTCACGAGGCAAGGATGGGTATGCAGGGACTGCTCTCGCGTCGATCAGTTATTCCAGGGTTATTGAAGTGTTCTGATAATCGGTGATACTACCCCACGCTGGGTGTATTGGTTATCCATCGTTCCGAATTGCGTATTCATCGGGGAATATCGTTCCCCAGGGGGGTGTCCATATTTCATGTTGAAGAGGGGTGCAAGACAGGGAGGATATCCGGACCGGCACTTATCTGGAAGAGGCCTGGTTCGGAACGGTCCCCGGCTGCAATCAGGAGGTGAGAGTTTGACATTCATCGATCGGAAAATAAAAGATTTAGAGAGCGAGATCGCGGGGCACCAGAAACAGATCAAGTATTTCGAGGAGCGGGCAGCCGAACTCAGATATCACATCGACCATGTAATCGCACCCGAAATCGAGGAACTGAAACGGAGAAATTCCAGAGGGTGATACAGGAATGAACAGCTACTATTCCACTGACCAGATCCTGTGGGCTCTAATGGTCCTCTTCGCAATGGTATTCGTATCCATCGTTATCGGCAGGGCATTCCTGTGGTAACAACGGTCCACTTTCGATTAAAAGAGAAAAATCATCATGCCACTGAGTGTGAAAAGGATTGCCGGACGTGGAGCCCTCCGGCAGGGATGTGGCAGGAGAATTACATGACGGATATCTTGACAGAAAAGATCTATCTCGCGGTCCAGGACATCCGGACCCTTGCAGCCAGGACCCGTCCGGACTGCAGGGGAAAGCGTGACTGTATCAACTGCCCGGCGCGGATTGGGGTGCCGGGCCGGCTTGACTCCGAATGCTTGTTCAACCTTTGTGATACCATGGGGGAGAGAACATCGAGAAATGATAAAAAGAGGGTTTCTGCCAGGTATGTCATCAATCCACGTCGGAGACCACAACATAACCCGGCGACGGAGACCGGTGGGGACGTGGTACGCCGCAGTGTGTGTTGATGGCGTATATGATGAGATAGATTAATTGACTATTACAATAGATACAAAAACAGTGACAAAGCGCACCAGCGAAGAGATGAAGAAGGAGATCATCACTCTCTATCGTGGGGGCATGAGCCCTTACAAGATTGCCCAGTACTTCAAGGGCACGATCACGCATGGCGGGGTAAGAAACGTCCTTCTTCGTGCAGGTGAAAGGATCAGGAACAGGTCGGAAGTAAAACAACGATATGATATAGACTTGGCAAAACTCGTTCATCTTTACCTTGACAAGGGATGGAGCACCTACCGTATCGGCAAGGAGCTTGATATCCCCCCTTCCGCTGTGTGGTTCCGGTTGCACAAGGCCGGGATCAAGACAAGAGATATCCATGAAGCACGGTCCGGTGATGAATGATGACGGTAACCTCGAAGTTAGGGCCATTACGTACATTCTGCTCACGGTGTGGAAAAGACATATTCCACTATCATGACAGAGTGTATGCCAACAAGAAAAAAATATACCATTATGAATGTTGGATTAAAGAAAAGAACGCCCGATCTGAAGTGTAACTGGATCTCACCCCGAATTGCATCTTGTAGCATTCAAAAAGGGTTCAGGAAAGGACCATCCAGAATCTATTGAGTGGTTAAAGGATCCACCCCTTTCCGCCTTCTTTGGAGTGTCGATGACGTGTGGGAGTACTTATCGCTAATGGTGAGCATCTGATCAGGTCGCCTAAAATAACTTGTCATAAAAGAAGCGAATAAGCTATTCAGCTGCCACGCCTGAGGCTTGGTGAAATTTTTCGAACATGCTCTAATGCTCTTTTTAAAATGTGAAATCTCTTCTTTCTTTGCACAACAGCAAGTTGAGGTCATGACTGCATCAATAACCTCGGGTGATGCACTTGTTCTCCTCAAGTTCGGTTATCACGATGGCGGCATTATCACCCACAACGCTGCGGCAATCAGATTTTTCTGCAAGAGACCATCTTTGGAGATAGAAGAAGAGGAAACGGGAATGATCCCGTTCTGCTTGGTCGCGCCGCTGGTTAATGCAGGTAGATTGCTCGTGTTACCTTCCGCATGCGTACTTAATACCGCGGTTGATACAGGCGATTGCTTCGGCCTCACGTCCCATCCTCTTAAGGGTCAGGCCCTTGTTGAACCATGCTTCGGATGATCCGGGATCAATCCTGAGTGCGGTGTCATAGCACTGGAGTGCCTCGTCGCATTTCCCAAGATAATCCAGGAAATTGGCCTTCTCGTTCCAGGCTCCTGAGTATGCCGGTTCCAGGGCAATAGCCCGGTCGAAATATTCTAGAACCTTCTCTGGCTCCGTCTTGCCTTCTGCTTCCAGGGCCAGGCGGAAGAAATATTGGGCATCGTGTGAAATGCTCACAACGGTTTTCTGCATATTCTGCATCTCTCCTGCCAGGGTTTTCCGGTCGTCTCCCCGACAAGGAAGAAATAATTGGTATGCTTAAATATTGATTTGCGTTATAAAACTGTATGAATAAATTGCATTGCATTGTTTAACAATGTGTTGTTATCATCAATGCACGGCATATATGAAATGCATTGGTGCGGGCATAACTTTCAAAAAATAACTGGATTCCTTTAAACTAAACGCATATCAATCCAAACCAATGCAAGAATTAGAAAAATGGTTTGGGTACCTTCAGTTACATTTTCTCATCCTGGAAATGCCAGATGCTGAATTCAACATGAGAAAGACGGGTGCAGTATGAACGTGAAGGCAAATGTCTCGAACGTGCGGCAGCTTGATAACACCAGGATTTACGGAATACCAAACCCGCGTCAGCACTGCGAGAAATTCGCAAGGCGAGTGCTGTTTTCCTCTTGTCGATCATTCTAGGTCACCCCGGGAACGAATGAACCTTCCAGGGATATTGAATATGCATAACTAATCCCGGAGAGAATATCGGGTTTGCATACCATGTGTTCTCTATCGGGAACTCCGGTGTAATACGAGGGCAGTCTGGATTTTTCGCCAATGAATGAAGTATGAATATCTAGGGTGGCTCTGCTCTCATATAGCAAAGAATAATAAGACTGAAAAGTAAGTCAACTTAACCTGTAAAGGTGTGAATCATGCAGATGAAGTACGTCCAAACAACATGTCCGTACTGCGGAACCGGCTGCAGTTTCAATCTTGTTGTCGAAAACAACAAGGTTACGGGCATCGCCCCGTACCAGCGCTCTCCGGTGAACCAGGGGAAGTTGTGTCCAAAAGGCACCTATGCCCACGAGTTCGTGAACCATCCCGATCGTCTGAAGTCACCCCTCATCAAGAAGAATGGGAAGTTCGTCGAGGCGAGCTGGGATGAAGCATATGACCTGATTGCAAAGAAATTCAAACAATATAAGCCCGATGAGTGCGCCTGCCTCTCCTCAGCCCGTGTCTCGAACGAGGAGAACTACGCGATGATGAAGTTCGCGCGCGGCGTGCTCAAGACCCGGCACATAGACCACTGCGCAAGGCTCTGCCACTCCTCGACGGTCGCCGGGCTTGCCTCGACGTTTGGCTCGGGTGCGATGACCAACTCGATCGGCGATATCTCCCAGTCGAAATGCTGCTTTATCCTCGGGAGCAATACCTTCGAGCAGCACCCGCTGATCGGGCGCCAGGTGGTACTTGCCAAAAAGAATGGTGCCAAAATCATCTACGCCGATCCAAGGCTCACCCCGACGGGCAAGCAGGCCGACCTGTACATGCAGTTCCGGTCAGGGTCCGATGTCGCCATCCTGAACGGCCTGATGCAGGAGATCCTGAAGAACGGATGGGAGGACAAGGAGTTCATCA
>Ga0116145_1003936_pt1 | contig 12198 bp, 14 predicted proteins | sample AD_JPNHG1_MetaG_FD_89747 | JGI IMG/M metagenome (GOLD analysis project Ga0116145, IMG submission 89747) | Active sludge microbial communities of municipal wastewater-treating anaerobic digesters from Japan - AD_JPNHG1_MetaG | ecosystem: Engineered > Bioreactor > Anaerobic > Digestate | place... | reverse complement strand
TGCAATACTATTCCCTTTTTCATTTCCAGTATTAGTTATGAAAACTTTGAGAACATTGTTTTTAATGCTAAGCTCCATTCCCTCCGGTATGTTAATGCAAACTAATTCTTTTTCTTTAGTTGCAGCCACATTTCTTTTTATACCTGTAAAAAGATCACAATCGGCTTCATTATATTTATTGATGAGAAGAGCGACTATGGCGTTTTTTTCAATTATTTCTGATTTTGTGTCATCTGTAGCGAGTAAACGTGTCGCATACTTTTTAAGTAATTCCTTTTCATCAGTATTCGGTCCAGACAATATCTGTAAATCTCTATATGCTTTAACAGCACTAGAGGCCAATGCAAGATTTGATAATGACTTCTCGATTTCATTATTTTCAATAGAGTTTGTTACATCTATCATTAGCTTATCTAGATTGGCTGCCCAAATATCGAACCTCCTAGCAAACAAGCTGTTAAATATAATCTCTTTCATAGTCTCGTTTGCAATCTCCTCAAAATAGCACCATAAATCATCTTTTAGATACTCATAGTCAATTTCTTTATCAACTTCATTATTAGAATAAAAACTAACTATATGTCTGACGTATTCATCATATATGCTTTGCATCATATCCCTCCTTTTTATTGCCTTGTAAACTATAAATTTTTATTGTTTTACCTTAGAATCCTGTTTGGCATATTTCCGCTTTATTAACAGTCCGGGCTAATATATTTGACACATAATGCTTTCTAAGCTATTTGAAAACTACGATGCTACTTTTTAACTACTGAAATCGAATGAGGTCTGCCGGTTGGTAAGGAAGAGTGGTATTATGTCCAATAAACAGATTTTTATAGCCTGCTCAGTAAACCTATTTTAATTGGCCAATTGCATTTTATTGCAAGCCCAATTGAATTGCCATAAACCTTGTCCATATATATCGTCGTTTCGATATCTTTTTCTATCTTAGTTACATTGTTCGCACCCAAATTGTAGATATGCATATACTTTTAGTAACATAGTTAAGTTGTATTTTATTTTTAGACCTCATTATTCACAACATACATAATTACCGCCTTTCGAAAACTTTGATTTTCTGCATAATAGCACAAAGCAAAATATATAGTATTACAATTTCGTTACATAATTAATCAGTGACATAGGCTATTCAAAGACAAACAGCCTTAAATATTATCATGGCATAGAAAATATCAGACGCCAAGGTCTCTCTGTTTATTAACAATACTCCACTAGGTTAAGAATCAAAAGCACATAGGAATATCTTATAAAGACTGTACTCATACTAAATTTATCTAATCTCTTAATAATTTTCATTTAACCACTTCTGAATTTTAGCATAGCATCATCAATTTTTTGTTGCATCCTATACTCCCATTGATCAGCTTCATTGTAAAGCACAGTTTTACAAAACTCAATGGGATTTTGTATTGGCGTTTTTGATCGATATTCTACTATAGCTTCAATTGCCATTTTGATGGCGCTGCTATTTAGCTTCAAAAGCTGTTTAATAACATCATCCCGATCTAATTTTACCTTTTTTCTAGATATGCCATCACTAACTGTAATTGTGGTTGTCCTATTTCTAACCATGTCTTTAATTGCCCGCTTTATTGGCTCTAAACACTCTTTACCTTCACCGTCTAAAAACTCAGCATAATTGTTCATATCATCAAATGCACAATTTTGATATATTTGGTCAATAATTTTGCTACTATTCTTATCAATCCATATGTCATCAATACACTTATTTTCCGTTGTATGAGCATAATAATTGCTGATAGATTTATGGATTGTTTCACTCTCTGGGATAATCTCTGGAGTAATCACTGTAATTGTCTCATTATCTACCGGATGTGATATTACTTCTGCAGTTATAGCATCTTCCGTTTTCTCAGGGGAGTTGTTGCGTTTAAACGTAGGATGGTCTGCGTCAAGACGTTGATCATCCTGTACTACTCTATTTATTCCAGTTATCTTTTTCAGATTATCAATTACAAGCTCAATATACATTACATTGGGCAGCCTCCCTAAGCTTGTTTCTACAGTACGAAATTCAATTGTTATTAAATTTCTGTTCCTCAAAAAATCACATGCATCTTTAACCTGTCGCTTTGTTAGACCTAGTCTATTTCCAATCGTTTCATATTTCATTTGCAATTTATCTGCAGCAAATTTTTTCTTATATCCAACAACTTGCCCTGTAAATTCATCTCTAATCGCCATCGGCCTATACCAATAAACAATTTCAGACAGTATCATAACTGCATTGAGATTTGTTTTACCGTTATCATATTTAAGATTTTCAATCCACCCGTTGTCTACCAGATTGCCCTCCAGACAGATATCCTTCATTTGCATATAAACTTCTTTTTTTTCGCTATTCATTACCCATACCCTCCATCTTTAGCATATATTCTTTTTGACAATATTGCCTTTGCCTCCGGTATAGGCATTGTATATCTCTGTGACAGGTATCTCAGACCGGCTGACAGCTCACTGTCCGGGCCGCCGTATTGTGCAAAAAGCAGCTTTGCGATATGCAGGTCGCAGCCCTCTACCCAAGCCGGGAACTGAAGCTTTTTCTCATATATCCACATATATTATCTCCCTCCCATCTCATAATCAATTTCCCACGGCCAGGGATCCTCTATCCACTCCCAGGGACAATCGCTAATGAATTTATGGGTTATCAGTGCGTATTCTTTTTCATATTTTTCCTTGAGCATCCTGGATTTCATCACATATTCATTATGCAGCCTGAGTGCTCTCTGATCCATTGGATGTGTATCCAGATACAGATTCAGTTCTACCAGAGAGAAATCAATCGCCATAATTTCCTTAAGCAGTTCAAGCCTGTCTCTGCTTATATCCATTACAAATACCTTCCTTTCTTCAATCATCTCTGTCCTTTTTCATCTTTACATACGGCCGGTACAATTCGGGAAAGATTGTACCCCTCATCAAGCCCTTCATAGGCTCATAAACCTTCTGAAGCACCTGGTAAGGAATGTATGCGACCGCCAGCTTGAATTCGGGACCCATAACAGGTATTTCATAGTGCGGAGCTACAAGCATTTCAGGTTTGTACATATGATCATAGGTATAGCCTTTTGCCATCATTGACCCCCCTTTATACGTTTTCCCTTCCATACTATTCATCTGCCTGCCGATATGTTACATGCAGTGGGGGCTAATGCAAAAAATATAAAACTCCTCCAGGCAAAAACAAATTCATGCCGTAAAGGAGCTTCTTGTTCTGTATTTTCTATCGATTATTCCTGTAAACCAAATCGCATTTTTCTTCTATTTTAAGCTGCTCAAAATATCTGTTTTCCATAGGTATCCACTTGGTCAAAAACTGCTCCAGTATTACTTCACCGTTTCTTTCCAGTATCCTGTCCCTTTGTGTTTTTTCATCAATTCCAAGGAAAATTTTTAAATCATAGTAATCTATTAAAGCCGGATGCATGCTGTACGCCCCTTCTATTATGTTCAGCTTTTTGGGCAGGACGGTTATGTATTCATCCATAACCCCCTTCTTGCAGTCATATATCCGGTACTTGAATTCACTGCCCCTTAGTATTCCGTCAATTACTTCTTCCCTGAAGCGTTCATAATCCACATTTCCTCCGGCCTCCTCCATCCTTTCCCGGGTTCCTTGCCCGGGCCTCAGATAAAAGTGGTCCATATGGAAGATGTTGCAGTCGTATACGTCACCTATAAGTGCGGCAAGGGTGCTTTTTCCCGCTCCGCAGTTACCGTCAATGGCTGCCAGGACTCTGTCACGGGATTTCAGCAGGGAGTCAATTTTTCGGAATATCTCTAAATAATGAATATAATCCAGCTTGACTATACGGTATGCCGGAGAATATAATGCCTTGTATTCTCCGCTGTGATGCATCGGCGGATAACCCCGCCTTCTATATTCATCCAGCCAGGCTTCCGCTTCCTCAGGCTTGTATGGAAAATCCCCGTCAGCACAGCATTCCTTGAATACCTTCAGTTTTTGCTCAAAGCTTTGAACATTTCCTCTTATAGAATTTGAAGTGCTGATAAAGAACCGGTTCAAGGTTCCAATATCGATACCGGAGATTTGCTCCGACACAAGATAAAACCTGCAAAGTCCGTTTCCTATATTTTCAAAGGGAACCGGCGGAATATATGCACCGGAGTCTTTTTCAAGAATCCGGAGTTCCTCCGTGAGTCTTTTAAGGCATTCATCCTCATTTGTAATCAAGTGCCCGCCGGCAAATTCGTTTTGATATATAAGCTTTACCATATCCGCAATCTGCATTCCGGGATATCTTTCATGCTGCATCAGCAATACTTTCTTAAATTCTTCCCTATCCTGCATTCTGCATTACCTTAGCCTTTTTTAAAGCTATAATAATTATTGGAATTAAAATCAATTGAATTATTATGCCCGGGACAGCGTTAATAAACGCACCTGCCATAAAGACCTCCCAGGTAAAAGAAGTACCGCCAAGTCCGTACAGGAATACTCCAGCAAGCCCCCAGGCTATTCTTCCGCAGATCATGGATATCAGTAAAGCAGCATATATGTAAGCATCTCTCTTTGGTAACAGCTTATACATAAGCCCTGTCATACAGCCATAGACAGCCAGCTCGGCGGCCATAGCGACAGCTGTCGGGAACATGGGCGGCATCCCGAACAGCATACTTCTGAATACCGGCACTATAAAGCCGACTATCAAGCCGTATTGCCAGCCGCATACAAAACCCGCAATCAGAACAGGCAAATGCATAGGCAGAAATTTGCTGCCCAGGCTTGGGATCTGTGATGTCAGGAATGGCAATACGAGGCCAAAAGCGATAAAAAACCCTGAAAGTACAAGATTCTTGATTGATAATCTTTCCATTTTGTTTTCCTCCTGGTGAAAAAATAAAAAGCCATGCAAATACCGCTTTCAATCTTGAAAGCAAATACCTTCATGGTATAAATCCTAAAATATCATCCCTGTTTGTTTCAGTACCGGCTTCTGCCGGCGATTAAACTTAGTTTAGCATATACTGTCCTGCTTTACAAGATTCACTTTCAAAACACTAATTCCCCAGCTTAATATTATACACCCTCAGCTTATAATCCGAAGGGTATTTCAGCATGGTCCTGTATAATGAGCGGGTATTCGAATCCATATCATGAGAGGCCAGCACTATATCCCTTATATTGTACTCGGGATCCCTGTTATATCCTGTTACAGCCAAGGTATGATACGGTGCACCCCCGGAATAGCAGAATTGCACCACATCCCCAGGAAATACCGAGTCGGACAGCCAATTTATGCTTTGCATCGCTTCTGTATAGCTGAGTATTCTATGCCTTGCAGCCCGGCTGATCCAGTGAGCCTTAAAAACTGCAGCTATCTTCCATGAGAAGGTTATCCGGTTCTCGCTGTCTTTAGCAGTCGCACCGGGCTTGCAGTACCAGTTGATACTTTTCTTATGATTTGCAGGGTTTTTATCATCCGCCCAGGGCATCCCTCCTGCATACAACACCTGTGAAACAAAATTTGTACAGTCTCCCCCTCCGTGGGAAAAGGATGGATATGCAGGATTATAGTTTTTCCAGTATGCATCTATATAAGCCTTTGCCCTTTCCCTGTCGTAAAAGCTGTTTGCAGTTCTTGCATCAATGCTTATTCCGCTGTCAATCATTGAATCCCCCCAAATCAGCCCATTGAATATTAATGCCCATAAATTATTATATTCCTGCAAATGGGAAATAATAACCTACGGGCATTTCCATATAGTCCCCGAAATGCCGTCAGCCATAATCTTAAAACCTGCCATCAGCAGGTGGGTGCCCTGATTCCTGCTTCAATCCTCTGGTCTGTGCCAGCCCGATTTCCACTTTAATACCCGGGCTCCCCATTGTAAATTGAGGCTTAAGATTACTAAACCAACGAACATTTCAGGTACATTTCCTGTTACTTAAATTATAAACCTGTCCGTGTAAAAAATCAATGTGTCTTCACCTTGAATACAATAATTCCATGACCGGTAACACTGCTATTCATTCTTTTTCTTCAGCAACCTGTAGTATTCAGTCAGTTGTTCATCCAAGAGCCTGCTGAGTTCGATTATCTTACTATCCAACAGGTCATCACTTTCGTATATCATATCATTCATCTTTTTTCTAAGCTCCTCGATTTTCATCAGCACTTCATTAATTTCTTCCATTTGTATACACCTTTCAACTGTATTAATATCATGTTTGTGAGTATAGCGAACTATTGTGACATATTCAGTATATTAATCCGTATAAATACTTAATAAACAGAGAAAACTGGAAGCATCCGAAAATGCTCCCATTTCAATTCAAAGGTTCAAAATCTGCATAATCTTTGAAGTTCATCAGTCTTGCTCTATGGACTCCATCTCCCTGATGTTTATGTTGCAGTTTAATCCGATACCAATCTCTTTTCGCCGGATATTTCCTGAATCGGTTGTATGTCCTGGGTCACCTCCATAGTGCCGGCATAATCCCCATTATCATCCCTTATCGCGAAATACCTTATGTATACGTACCTGCCGCCCATCTTAATCCAGAAGCTTTCGCTGTCTTTTTTACCCGTCTTGAAGTCCTCCACCAGCTTTTCAACAATATGGACACTTGCCGGAGGATGGCAGTTATGCACCTGCCTCCCTATGATTGCCTTAGTCCTGGGGAATATCCTTTCTTTTCCCTGAGAGAAGTATTTAACCGCTCCGTCCTTATCTACAAAGGTTATATCAATGGGAAGGCTATTGAACATAAGACTGATTTCCTTAGCTGTCAAAAGGCCTGTTTCAAATTTTAAATAACCGTCGGCAGCTGTCTGTCCCGTTTCTTTCTGCTTTTCTTCCACATCTGTCCTCTCGGGCTTCCACTTGCCCCGGGGTTCTGTCAGGCAGTAGCCTATCTCATCACTTTCACTCTCAATGGTCATCCACTCGTCCTCCGTTAAGGTCTCCAATACCATCGGGAAAAGTATATTCTCTTCCTTGAATATCATTTCTATCACTCTGCCCGCTGCCTCATCCGCTTTTGTGTATACCTGCTCCTTCTCTCCCTTATAATCTTGCAGCATTCCCTTAATTTCTTTTATTGCTGCCCTGATCTCATCATCCACACCCCACATTACTTTGGGGGGAGCCGTTATGCCGTACTTCTCCATATAGGGGAACAGCAGATTCTCCTTCCTGCTGTAATGCTTATCGATATCAAGAAGCAGGTTGATATCCTCCAGCAGCTTGTATATGTTTTCACTGTTGTCGGAAGCCCTGAATCCCGCCAAATGGGGCTTAAGCCTCTCATTTATGAGCTTTTCCAGTTCTCTGTTTTCAAGCTTGAAGGTATGCACCGGATGTCCCGGTGTTTCATCCGGTTTCCGCACCTTGTGGATATCCTCAATGGAGCCTTTGAAGACTGCCGCATGCACATCACAAAGCCTTTGTATCTCTTCCACAGGCATGCCTTCCATAATCAGCGCCTGCTCCATCTCCGATATCTCTGAAGCCGATACGCCCTTTATCAACTCTTCAAACCTTGATTTTACCTCTTCCACCGTCTTTCCTGCATGGAGTTCCATAATAAGTTCCTTCAGAACCTTCTGCCTGTATTCCCTGTTGTTTATAATTTCACTCATTTTTAATGCCCCCTATCCTTTTATTGAATATCCCTTACTCTCAAAAGCTTGACTTATTTTTTCCATACTTATGCCCTTCATTGCAGCACCTTTGGGAATAGTCATAAAACGGCCTGCGGTATTCAGCATGCCCTCATTGGTGATGCTCTCAAAACCCAGTTCCTTCATGATGTCCACTATTTCCGGATATTCCCGTGAAAGCTCATAGACAGTCTTGCTAAGGTCTATTTCCCCGGACATATAGACATTTCCCCTTTCAATTATTCAATTTGGATATTCTGTGCATTTTATGAGAATGTCATTTTGTTTTCCTTAATCTGCGTCCAGCATAAGCCTTTCTATCTCCAAGGGCGCAACAGGAGAACCGTTTTTGTATGCTCTCATATTCCCTCCCGATATTTCATCAATGAGGGTGATTTGCTTATCCTCCCCGGTTCTTCCGAATTCGAATTTGATATCATATAGCTCCAATCCCTTTTTAGCCAGCTCATCCTTGATTATTCCCGCAATTTTTTGGGTCAGGTCCTTTAATACCTTATATTCATCCTTGGATAAAATCCCCAGCATTTCCAACGCATCTTCTGTTATCGGCGGGTCCTCCCTCTCATCATCCTTTAGGGTAACCTCCACAAAGGCATCCAGGTCCTGTCCTTCCTCAGCATACTTCCCATAACGCCTCAAAAAGCTTCCCACCGCTTTAAAACGGCATACAAACTCCAAACCTTTTCCGAATACCGAAGCCTTTTTTACAGTCATAGTACCTGCCTCAATATCTGCGTCTATGTAGTGTGTCGGAATTCCCAGGCTGTTCAGCTTCTCATAGAAGTATTTGGTCAGCCTGAGGCCGGCCCTGCCTGCCCCCTCAATAGTAAGGCCAACGGTGTTGGAGCCGGGGTCGAACACACCATCTGTTCCGGTGACATCATCCTTGAATTTCAGCAGGTAATTTCCATCTTCCAAAGCATATACGTTTTTGGTTTTCCCTGTATAAACAATCTTCATAAGCAAGTTCGTTCCTTTCTTATACTAATTTCACAGTTGAAGTTCCGATGTTATGATTAAAAAGTATATCAAATCATTGAAGGAGGCACAAGAAAAATATCTTATCAGCTCACTAATATATGCTCCCTTGACTATATATAGCTTGTAAGATATCATCAAAAATATACAGGATTTCCTGAATTGGAAGGGAGGTATATAATTGAAGCTTAAAGTATTATGGACAATGGCAGAGGGCATGGGAACCGCCTCTGATTTGGAAATGCTTAAAAATGCCAAGCCTTTCGATATAGATGTGGTTACTGCAGGTACAAAAGGCAAAGATGCTGCAGGCTTTGTAATAACGGGTAAAAAATTCGTGGTTCCTGAAGTAAAGGACTTTAAATATTTAAATGCCATAATGGACATATGCAGGATCGAAAAGGTCACTACCGTTATACCCCAATACACTGACGAACTTTTGCTGATGTCTGAGAATACAAAGCAGTTCAATGATTTAGGCATAAAGGTACTGGTTACTGAAGACGCCGATAAGCTTAGAATCGCAAACAGCAAGAGTGAACTATACAAATATTTCAGGCAAAAAAGCTTCGTACCGGAATACACATTGGCTTCTGATATCGATTCAATAAAAAAAGCCGTATACGAACTGGGATACCCTTCTGTGCCTGTATGTATAAAGCCGGTACAAGGGGAGGGGGGAAAAGGATTCAGAATCATAACCGATGAAAAAATCGATATATTCAAGGAGCCCGTTAATTCTCCGAAGCTTAGCCTTGAAGCATATTTGGAAAGTATAAAAATTTCGGACAGCATTCCTGAGCTTTTGGTTACCGAGTATCTTCCGGGAAAAGAATACAGTGTTGATTGTGTATGCAAAAACGGAACAACGTATATTTGCATACCCAGACAGAGAATAGAAACTGCAATGGGAGTATCCAGTGTATCCTTGATTGAGAAAAATGAGGAATTAATTTCATATTCAAAGGAGATAATATCCTCCCTCAGCCTTTCATATAACATTAATATACAATTCAAGTATTCAAGCGAAGGAAAACCGAAGCTCATTGAAATCAACCCCAGAGTATCCGGTTCTTTAGTTGCAAACTACGGGGCAGGGATAAATATGCTGGAAGCTGCTCTTAGACTTGCTTATGATATGCCCTTGGAAAATATTGAAATAAAATGGGGAACAAAAATGATAAGGCAATGGAGAGAGATTTTCATACAGCAGCACCCTAAACCATGATTGCCTTATACTTCTTCAGCATAGTGCAGGGATTGTATTTTTCTTTGAATCGTCTGAGGCCGGGAAGCCCCATGTCATCCTCTTTATTTATATATTCCTCATCCATCCTCTTCGCCAGCTCGCTTACAAGATATGTATGGACACCTCTGTGGGAATTGTTGGTAAGCTCAACATGGGATTGGGCCATGTCGCCGGATACTTTCTCATACAGGCAAAATGCCGCCACTTCATCATTTTCCAGGACTACTCCGCCCTTCAAATTGAATTGGGCGATGCTGTCCAGCATCTTATATGTCGGTTCCAGTTTGTCTTCCGTATTGTGGTATTTTAATGTAAATGCCTTGCATTTATCTATGTACAGCTCAATTCTTTCATCAAATTCAGGCATTACAGCCCTTACATAGCTGGAGAGGTTGTTCCTCTGATTCCTGAACATTTTGCCTTCATACTCTATGAAATCCGATTTTCTAAATATATAGTCAAAAGAATCCCTGTCCTCTTCCAAAACAAACCCAAAATTCTTAAAAACTCCTGTGTATTCTTGAGGTATTTTAGAGAAAACAGGGCTTGTGCCCATTTTATTACAGTACTTGATAACTGCTTCTATCCCCTGTGCCGTATCCCCCAAAGGCATATAAAAGCAGGCAGGAGCCATATCAGACCGTATTATTACTGCTCCGTTGCTTTCTGCTATTTTCAGCTTATACAAGTTATTATACATATATAGATATGAGAACTGGTAATCCGAGCAGATATATCCAAACTTGCCGAAAATACGCTTATCGCCAAGTGTGATTCCCCTGAAATTCATATGCTTCTGCCTCCTTTGAAAAATGCAGAGCCTCCGCAGAAAAGGGCTTCCTAAAAGGCAGCCCCTATTCCTGATATTCATTTATCCTTAACCGGCACCAGGCTTTTTCCGTCCTGATTCCCGGCTTCTACAGTTCGATATGTGCTGCAATGCCATATCCCTTATTTCCTGCCTTGGGCCCTACGAAACTCCATTTTCCCGGAATTCCAAGATCTTTGGCCAACCCCTCCATAGTATACATCATTATGCCCGCATCAATATAATTTCTTGGATTCTGAGGCTCCAGAACCGTCAGTTCCGCTTCTCCGTCCTTCAATATTATTCTGCAAGGCTGCAAATTTTTATAAGACGGCGCATTCCTTATATAGAAGAACAGGTCTGCCATACCTCTGCTCTCCAATTCCTCATAGGCCGCCGGCCTACCCCATTCATGCAAATAAACAATTTCACCCAAGGCAAGTCTCGCCCTGTCGGTAATCTCGGCATCCGCATATTTTATGCCATAAGGATTCTGCCTGTATTCCGAAGCTTCATTTGTTACGGATGTGCGGGGTTTTTTATTCTTTATTGCCTTCTCATCGGGTATTCCGAATGCAAGAAGGTAATTGATCCTTAATTCACTGTCTCCCGACAGTTTTGCCTTAATATCGCCGGATACATCCCTGATATCAATCCAGCAGCTGCCCAGATACATCTCCTGCAGTTTTTTGACTACCGACTGCATATGATACGCGCCGAAGAATTCATCTTCGAAATTTTCTTTGGTAACGGCAAGCCCTATATAATGCGGGCTTTTAATCATAACACCGCTGTAACCGCCGACACCTTTCAATGCATTAAAGACATCACTGCCGTTTTTCAGCATGATAAGTGAAAAGCCTTTTTCTTTCCCTGCATCGGCATTGATTTTTTCAAGGTATACTCTGATATCTGAAAGCACCAGGTCCTTTAAATTCTCTTCTTCATAATCCCTTACAGATTGAAGGTTTGCCAGGAAATCTCTAAAGTTCATAATCATGCCTCCTTTACTAACTCTGTTTATTATATCTTAATCCATAGTTCAATAAATATCAAGTGGGACACGGGGACGTTTCCCCTGTCCCGCAAGCGGGACACGGGGACGTCAGACTGTGTGATAATTCACCAAATGCATAAAAATTTCTATGAGAAAATCCTATTCAAAGAAGGTAGGGCTGATGACAAAGTCACCAGCCTTTTTACATTATTTGGATATTGCAGAATCAAAAAGGATTTTTCATTTTTATGTCGAATATAACATATAAGAAAACATTTTTATGAAGGAGCTGTATTTAGATGGCATATATTAAAGGCGAAGATAGATACCAAATAACCATGTTCCCTGAAAGTATTGATGAATACATTGCTGAAGACAATCCCGTCCGCCTAATTGAGGCCTATGTCGAAGGATTAGACCTGAAAAGCTTCGGATTTATTGGAACCGATCCATCAGCAGTAGGGCATCC
>Ga0116145_1003929_pt1 | contig 12205 bp, 9 predicted proteins | sample AD_JPNHG1_MetaG_FD_89747 | JGI IMG/M metagenome (GOLD analysis project Ga0116145, IMG submission 89747) | Active sludge microbial communities of municipal wastewater-treating anaerobic digesters from Japan - AD_JPNHG1_MetaG | ecosystem: Engineered > Bioreactor > Anaerobic > Digestate | place... | reverse complement strand
GTTGAATTAGGATTCATCAGCAACGAAAACGAAGAAAATTTCCTCAAATCGAAAGCCGGACAGGAAAAATTGGCCACGTCGCTTGCCAGCGCTTTCAACGCTTACAAAATGGAAGTCGAAAATATTCCTGCCATCTCAAGCATGGCCCCCGTTAAACCTGATATTACGGTCGATTCAGAGCTTCTTTCATCTACGGCCGACCAGCAGAACAAAACCTTGCAAACTTCGAGCTTCGCTCAGCAAAAAAATACTGCACAAGCTATATCTTCCAGTCCAACCGAAACAATCGCATCCACAAGTTCGCCCATAATTTACCGGGTACAAATAACCGCCTCTACACAACCTCTTAGTAAAAACCATTCCTTCTTCAAGGGATTAAAAGATATCTGGGAATATAAACATAAAGGCTACTACAAATACACTTCGGGCCATTTTTTCAACGAAGATGACGCAATCCAATACCGTGACTCATTACGAAAACAGGGTTTCAAAGATGCTTTCGTGGTTCCATTTCGAGGAGATCAACGATTGAATCCCTGATGAAAAAGTTAATGAAATTATTCGGGATCGAATTTGTTGTAATTTCGCACCAGAATTAAAATTAAAACCATTACCCTGTCTTGAAAATATCGAAAGAATTTAAAACGGGATTAACTTTTATTGGGGTCATCATTATATTTATTTGGGGATATTCTTTTCTAAAAGGAAATGGAATATTTCATAATAAAAAATTTTACTATGTAGTTTATGATCAGGCTGTTGGGCTTGCACCAACATCACCGGTCTTCATTCGAGGGTTGCAGGTAGGTAAGGTTTCCGACGTGTTTTTTCATAAAAATATGAATGGTTCGGTAGTAGTAAAACTCAACATCGTAAATCAATTTCCCATACCCAATAATTCAGTGGCTACAATTATCAATCGTGATCTAATGGGTGCAAAAGCCATTGAAATCATTCTTGGAGATTCTCCACATCGTGCTCAGCCAGGTGATACGCTTGCTGGTGCTATAGATGCGGGTTTATTGGAAGGATTGAACAGGCAATTGACACCCGTGATGCAAAAAGCCGAACTGGCCTTAAATTCAATTGATTCAACAATGAAAGTTCTACAAGTTTCATTGAATCATGAGAACAGGGAAAATATTTCGAAAAGTCTTCAAAGCATTCAATTTTCGTTACGAAACATCAAGCAGATTACCGCTACACTCGATACTTTAATCCTTTCCAATAAATCAAGGGTTTCTTTTATTATTCAAAACATAGAATCTATTTCGGCAAATCTCGAAAGCAACAACGAACAGCTTACAGCCGTCATCTCGAATATTCACACCATAAGCGATACGCTGGCACAAGTACACATTGAGCAAACCTTCAAAAAACTCGATTATAATCTGGAGTTGCTTTCCGAAATACTAATAAAGATCGAACGAGGAGAAGGATCGGCAGGATTATTGCTAAGCAGTGACAGCCTTTACGACAATCTTTCGCGCTCTACCAAGGAATTGGAGCTATTGATTCGCGATATTCGCGAAAACCCGAGTCGTTACCTTAAATTTTCAGTTTTTTGAAACTCACCAGATGAAGATATCATCAGGTTTTCGGGGGCGACGTTGTTCGTGCCATTCAAAGCCTTTCAGTTTCAATCTATCGGCCGGAAACTGTTTCTCGGGATACGTGCCACCTTCAGGTTTTATCAAATAAATGATATCTGTAAGTTCATTATCTTCGATAAGCAAGACCATATTGCTCGAAACAGCCAGATTAATGCCAATAAGGCTTCCATCTTCTTCGCGTATATAATAAACTGTTTCTGAATTGCCTTTCACGAATACTTTTCGCATTTCGCCATCGACGAAATAAGCGAACATATCCCGGCCTCGCATTTGATTAAAGGTGCCAGAATCATCACGTTGTATGATAAATGCCGTATTATACATGGTCATACTGTCGACCTTCTGGTTGGCTACCCAAATTTTTATGCTGTCGGCAGTAAGCTGATTGGAATCTTGCCAAAGAACCGGAATTTTGTATAAGACAAACATAGAATCCGGATAGTTATATAGCATCGAATCGCTCATTCCCTGAATATCGTGGCGGTAAAATTTTGCATGGTTGAAGGCATAAAAAAATTTGGCCTGTTGGGCAGTGTCGAAGGTCAAACGCAAGGTATCTGCATGGATATAAATAGTATCGGTATCCTTCTTTTCGTAATAAAGTACTCTGGCTCTTCGAGTAAAAAAAACGTAACCTAATGAATCGGAATATTCTGCAAAATCACCATTCAAAATAACTCTGTAAGTGGTATCGTGGCCCGTAATATTTCGAAAGGCTCTTCCAAACGAAATTTTGTCATCATAGAAAACACTATCGGCTTTCAGGGTGCGATCCTTATTTCTCATGAAAACATGCGTTTTCAGGCTTACCATCTCCTTTTGGGTGTCGTACCAACCATCCTCGGCATAAACGTATCTTTCTTTCCCCGTAATGGTAGAAGGTCCTTTCACATAAGCAATCCTTGTTTTAGTATCATAGTTCAAGGTATCTGTAACCAGCACATAATCGGGATTTCGGAGAACTACATTTTCTCTAAAGCGATATTCACGTGGACGACTAAAATAATATCCATTGCGACTGGTAAGTATATTGTCCTTATCGATAATTCTTCCGCTATCGGGATAATGCCCTATCTCGAGATTGCGATCATAAAACAAATGTTCGGTATATAAGGTAGTTGTCTTGTCAATTAAACGGACATTATAGTGAACTTCGGCAATTCGGGTATTACCATCGTAAAATAGAACATCACCAAAAAGATCCAGAGTGTCGCTTACATCGATATGGATATTCCCAAAGGCATCGAAGCTATTGAGTTGTTCATACATAAAAGCCGAATCGCAGTACATCAAGGCCCCTTCGTGTTCTAAGACCACATGGCCACGCAAGAGGTTGACGGTAGTATCATGCCATTCTTCACTGATAAGAATATCCGCCTTTTTTATCAGAATCCTCCTTTTTTGCTGAGCCGATGAAGAATAGCTAAAAAGAAGAATTAAGTCTATTATAAAAACGATAAAAATACTAAAACGTAAGTTGTTTTTCTGGATCATAACGAAAGTTCGAAAAGCCGCAATCGCGAAAAGATTCGGATAAATCGAGCAAAGATAGCAAAACAATAGTATGATGGAGGATGTTCATTTTTCAAGTCTTTCGGCGAAGGTGAATATTCGAAAAAATCGTGCTCGAGTTGAATGCCTTTATAAAGGTAATTGTTTGGTAGATTTCATTCGTTTTCTAACATATTTGAGGATATAGAATAAGGCGACCAATCCTACGATTGCTAAAATAATGTAACTGAGCTCTTTGTTGTATTTTTCGATTAAATCGGCCTGACCGTGAGCAATATAGCCCAGTAGGGCAAGGATGATATTCCATGTAGTAGCTCCAAGTGCAGTGAATAAAGTGAAGCTCAGAAGGTTCATTCGGGCCAGGCCTGCGGGCAATGAAATCAATTGCCTTATGCCTGGAATCAATCGACCAATGAAGGTAGAAATATTTCCATGCTGGTTGAAATAATTCTCCGCCTTCTGAATTTTTGCACTACTTAATAAAAGCATCCTCCCTAATCTGCTGTCGGCTAATTTATACATTAAAGGCCTTCCTAACCATAAAGCCAAGAAATAATTGACGAAAGCCCCCAAGAGGGCTCCCAGAGTACCAAAAATGACTATTAATATTATATTGAGCTCACTTCCGGGCTTGCTGGCAATATACGCTGCCGGCGGAATAATTACCTCAGATGGAAAGGGAATGAATGAACTTTCGATAGCCATTAAAATCGTAATACTTCCATAATTCATATTTTTTTCGTACCAAAATTCGATTCGTTTGAGAAGTGACAAATTTTCGGGCTTCACTGGCTCGATCTGGGAATTTGCCCGAAGAACAATAATCTGAAAAGTGAGGAAAACAAAAATCAAAAGTTTTTTATTCATGAAATTATTTTGTTATCGGAAAAAATCTTTCATGCCATTTCAAGCATCAATCATCATGAATTCAAACGACCATGTTGTTCGAATGATAATGAAGGAACATGCCATGCTTCTCATACCAGATTAGCAGGTAATTCAACAAAATGAATCAAAAATAGAATCATAAATTTATTTTTATGATAGGTAATTTAATGAAGTTAATATTTTCATTTCCTGAAATACAACATAACCACAAGAAAAGTCAATTAATTCATTCATTGATGTTGAATATTTCATTTCGTTTGATTTTTGCAGTTATTTAGGAACAGGTGTAAAAAAATTTATGTTACCAAGTTTTCAAAATTCTACCATTGATGTCGTACTGGGCACCTTTATGTTCCTTTATGCTTCCATCAGGATTATAAATAGTAGTAGTCTCTTCGAGAATTCTGCCCTTTTCGTCGCGTTTTCGGGTCACTAATGAAAGAGGCCGCCCTTGTTTATCGAATTGTTGGTCACGAATTTCATATCCATTATCATCATAATCATATACATTTTTCACCCATAAGATTTCACGGCCTTCGGGATCGAATGACTGAAAAATGGCCTCAATTTTCAGATTCAAGTCATTGAAGTGAAAACGGGCAATGGTATAGACCACGCGTTTACCACTCAAATCCCACGATTGCGTAATTTCTTCGATTCGGTTGCCTCGATCGTCGTACTTATAATCGTACTGGTTCTTATAACGCACAGAACCATCACGGTTATAGGAAAAATCCTTTCTTTGCACAATACGGTCAAGGTCGTCGTATTTGAATTCGGGAGATTTTTGTTGGTTCGTTTTCTCTACTTCACCCGATGAGTTTGCCTTAGGGTTTTGTTTACATGAAGAAGAACAAATACTTAATGCACCTAAGCACAAAATACATACAGCCAGGTTTATTTTTTTCATAGCCCACATACAATATAAGTGTTTGAAGGCGCAAAATTAAAAAATTAAGCCTTTTAAAATTATTAATCATAGAAGCGTTTCACCCTAGCCACACTTTTTACCTTCATAAGCCGATGAATAACCGAATCGAGATGAGCAACATTTGTCACCTGCACTTTCATCTTTCCATCGAAGAATCCATCTTTCGAATCGAGGTTTACAGAGAGGATATTGACATTCAGTTCATTGGTCAGAACATGGGTGATATCGGCCAGAAGGCCGATTCGATCGTCGCCCGTAATACGAAGCAAAGCCTGATAAGGGCCTTCACCAGCTTTTTCGAACCAGCGAGCCTCAACTACCCTGTAAGCATGTTTCGAAAACAAGGTCAGGGCATTAGGGCAATTTTTGCGATGAATGGTAATACCGCGATTTACCGTAATAAAACCAAATACATCGTCTCCATAAATAGGCGAACAACAACGTGCCAGCGAATAATGAATATTTTTCGATTCATCTCCTATGATGATGGCATTGGGGGCAGGCTCTTCCTTTACGGGCTTCTTCCTTTTCACCGGTGGAACAATATGGATTTCTGACGAAGTATTTTCGGTAAGAATTCTTTTGACTTCTGCCCAGTCGATATCAGAATGTGAAAATGAAGCATAGAGTTCGAGAGCCGTTTTCATTTTAAAATGCTTAAGCAGCTTTTCAACCATCTCATCGTTATAATTTACCTTCCATTTTCTGCAGTGCCGAAGCAGTGCGCTTTTCCCTGTTTCTGCTTCGGCAAGCTTGTCCTCGCTCAATGCTCTTCTGATCTTGTTTCTGGCTTTCGATGTAACACAATATTGCAGCCAATCTATCTTAGGAAATTGATTTTTTGAGCTTAGAATTTCTATTTTATCGCCATTGGACAATCGATGTTTTAAGGGAACTACTTTGCCATTTACCCGGGCTCCTGTACAACTGGCTCCAAGGCTCGAATGTACTTCGAAGGCAAAATCGAGGACACTTGCACCCTGAGGCAATTCTTTTACATCACCTGCAGGAGTAAGCACAAAAATATGAGTAGAAGACGGCAATGGTTGATGAGTATGTAAGGGATCGGCTCCCTCTCCAGGATAAGATTCCAGAACTTCACGAATTTCCCGTAACCAGGTATCTATCTCCGATTTTCTACCTGCTTCCTTATAATGCCAGTGGGCAGCATCACCTTTTTCAGCGATTTCGTCCATACGACGGGTGCGAATCTGTACTTCCACAAACTTTCCTTCGGGAGTCATTACAGTAGTATGAAGACTCTCGTAGCCACTCGGTCGGGCGCGTGTTATCCAATCACGCAGGCGTGAAGTATCGGGTGGATAAATATTGCTTACTATGCTATAAACTCTCCAGCACTCGGCTATTTCATCGCTGAGTTGGCCTGTAAGTATGATGCGAACGGCAAAGAGATCGTAAACATGTTGGATATCAACATTTTGCTTTTTTATTTTCTGATATATACTGGGAATTGTCTTGAATCTCCATTTGAATTCACACTCGATTCCTGCTTCCGATAAAGCTTCGCGAATGGGAATAATAAAATCGGTAAAAAAGGATTGTTGGCTCGGACGAAGTTCTTCCATTTTTTGTGCAATATCTCTATAGATTTCTGGCTCGCAATATCGCATCACATCATTCTCTAACTGAGTCTTGATATTATACAATCCAAGCCGATGTGCAAAGGGTATAAAAACATCTCTCGCCAATTGTATGATCAATTGTTGAGATGCCGTAGGCAAAGAAGAATAATGGTTCAAATCATAGAGGTTTCTGGCCATTAGATAAAAGATGCCTCTTATATCATTGGAAAGGCTGATGAGAAGTTCACGGAAATTTTCCGAACCGGTGGAAACTTTCGATAGGTTAAGCTTCTCAATGGATAACAATCCCTGAGTAATTTTCAGGGTAACTTCGCCAAAGGTCGAAGAAATCTGAGTGGGTTCTATTTTCCCAAATCTCAACATTTCAACCACAAACGCAGGTAGCACGGTTTGCGGCCCCATTCCCATTCGATGGGCAAGAATGAGTGCAATATCGAGTTGCTGAAGAACCAAGGGTTGACGTGCTTCGTTGATTATTTCTCCCAGATGCACGAGTGAGGTTTCGTATGCTTTGCGCAATACTGCAGTGTCGTTTCTGTGCAGGTAAGGTTTGATTACCTTGACAAGTGCCAGATACTTTGCATCGGCTTTGGTTTTTATCTCTTCGAATTCCATGATGCAAAATTAGTTTGGAAATAAAGAAAATACGAAAGCCCCGAAAAAGCTGTCATCAGGTCAATAATTAAAACGACAAAATGAATTACATGGTTTCGTGTTCAGTTCTTCTGATGATTTCTTCCTGGAGTTCGGGAGTCAGGTCGTTGAAATAATCGGAATAACCGGCTACGCGCACTATCAAATCGCGGTATTTTTCGGGTTCACGCTGAGCATCCCTCAAAATTTCGGCATTCACCACATTAAATTGTATATGATGACCATCCAATCGGAAATATGTTCTTACTAGGGCAGTTAGTTTTTGTATGGCTTCATGGTTTTTGAAGAAGGAGGGAGTAAATTTTTGATTCAAGAGAGTACCGCCGGTTCGCAGGTGGTCTAATTTGGCACAGGAACGGATAACGGCGGTTGGACCATGATGATCGGCTCCCTGCACGGGCGAAATACCCTCCGAAAGAGGCTGGCCAGCCCTACGTCCATCGGGTAGAGCTCCAATAACACTTCCAAAATAAATATGAGAAGTTGTAGGAAGTAAATTGATCCTGAATTTGCCTCCTCTTGCTGTAGGCCTTCCATCTACAGCCTCAAAAAACATTTCGAACACCCTTTGAGCCTCAATGTCAGCGTAATCGTCATCATTTCCATATTTTGGGGTTTGATAAACCAATAAGTGACGAAGAGACAGATCATCTTCGAAATCGTTTTCCAAAACCTTTATCAAATTATTCATCGAAAGAGTTTTCTTATCGAAGACATGATATTTGATGGCTGTGAGACTATCGGTAAGACTGCCTATCCCAACTCCCTGAATATAACTTGTGTTGTAGCGTGCTCCTCCGGCATTGTAATCCATCCCGTTTTCTATACAATCATCGATAATAAGAGAAAGAAAAGGTACGGGAAGATAATGAGCAAAAAGCTTTTCGATGATATTATTGCCTTTTATTTTAATCTGGATAAAATGATTGAGTTGGGTTTGAAAGGCATTCAGAAGCTGGTTGTAATTCTCGAATGATTCAGCAGTTCCGGTGTTTGGGCCAAGCTGAACCTTGGTTCGAGGATCGAAACCATTGTTGAGTGTAATTTCGAGAATCTTTGGAAGATTCAAATAGCCTGTCAGCCAGTAGGCCTCCGTTCCGAAGGCACCGGCTTCCACACATCCGCTTGCACCTCCATTGCGGGCATCTTCTATGCTTTTCCCCTGACGGACTAACTCAGCAATAATGGCATCGGTGTTGAAAAGACTGGGCTGCCCAAAACCGGTCTGAATAATTTGAAATGCCCTGTGAAGCAACTGGTCGGGATTTTTCCTGCTGATCTGGACCATACTGCTTGGCTGTAAAATTCGCATTTCTTCAACTACATCCAGAATCAAATAGCTGAGAGGATTCACTGCATCGCTCCCATCGACCTTCACACCACCGACGTTGATAAGAGCAAAATCGGTATAAGTGTTGCTCTCTTGAGCCGTAACCCCAACCTTGGGAGGTGCTGGGTGATTATTGAATTTTATCCAAAATGCTTCAAGTAGTTCACATGCTTTCTCATCGCTTAATCTTCCTTCGTTTCTATCTTTTTGCCAAAAAGGAAACAGATGTTGATCGAGGCGACCTGGATTGAAACTGTCCCATGGGTTTACTTCTGTGATGACGCCGAGATGAATGTACCAGTAATGTTGAAGGGCTTCATGAAAGGTAGAAGGAGCAAAGGCAGGAACGCGTCGGCTAATTTGAGCCAATTCCTTTAACTCTGATTTTCGCTGTAAATCTTCTTCTTGTTTTGATAATTCTTCGAGTAAATCGGCATGACGATTAGCAAAATGAATCAGAGCCCTTGCGGCTATTTCCATTGCCTTCAACTCTTCATTTTTTTCAAAAGCCAGGTAATCTTCATATAAATCGAGTTTCAACTGCACTCGGTGGATGTCTTCAATGAGATCGAGCATGCCCCTATTGAAAATTTTCGAACCTCCAACGGTATGCCCAGGTGCTCTTTGTTCCTGGAATTCGGTAAAAATACCAGCTTCATAACTTCTGAGCCAGTCTTCATCCATTAATCCCATTATCCTTTCTCTGTTGCTTCTTCCTTTCCAAAAAGGAATGATTACATCTCGATAAGCTGCAAAAGTATCCTCATCCACTCGAAATGATACCTTCGGCCTGGTATTCAGAATTCGAAGGTCTTCGAGAGAATGCAAGCTTACTTCGGGATAGGTAGGTACAGCCTTTGGTTCTGGACCCCGTTCACCCACGATTAATTCTCCATCATCAATATAAATCTTCTTGTGACTTAAAATATAATCGAAAGCCATAGCCCGGGCTACAGGAACCGATACTCTGTAAGGCTCAGCCGTTCGATAAAACTGGGTGATCAATAAAGCCCGTTCGGCTGAGATTCTGTTTACGGCTCTAAGACCTTTTTCTCTTAATTTCTCGATCCGCTGTGTTATTTTTGTGTTCATGGTTTATCCTCCAATTTTTACAATAAAATGATTTGATTTAAAGATCGATTCAATATGACCAACACTTTCATCTGCATCGGGAATATTCTCAGGCATGGGATTCGAGGCTTGTAAGCCTCGGTATTTATTCTGTCCTAATTTGTGATAAGGCAAAAGATGTATTTCTCTCAGTATATCAGAGTTTCGCTTCATGATCGATAGTATTCCTCTCACATCGTCTTCGCTATCGGTATAACCAGGAATTACAGGATATCGCAAGATGATATTGGCTCTCTGGTGAATGAGATATTCAAGATTTTCGAGGATGAGAGAATTGCTTGCTCCAGTATTTTCTTTGTGCCTGTGGTTATCATAGCCTTTTAAATCATAGAGAAAAAGATGGGTATAAGGCAATATGGCTTCGAAAACCCGTAACTGAACATAACCACAAGTATCTACTGCTACGTGAATACCTGACTCGCTCAATTTCTGTGCTAAGGCTGCTGAAAACTTCCATTGCCACAAAGGTTCTCCTCCACTCAGAGTAACCCCACCTCCACTTTCTTCCATAAAAGCCCTATCTCTAAATAAAATTTCTAATAATTCATCCAGATCGATTTCATAACCGATTTGTTCTTCATGCTCGAAGAATTTACCTTCCAGTTTATCCATCCGTAAAAATGGCTCCGGCTTGTTAAGCTGGCTTTCGGGATTATGACACCATAAACATCGCAATGGGCATCCTTTGAAAAAAACCGTCGTACGAATGCCCGGCCCATCATTGACACAAAACCGTCGAATATCGAATATCAAAGCTTTCATTGGAATTTATCGAGAATAGATCGAGAAAAACTAAGGAATATTTACAAATTGAATGATATAATAATTCGGAAAATGAGATAAGTCTGCTTCAAGAATAGAAAGGTCGAACAAAGTCTTGTAAAAAAAACCGTAAATTGAAAAGGAATCAATGATAGCAGACCCTGACAATCGTAATTGATGATTTTTCAGAGCATCCAACAGGAATACAAACCTTTCCCGTTATTGTGATATAATGTGCTTATCGGCCAATACTTCTGCCACATAGATAAAAAAAGAAATACGTAGCAAAATTACAAATTTATTGGTTATATTGCTAAAAAATCAAAAATCAAATTTTTCGAAACAAATTTGGACGTTGGCATTTTGTATTAACCGAATCATTTCTATAAAAATAATTCCGATCGAGAAAGAAAAGAATGAGAGTTCGTCGTATTATGCAGTTCAGAGAAAATACCAGTTGCATTGAAACGAAAGATTCATATAAATTGTGATTTTGGAAGAATTTTATAGGATAAATTCATAGCCATTGCATCTCTTTGTAAAGGCTATAAACCACCTGCCTGAATAACAGTAATAGCGATGAGATTTGTAATATCTTGAGAGCTGCAACCTCGGGAAAGGTCATTCACTGGAGCGGCCATTCCTTGCAAAACCGGGCCAATTGCATCAGCCCCGCCGAGTCGTTGTACCAATTTGTATGAGATATTTCCCGATTGAAGATCGGGGAATATCAGAACATTGGCTTTCCCGCCCACAGGACTATTGGGACATTTCCTTTTCGCTACTTCTTCTACAATTGCAGCATCGGCCTGAAGCTCTCCATCGATCATCAAGGACGGGTCAATTTCCTTAGCAATCTCGGTTGCATGAGAGACTTTATCGATGAGAGTATGCGTGGCACTTCCTTTCGTACTAAAACTCAACATGGCTACCCGCGGTTCGATGCCAGCCAGGATTCTTGCAGTGCGAGCCGACATGACGGCAATCTCGGCCAACTGGCACTCTGTAGGATCAGGATTTACGGCACAATCGGCAAAAATCATCATCCCATTTTCACCCCAATGGCTGTCTTTAAATATCATTATATAAGCTCCCGATACTACACTAACACCTGGGAGAGTTTTAACAATCTGAAAGGCAGGCCGCAGAACATTGCCTGTAGTATTGATGGCACCCGCAACTTCACCGTCGGCTTTCCCATCTTTTATAAATAAACTTGCCAAATATAATGGGTCAGCAGCTAAACGATATGCCTGTTCGGGTGTCATTCCCTTATTTTTCCGGATTTCATACAAAAGGTCAGCGTAATACTGCCTCTTTTCATACGCATCCGGAAAAACAATCTCGGCCTTTGATATATGCTCAAGATTTAAGTCTTTCGATTTCTGACGAATTACCTCAGGATAGCCCATGAGTATAATTCGAGCCAAATTTTCTTTTAAAACTTCATTCGCTGCAATTAAAGTGCGTTCCTCCTCTCCTTCGGGCAACACTATGCATTTATTCAACTGGCGGGCCCTTTGCCTGACTCCTTCTAAAAATGAATTCATTATTGCTGATTTATTGTGTAATAATAGATGAAAAATCTGCTCCAAAAATTTTAAAGCAAAATTAGAAACTTTAAAAAAACGACTCTCATTTCCCCCATAATGTTTTCTGAAAAAAAGTCAAACTCACCTATTTCCCTACTCCAATATCCGAAATGTATCGATGAATCCAGATATCCAGAAGTAAAAATACTTTATTACCATTCCATATTTTCAAATATTTTGACGCTTGT
>Ga0116145_1003920_pt1 | contig 12232 bp, 11 predicted proteins | sample AD_JPNHG1_MetaG_FD_89747 | JGI IMG/M metagenome (GOLD analysis project Ga0116145, IMG submission 89747) | Active sludge microbial communities of municipal wastewater-treating anaerobic digesters from Japan - AD_JPNHG1_MetaG | ecosystem: Engineered > Bioreactor > Anaerobic > Digestate | place... | reverse complement strand
TAAAAGTATTAAATCAATTATAAATCCATTAATTCTTTTTAATCCTTTCATTTTTACCTCGCTTGTTTTCATAAAATATACTAATTGCTGTTAAAATAGATTTAATATACTTTACTAAAATTCCTTCATTGTTAGTTTTACCTTCTTTCCTTTTTGCAACCTTGGACACTTTGAAATCATAAAACTCTAAATCTGCTTTCTCAGCATATTGAAACTCAAATTCTATTTTTTCATCGTCTATTTCTGCAACAAAATCAGCATCTCTCGAAACTCCACCTTTTCGTAAAAACCATAAGAATTTATCTCCGCCTGATTTATAAACTTTAACCTGTTTCTTTGGATACAATTCTTTGATCCTACTTTCCAGCCATTCTAACACCTCTAATTCTGCAATTGCCTTTTTCTTCATATCTTTGCGGTATTCCAGATAAGTGCGAGATTTTATATCGCTAGATTGAGCATATATTGTTTTTCCATCCAATTTCATAATTTTTACCTCACCATAATTTAGTTTGATAATTTCTTAAACTTTTTACTGCATCAAAAGCAATGTCTGAGTTTATTTCGTAACCCATTCCATTGCGTTTTAAATCCGCTGATGCCAAAAGCGTAGTTCCGCAACCAACAAAGGGGTCAAGAATTGTTTCACCAATATAACTAAACGCTTTGATTAATCTAAAAGGAAGTTCATACGGAAATGGTGCAACATGATTACGCCTATCACCGCTCCCTTGTGGTTTCATTACCCAAACATCACTTTTCTTTATAGATAGCCAGAATTCTTTGTCTAACTTTGATTGTTCTTTTTGTTCCTTAGTCAGATGACCATATTTATTAAATCCCTTCTTTTCAGGTTTATCAAATTCAAGGATGAATTCATGCATATTATTTATTAAAATTCCACCTGGATAGGGATATGTTCCAAAATGAGCCCGGACGGCATTTGTCTTATGCCATACTATATCTCTCTTAAATATGAATCCTATTTTTTCGCAGGTATCTATTGTTCTACCTACTAAATTTAAGGTTCTAAACCTTCCATTTTCAAGCCGGATAGGAAGGTTCATTATGTTTATAAATGCCTTTCTCCCGGGTTGTAAAACCCTATAAACTTCCTTCCATACCACGCTTACCTTCTCAAACCATCCATCAATATCATGAATATTACCAAGATCGTCTGGTATTGGCTCTCTTGAATACATCTTTGTATCAAAGTAGGGGGGGGAAGTAATCATTAAATGGATACTATTATCTGTCAAATCATCCATCTTCATAGAATTTTCGATAAAAATTTTCTGAGTTGTCCCATTTATCTCAATAACATTTACCTTTTCAATATCTATTTTATTTTTTTGAAATTTATGTTTAAGATTTGCATCGTATTCTTTTAATTCTTTTAAATCAAAACGCATTTGTCCGCTTGCCGCAATTTGTGTTTTAATAACTTCTCTGTTCGCAAGACTATGAAGCATCTCAACAGAGATACCCAAAAATTTAGCTGCTTCTATTGCTGAAAGGTATGCCCTATTTTTGTAGTCTTTTGGTTCCATTTTAATCCTTTCATTTTTACCTCGCTTGTTTTCATAAAATATACTAATTGCTGTTAAAATAGATTTAATATACTTTACTAAAATTCCTTCATTGTTAGTTTTACCTTCTTTATAATAGCTTATTTTTCTTAGTAAAGCATATTCTTTTTTATTTTCTTTACAGAAGTTTATAATCTGAAAAACTTCTATTATTAAACTGCCATATTTGCTACTATAAAATATTACTACAATATCATCTTTTTTAACTGGAATTAAAAATATATAATTTTTACTTTTTGTATTCGTAATATAAAATGGGTAAATATACCTGCCAGCATTATCACAAATAACAGTAACTCTTTTACCACAGGTTTCCCATATCGCTGGTTTACCATCATTTAATCTTTCTAGTCTAATCTTTTTCATTTGTTATTGCCTTTATTATCCTGTCAGTTCTTCTCTTACATTGGTAATTAAACTAACTACTCTTAATATATTATACTAAAAAATATCACTTTCTTAAACATAAGAATTTTTGTAATTGTTCTTTAGAAACGATATCTCCGGGATCTAATCCATCTGATAACATAATTCTTGTAACCTCAAAATATGAATTCATTTGTTCTAATAGACATTTAGATGATTTTCTTCCTGTAGCATCCCCATCTAACATTAGACAAATTTTTTTTATGCCCTTTTTTAACAAAAGTCTTATTTGTGAAGGATGTAAACTACATCCAAAAATAGAAACAACGTTCTTTAATCCTAATGACCATAACTTCATTACATCAAAAGGACCTTCTACTATATATGCCTCATCATTAAAAAGAGAATCTATATTAAATAAAATAGAGGATTTTAAAGTTCCTTTAGGTATAATATATTTTAATAATGCATTATTAAAAATAGATCTTGCAATAAAAGTAATTACTTTATTTTCCATAATAATAGGAATTATTATTCTCTCATTATAAAAACCTGAATTACAATAACCTAATTGAAAAAATTTTATCGTTTCTTCTGTTAAACCTTTTTGAATTGTTAAAAAATCATATGCTTCCTTAGGTAAATTTGTATTATATTCTTCAGGTAAGTTGATTATCTCATTTTGTTTAATATTTGCAGAAGATAAAAGGTTATTTAATTCTTTTTCTATTTTATCTATAGGGTTTATCATCTTATTAATAGACTTTCCTTCTATTATTTGCCAAGAATCTTTAAGAGAAGTTCCATATATTAAAGAAATTAATTGAGGTAATGTTCCTTTTCTTTTACAAGCATAACAATACCATATCCCCTCACTTTTATGTATATTAAAAGAAGGTCTACTATCTATACCATCAGAATGAGAGGATTGAAAAGGACAAGAAGCTATAAAATTAACATCTGTTTCTCTTACATTATCTAATTTTAGGATGTTCTCTACAAAATCTTTAGTAATTTCCATTTATTCTATTTCTTGTTTTTATTTGTTTTCTCTTTTACTATCTCAAATCCTAACTCGTCTTGTTCTACTGGCTTACCGGAAATAACTTCCTTTAAACACTCAGCCGTATCTTTACTCATTATAAGAGTCGCTTCATTCTCCTTCTGGTTAAAATATACATAAGGTACTTGCTGAAGAGTAAAATCATTTGTTATTTCATATAAGCCACCCTTTTTTACAAAAGACCATTGAGAACAATCTTTTCTTCCTCTATATTGTTTTAGAGTTTTCTTTAATTCATCAAGTCCTTCTTGACTTAATCTAATTCTTATAGTAAAAGTTAATAGATCATATATACCAAACTCTATACTTAAGTTGTCTATTTTTTGAGACGACATGGTTAGCCTTTTAGTAATTTCATGTACAGAAAAAATTTTTTCCATTTTATTTCATCTCCTTTCATTTTTAATATATTATACCTTTCTATTTTCAAAATGTTAACTTCGTCTCTATAAAAACAATTTACTTAGTAGTATTCTCTTTAATTCTTTCTTCTGCTATCTTAAAATATTTTTCATCTTTCTCTATACCAATAAAGTTTCTCTTTAATTTTATACAAGCTACAACAGTAGTTCCACTTCCAATAAATGGGTCCAATATTAAATCTCCTTCATTAGATGATAGTAATATTAATCTCTCCATTAACATTAAAGGCTTTTGAGCAGGATGTACTTGCTTATCGGTTTTTGAATTATACTGTGGAGAAGTATATACCCAAACATTGCCTAGTCCTGTCCATCTAACTCTTTTACCTTGTTCATTTATAAACCACCCTCTAGGTTTACCATCCTTTACATAGGGGCATACTACTTCTCTTAATACTTTTAAGTTATTCCAAACATATTGATTAGATTTAGTTATATGGAAAATATCTTCTCGTTGACTTTTTAAATGTTTGGAACTACACCTACCTTTTTGTCTTGCCCATACTACCCAATTCTCTAAATATACGTAACCATACTTACGTAATAAAGGAATAAATTCTAAAATACGTTGGTAACCCATAAAACTCCACATCGTACCGTTATTCTTTAGTACTCGAAAACATTCTCTTACCCATTGTTCTGTAAAATTATTAAATTCTATATTATCCCATTCTCCATAACTAATTCCATAAGGCGGATCCGTTACAACTAGATCTATACTATTATTCGGAATATCTTTCATAATTTCTAAACAATCTCCTTTAATAATTTTATTTATAGGTAAATTATTCATTTTTTATTTTCCATAATATTATACTTTTATTAAAATAATCTTTGTAATTTTTGTTCATTTTTAATTCTTTCTTCTGCTATTTTATAATACTCTTCTGATAGTTCAATTCCTATAAAATTTCTTTTTAATCTTATACAAGCTACAGCAGTAGTTCCACTACCTAAAAATGGATCTAATACAACATCTCCTTCTCTTGAATGAATTTTTAAAAGTTGTTCTATTAAAATAAGGGGTTTTTGTGTAGGATGTTTAGTTCTTTCATTACCACCACATAAAGGATATTTAAATATATTTCTCATTTCTTTTTGTGTTAAGAAATTAAAATGTTGTTCTTTCTTTGAGTGTTTATTTTTATATGCCCATAAAATTAGTTGAGTTGCTTGTCTATATCCACATTTACGAAACTGTGGTATTGGATTAGTTATTTCCCAGATTATAAGTTGTTTGAAATGTCCATTTTTTTGAAACCATTCTCTATATTTACCAAATAATTGTTCAGATGAAAAAATCAACCATTGCCCAAAAGGTTTTAGTATGCGCTTTGTTTCTATTAAGAATGGTTCTATATCAAAGTTATAATCCCAAGAGTTTCCTGTAATACAAAATATACCATTTTTGTAAGAAATCCAAGTTTTATTTTTAACAGATGGACACCAAACCTTACCAGTATAATTTTCTTGACCATCAAAAAATAAACTAATAGATTTCTTTTTATTAGAAAAAATATTCATAATTATCTTTTCTTTATTAAACCCACTTATACCATAACGTATAGAAGTTAATAACCCACTTTCAAGACAAATAATTTGCATTTCCTTTGCAAAATTTTCATATTTTTTTGAAAAATAAATATAATATCCTGATGATAATTTACTTCTGTCTCCTTTTATATATGCATCTATAAATAATCTTTTTTGTCTAATAGAAGCTTTTTTTAACCACTGTGGAATAAAATATTTTTTAAAATTTAAATTATCTAATAATTTATAGTTTTCTGATCTGATATAAAACCCGTTTTTATTTTCAATATAACTTATATTTAAATGGTTTAGAATATTTTTTATTTCTTTTCTATGTCTTTTATTTCTAAAATTCTGACAGATTTGTATTTTTCGAGAATAATATTTATTGTTTGTTAAAAATTCTGATATGTTTCCTTCACTTAAAAACCATCCTAATAGTTTAAAGTAATTATCATCAATATTAATATCTGGCAAGTTTAAACCCTTAGGAATAGGTATTTCAAAAAGTTTGCTTTTTATATTACTAATTTTTCTCAATATAGATTTTTTATTATTATAATCATATCTAACTATATTATGATTCGGTGTATAAAGCCAAACCTTATTATGTCTTTTGACCCTGATTAATTTATCATTATAATTAAAAACATTTAATTTTAATAAAGGTTGATACTCAAGTTCATTATTTGTTAAATTAAAAGTTGCAATCATTTCTCCTACTTTAAGTTCATTGTATTTTTTTATACCATTAGCAGTTAAAATTAATGTATCCTCATCAACACAACCAAAATCAAAATTTATATCCCCTCTTTTACCATTTCTATAATCTCTAAAGATCTTATTTTTTTGACTAATATTGTAGGGAGGATCTGTTAAAACAAGGTCTATACTTTCATCTGGAATTTCCTTCATTACCTCTAAACAATCTCCTAAAATTATTTTATTTAACATTTTTATCCTTATATTATATATTTTATTATAATAGTTAACTTTATTTACACATCTATTAAAGCATTATCTATTCTTGGTATTCTATCCATTAAATAATGATGTATAGTAATCCTATTATAATTATCAATCATAATAATTATTCCTCCAATATCTGGCTGTTTTCTTCCATAAAGTTTTGTAGTTAAAGCATTACCAGAAAAAGTAGTCCAACATGGGGTAGATACTAAATGTTGAGTTGCTAAATGAATATGTTCAAAAATATGTATATGACCTCTTATTAAAATATCTATTTTTCCTATTTTACCAGCAGCTTCTGCAGTTTTTAAGAAAAATCCTTCTTTATCTAATACAGTAGATACATATACTTGAGGATAACCAGAAGAATGAGCAATATTTATTGTTCTATTAGTATTTTTTAATTTTATATCAGCAATATATCCACAAAACAAACCACCCAATCGTTCTGCTATTGTTTTATGTATTTTAAAATCCAAAGATTCATGATATCCGCTTCCACTTACAATTAAAAATTTTCTTCCTTTTAAATAAGGTTGCATTAATTGTACAAAACAATCAACTTGGTCTTGTAAAGTAGGCAAAATAAGTCCCTCACCTGCTTCTTTTTTATTTAATCCATGTAATGCATCTCCTAAATGTATTATTGTATCAACATGAAGTCTATTACATACATTAGTAAAAAAATATTTCCAATATTTAGCTATTTCTAATTGACCTTCATTCTGTCTAACAATATTACCTTCCTTAGTTATATATTTTTCTGGGAAAAGAGCACATCTACTACCTATATGTGTATCACTAATAATTGCAAGAGATCTTTTAATATTTATCATTAATTTGCTCATTCTATCTCCTCATTAAAGTTCAATACGTTTCATTACTTACCTTATTACGCTATAATTGGATATAATTATATAATTGTATTTCCTTTATTATCTATAACATCAATACTACGTTGTACATTTGTTTTTAAATTACAATGATATTTCGTAAATTTCTATAAAATCATTTTATCATATTTAATAATCGTTTTTATCTCCTTTTTAGGTTATATATCTGTTATTTCATCTGCCCAATTCTTTAATATTTTAACTTTTACTTCTAAAGGCACATTAATACCAGGAAATTTCTTATGGATTGCTTCTTCTATCATTATTTCTTTTACTTTTTTAGCTTCTTCTTTAGGACATTCACAAGTTATTGAATCATGTATAATAAATATAGGCCTTGCTTGATAACCTTCTTCTATAAACCGATTCCATAATCTAATTAATACACTACTAGTTAAATCAGAAGCAGTAGATTGAATAGGAAAATTTACTGCTTGTCTTTCTGCTTTAGACGCAATTCCTTTATCAATACTATCTATAGAAAATAATCTATGTGTTCTACCAAATAAACTTTTAACTTTTTTTTCTTGTTTTATTATCTTACATTGCTTATCTATCCACTGTTTCATCTTCTTATGTTTTTTAAAAAAACTATCTATAAATTTATATGCTTCTGATATTGATATATCTAATGCTTCTGCTAAAGAACGTGGGCCTCTTCCATATATTAAGCCAAATACAATAGTTTTCGCAATTGATCTCTCCTTATCAGTAACTTGATCTAGTGGTTTTTTAAATACTTCAGAAGCAACTACTTTATGTATATCTTTACCTTCTGATAATTCTTTAATTATATCATAATCTTTAACATAATTTAACATTATTCTATACTCCAATTGACTATAATCCATACTTACCATTACCCAACCTGGTAAAGATATAAATATTCTTTTAACCGCTAATCCAAACTCATCATCTCCTCTTGGAATGTTTTGTAAATTAGGATCTCTTGAAGATAACCTCCCTGTACGAGTACCATGAACTAAATAATTAGTATGAACTTTATTTGTTACTTTATTTATTTTTTCTTTTAATCCAATAACATATGTACTAAGCATTTTAGATATTTTTCTATATTTTAATATTAATTTAGGTACTTCAGAATATTTAGATAATTCTTGTAGAGTACTATCATTCGTGGATGGATTATTTTTAGTAGTACAATTTATCATAGGTAATTTTAAATCATTAAAAAGCAATGTAATAAGTTGTTTTGTTGAATTTATATTTAATTTTTTACCTACTAACTTAAATATTTCATCCTCAATTTCTTTAAGTTGTTGATTCCATTCTTGTTCTAGTTTATTTAAATAAGAAATATCAACACATATTCCCCTATATTCCATTTTAGATAGAATTATTCTTAATGGCATTACTAAATTAAAAAATAAGTTATTTAACCCTTCTTTTTCTAATTCATCCTTAAATTCTAAATATAACCTAAAAGTAACATCGGCATCTATACAATTATACTTCATTAGTTTTTCATTGCTTAATTCATATATTTTGTTCCTATTTATCCCTGTTTCATAACCAGCTATATCAGGATATCTAACAGATAATACTTTTAATCCATGTTGGGAATTTTCATCTAATAAATGATGAGCTAGCAGAGTATCAAAATAAACCTGTAAATCAATATTAAGTTGACCTTTCATAAATAAAGCTTCATAAGGTTCATTATGCACTATTATTTTTACATTTGGATCTTCTAATAACTCCTTTAATAATGGTATAACTTCATTATTCCATACGTCTTCTGTAAAACAATTAAAATGACTATATGGAGTTGGTATAAAATATGAAGTGTAAGGTTTGTGAGAAAAAGCAAAACTTATTATTTTATCAGTAAAATAATCTAATCCTTCTGCTTCAATATCCATACTAACATATATAGATTCTTTTAATTCTTTAAAAGCATTTCTTATTTTATCTATTGAATCTAATAAAATATAATTATAATTTATTTTAACTGTTTCTCCCGATAAAAACATTTTTATTTTCCTTATATCCTTTTCAAAATCTTTGTATTTTAGGGGATCTCTCAATATTGCAGCTGGATGATATGTTGGTAATATATTACAATCAAATTCTTCTGATTTTCTTATAACTCCCCTATATTCGGATATACCTCCTATCCTACCTGAAGGAAATAAAGCAAAGTATGCTACATTACCTAAAGTCACAACTAATTTAGGTTTTATTCTCGTTATACATCTTACTAATCTTGACCTACAACATAAAATTTCTTCTTTATTAGGTGTTCTATTACCAGGTGGCCTACATAAAACAGCATTAGTTATATAGCACTTGTTTCTATCAATACCTATTTTATTAAGAACATCAGTAAGAAGTTTACCAGATCTTCCTACAAAAGGAATACCTTGCATTTCTTCTTCTTCTCCAGGCCCTTCCCCGATAAACATTATTTCTGCATCTTGTGGACCAGTACCAAGTACTTTAGTTTTACCAAAAAAAGTACAATTCGAACATTTAAATTCAATATTATCTTTTTTCATAGTTCATTATTATTGTTAGATAAAAATTCTTGTGATTCTATATTTATTAAACTTCTACTTAAATCAGGAGTTAATTGAATCAGTTTATTCATCATACCATCTCTATATTTAACTAATTGTAAACTTACTCTATTTGTTTCTTTATCAGTATCTGTACGTAATAAACCTATTACTTCATCAGCAACATGAACTTTTCTTTTTGACCATCCTACATCTTGTGTTGCTAATCGGTCTTTTTCATAAGATACAGTTGCTAATTGCGTCGTAAACCAAATAGGTATATTATATTCTCCTGCAATTCCTTTTAATCCTCTTGCATTTTCTGCCTGCCCCTGTTCTTCACTTAATCTTTTATTAAAAGACATCATATCCAAATCATCAACAATTAATAAATCAATTTTTTCACCTTTACTTATTCTTATATGTTCTATTTCACTTCTTATTACTTCTAAAGTACAACCTACAGGAATATGACTTACATAAAATCTTGCCCCCATTTTATATAATTCATCTAAATCAGTTTTAAATCTTAATTCCCATCTATCCTGTTCGGAAGGTAGTATTTCCCCATACTTAAATTTTCTATATTCTATTCCAGATATTGAAGAATCAAATCTCATACATACTTGTAATTTAGGCATTTCTTCTGTTATATATAAAACCTTTAATCCATTAAAATAAGATGTTCTTGCAAAATAAAGTGCTAAAAAACTTTTACCAATCCCCGTTCTACCCATAATTAAACCTAATTCACCCTTCCATAATCCTCTTGTTATTCTATCCAGAGGTTCAATTCCTGTTAATAATCCAACTTGTAATTTAGGATTAGTTATTTTAGATTCAAGAAGTGCTTTGCGTTCTGGAAAATTTTCAACAATTTCTGCCCTATCAATCTTTATTTTGCCTGGCTTTAATAAAGATATTACTTCAGATATAAGTATATCTTCAGCTTTTTCAAAATTACCTTGCTTATATAAATCTATAGATTTTGATATTGAAGAGGTTATTTGTCTAAATCTATACCCTCTTTCAACTTGATTTATTAAATATTGTATTTGACTTTTATTTGTATCTTCTATAGTTAATAAATAAGTATATAAGGTTTTATAATGTTCAATATCTTTTTCACTACCACCTTCCATTAATGCTTTTTCTGCTACCATTTCCTCAGTTAATACAGTACCAAAATTAGTAAAATAATAGATTATTGTACGAAAAAACCAACTATAGTCTATATTTGAAAATATTTCTGGTTTTATAGAAATATAATATTCTGACAATATAGATAAATCTGTTAATAATAAATGTAATAACCGTTCTTCGTATTTTGTAAAACTAAAGTTTTCCACTATTTATAGTTCTCCATTTTTCAATAATCTAAAGTTTATATCACCTGTATTGGCAATATAACAAGACTGCTTTATTCTTGATACAATCCTTTCCCCTATTATAAAAGAAGAAAACCTAGTAATTAAATCTTTTAATAAATAGTCAGTAGTATAAAGTGTTGTTAAACAATTTCTATACCTATAATCAATAAAAGCTGAAAGAAACTCTTCAACCCATTCTGTAACTTTTTCAGTACCTAAATTATCTAAAACCAATAATTCAATATTTTTTATTTTATTTATTTCACTTATATTTTTATCTATTATTAACTCTTGTCTACCTATTGTTAATAAATCACTTATTGTTATAAATTTACATTTTATCCCTTTTGTATTCTTTAAAGAAATAAGTATTGCACAAGTAAGAAAGGTTTTTCCTGAACCCGGAACTCCATAAAAACATATACCTTTTTGTAATTTTCTGTTTTCTATTTGAAAGTCCTTTATATATTCATTAACTCTTTTTGCCAAAATTTTATTTTTGTATTTGTCTATTGATACATCTTTGAAATTTTCTGGTATACCTATATCATCTAAGTTATATTGACATCCACAAAGCTCTTCATGATAACCATCAATATACATAGAATCAGGAATTTTTATTATTCCAGTATTTTTACATCTTTGACATTCTAATAATGTATTATTCATGAATCTCCGTAAAATCATCTTTAAATTCAAAAAATAAATTCTTTCTACATGCACTCTGTACAAGTCTTCTATTAGCAATAAATTTTTCAAAAATATCATTAAAAGTAAAAAATTTGAGTGTTACAGGATTACTATTTCTTTTAACCCTTTCGGGAACAATTTCTTTAAATAAATAATCAATATAATCTGTATATGGTAATATTTCTAAGTTTTTTAATTTTTTTAATACTCGTTCTATTTGTTTTCTTTCACTTAATTGTAATCCACCTTGCTTGTATATTGTACCATATATCTCTTTATATTTTTCTCTAAAGTAAGTTATAAAATTATTTATATCAACTTCAGTTATACCATCGTTTTTAGGCTTTTCTTGAAAAATATAATAGATATATCTTCTATATCCAGAAGGTAATATTAAACAATATCCTACACTAAAAACATCTGGTTTTATTTCTCTTATTGCATAAGATTGTAATAAAGATTCAATACATCTTAAAACTTTATTTTTGTCAATATTAGTAATAGAGGATATATCATCAATAGTTATTGTAGAAATTATTTCCTTTGTTTCCTCATCAAGAATAGAATGACTTACAAGTAAAAAGTAAACTGCGGCTTTATCCCCAATCCTATTTAAGAAAAACCGATTTAATACTTTTTGTTTATTTAAATTAAAGTTTATCATTTATTTTTGAAATTTTCTTTTTTATTAAAAATTCTATTTTCATATTTTCTGTTTACTTTCTTTATTCAGTTTTTCTTCTTGGAGTATTCTTAAATTTTTTAATAAAAATGTTATGTTTTTTGGTCTTTAATTTACTTTCATCATAATCTGGTTT
>Ga0116145_1003913_pt1 | contig 12246 bp, 11 predicted proteins | sample AD_JPNHG1_MetaG_FD_89747 | JGI IMG/M metagenome (GOLD analysis project Ga0116145, IMG submission 89747) | Active sludge microbial communities of municipal wastewater-treating anaerobic digesters from Japan - AD_JPNHG1_MetaG | ecosystem: Engineered > Bioreactor > Anaerobic > Digestate | place... | reverse complement strand
TGTTGCCGTTGTTCTGGGTGATGAACGAGGAAAGGGCGGCGACGATGCCGCGCTGGTCGGGGCACGACACGAGGAGAATGGCGGTGGGTTTGGGCGCGGGCATGGCGGCTCAATCGTTTTGGGGGATTTCGGGCGGGAGGCGCGTGGAGAGGTCGGGGGCGGTTTCGGCGCCGCGTTCGGCGGCGACGAAGGTGGCCACGAGCGGCCGATGGTCGGAAGCGCGCATCAGCCCCGGCGAACGGACGGCGTACGTCTTTTCGGGCACGACTTCGGGGAGCAGACCCGGGCTGGCGAGCATGTAGTCGATGCGGTGGTAGGCATCGTTGTTTTCCCGGTGCGTCCAGGCGTCGCCGACCGCGTCCACGGGCCGCAGGTCGTGCAGGATCCGCTGGCGCTTGTAGGTGGCGATGTCCCGCAGGGCGGCGGACGAGGGATCGTCGTTGAGATCGCCGACGACCAGCAGATTGACGTCGGGATCGGCGTCGAGCGCACGGCGGATGTGGTTGTTGAGCAGGCGGGCTTCGTTGCGGCGCATCTCGGCCTGGCCGAACGAGTGGAAAACCTTGGACTTGAGGTGGGCCACCATCAGGCGCAGGCGGTACTGGGGATTGATTTCCAGGTCGATCTCGATGACGCCGCGCATGAGCGGAAACTTCGTGGGGCCGATGGTGTAGACGTCGTCGACGTGGGAATTCGTGGCGACGATGGGGAAGCGCGAGAGGACGGCCATGTTCAGGACCGATTTGCCGCGCCGTAGGTATTCTTCGTGGCCGTAGTCGAGGCCGGCCTGCCGAAGGCTGTACTTGAATTCGGCCCAGGCGGCGGGATCGCCCATTTCCTGCACGGCGAGGACGTCGGGCGAAACCTGCCGGATCACGTCGACGATGCAGCCGGCTTCTTCCGGCGGCTTGGGTTCCAAGGTGTCGGAGTCGCCGTCGCGGTCCAGCAGCGCGTACTGGTTCAGGTTGAAGGTCATCACGGAGAATTCGCCGGCCGCCGCCCGGGGAAAGGGCGCGGCCGGGACCGCCGGTTCCGCCGCCGGCGGCCGGGAACAGCCGGCGGACCCCAGCGCGCAGCAGCCCGCGAGAACGATCGGGGCAAAGAGCTTCATGGACCGGCTATTTTTTCTGGTAGGCCGCTTCGATCCGCTGGGAAATGTCGCGGTACTTGATGTCGACGGAATAGATTTCCTTGAAGTAGCCGATGGCTTCGTCCTTGCGGCCCATCTGGTCGGCCAAGATGCCCATTTCGTAGACGACGTCTTTCTTGGTCTCGTCCATGAGCGTGAGTTCGGAGGCGGCTTTCTGGAGCTGCTCGAAGGCGATGTCCGGCTGGCCCTTCTCGCGGAAGCAGAGAGCGAGGTAGTAAAGCGCCCGGGTGCGCCGCTGGGGATTGCGCTGGGCAAGCTGGAATTCCTCGATGGCTTCGTTGTACTGCTTGCGCAGGAAGTACTGGTAGCCCAGCTCGTAGCGGAACTGCAGGTCGTTCGGGTAGCGCTTGACCATTTCGACGGCGTCGGCATAGAGGAAGTCGGCTTTGGCGGCTTCTTGCGCGGCCGCGGCGGCGGCGTCGCCGGCTTCTTTCGCGGCGGCGATGGCCGCGTCGAACTTTTTGACCTTGATGGCCGACGTCGTGCGCTCGATCTGCGGATCGGATCGGCCGGCGGCCTTGGTGGCTTCGTCCAGCGCCTGCAGGGCGTCGTCGTAGCGCTCGGCGCGGACGTAGAGGTCGGCGAGGGCCCGGCGGAAGTTCATGTTCTGCGGCTCGCGCTGGATGTCTTTCAGGCGCTCGGCGATCAGCGTGCCGATGTCGCTGTCGCCCTTGACGGACTTGGCCTGCTGCTCGAGCAGGATGGCTTCCTTCTTGTCCTTGAGCTTGGAGCGGAAATCGCTCTTCATGTCGTTCCAGCCGCCGACCTTCATGGTGTCGAGCGCCGCGGCGTCCTTGAGGTTCTTGATGGCGACCTGGTCGTTCGGCAGCAGTTCGGCGACCGTCGCGTAGCAGTCCTTGGCGCCGCCGGGCTGGTTGGTGGCGATGTACAGCCGGGCGAGCAGGCGCAGGAATTCGACGTTCTTCGCGTAATAGGGGCGGGCGATCTCCAGCGTCTGCGTGGCCAGCTCCGTCATTTCGGCGGCCTCGGCGGCCTGGGCGAAGAACTTCAGGAAGGTCAAGTTCAGCGGGTCGATGGCCAGCAGCTTTTCGGCGCCTTCGAGGGCGGCCTTGGGGTCTTTCTTCAGCTTGCCCTGGGCGCCCATCAGCGCAAAAGCGCCCTTCAGGGACGAAAGCTGGTGGGTCATGGCGTTGGGCTTGGCGGCCAAGGCCGCCTTGACCTGGGCGAGCCGCAGGTTTTTCCGGGCCAGCGTGAAGCGGGGTTCCACGGCGATGACCTGCTTGAGCATGTCCAGCGCGTAGCCGGTGTTGCCCCGTTCGAGCGCGGACATGGCTTTCTCGAACAGATCGCGGGTCTTTCGGGGAATTTGGTCCAACGTGATTTCTTCCATGGCGCGCTCCTCTAACAAAGAATCAGCAAGCGGATTACGATCTTGGAAGAATAGGCCGGGGGGGAGGGGCCGTCAAACCTGAAAATGCCGCCGCGGAAAAGCGTTACGGAGCCAGGAAGCCTTCCAGGATCTTCAGGCCTTTTTCGACGTTTTTCCGGTCGGATTTGGACAGGCCGTCGAGCAGGTTTCCCGACGAGCCGGAGGTCGCGCCGGCCAAGGCGTTCTTGAGCAGGTAGTCGAGGTCGGGTCGCGCCTTGGGATCGCTCAAGGCGCCGCGCACGGTGAAGGGGATCATCAAGCCGCCGTTTTCATGGGGCAGGACGTCGGAACGGTTCTTGCCGCCGGTCAACTGGGCCGTTTCCTCGGGGGAGGCGACCACCTTGCCGGACAGATCGAGGCGGTCGTCGAAGGGGCGGAGGACGCCGGCGACGTCGATCCGGTAACCCGGCATGGCCAGGCGGGCGTCGGAAAGCGCGGCGAGGCGGTTGCGCAGCGCGAGCGCGGCGGTGGCGGTCTCGTAGCGCGAGGTCGTCGTGCTCGCCGCCGACTGCTTCGCCCGGTCCACCTTGGCTTGCAAACGCGGCAGGAGTTGCAGCAGGAGGGGATTGTCGAGCTGCAGCCAGACCTGGTCCATCAGCGAACCGCCGCTGCCCACGGTCTGCAAGTTTTCGATGCGGGCCCTGGCGTCGGCCACCAGCGAATCCAGGCCTTCTTTCCCCACGGCATGGCCGCTCGCGCTGGCTTCCAGATGGAGCGTGCCCGAGACCGCGCCGAAATCGCCGAGGCCGTTCGCCGCCAAGGCCTGGCCGATTTCCAGCTGGTCCGCCGTCAGGCTTTCGAGGCGATAGGTCAGCGGACAGCCCAGCAATTGCACGTGGCCGCGCGCCTCGATCGCGCCCTCATAGGCCGAAATTTTCGCGTTCGTGACGGCGAGGGTGCCGTCTTGCAGCCGGGCGCGGACCGTGCCCTCGGTGAAGCGGTTGTTGCCGTAGGCGACTTGCGGGGCGTTCAGCGCGAGCGTGCCTTGCAGGTGTTTCAGCAACAGCGCCAGCGCCGGCGGATCGTCCAGCGCGACGGCGCCGGGGGGCAATTCGCACGGCGCGCGGCGATAGCTCAACGCCTCCGGCAATTCCGCGCCGCCGAACAGATGCGCGGCCACGGGCGGCGGCAGCGAGAGCTCGGCTTGCAGGCCGATTTCCGCGGCGACGGGATGGGCGTCCGTGGCCGCCGACGTCTGGGCGTTCAGCAGGACGTCCAGCCGGTCCGCCAGCGCGCCGTGGACGTTCAGCGTGGCCCACAGGCTTTGGAACGGCAGGGTGCCTTCCGGCAGGAACGCCCGCACGTCCGCGAAATCGCGGACGTCGAGCCGCGCATTGAACGTGGCCGGCCACCCGCCGGGCCGATCCGCGTAATCGGCGAAGGCGGGGCCGAACAGCTCGAATTGGAAACCCGAAGATTTGCCGATGGCGGTCCGCCCGTGCATCTTCAGCGGCCGGTTCGGCGCGAAATCCTCCAGATTGAAATTCAGGTCGGAGAGCGTGAAGACCTCTTCGCCGGCCGCGTCCCGGCGGACGAACTCGAAACTGGCGTCGGCCACGTCTACCCATCGGATGACCAGCGGCGCCGCGGCGGGCGGGGCTTCCGGGCGCGGCACTGCCGGCGGGCGGCCCGGACCGCCCGCCGGTTCGGCCGGCGGCGGGGCCGTTTCGGCCGGCGCGGCTGCGAACAGGTCCGAGAAATTGTAGCTGCCGTCTGCGTTCTGCACGATGCGCAGGGCCGGCCGCTCGAATCGCAAGGCGGCGATTTCCTTTTTGCGGAAATCCACCGTGGCGGAAAACGAGCGGATCGAAGCGAAGTCCCCTGCGCCGTCCTTTTCCCGGAGCGCGGCGTCCCGCACGACGAGGGTGAAGGGAAACAGCTCGTAGTCGATCCGGCCGAGCGTGGCCGGCCGGCCGGTGGTGCGCTCGATGCGCGCCAGCGCCGCCGTCCTGAATTTCGGCGCGTTGAGCAGGTGCCGCAGCGTGAAATGGGCCGTAACCAGCAGGAAGACCGCCGTGCCGGCCAGCCAGAGCAGGAAGCGCAGGAATTTCTTCATGCCGACAGCATAGGCCATGGGCCCGCAAATGCCAAAACCGAAGATGCTTGAAGCGGGCGGCGGTTTCGGGGAATTTAGGGTCCATGAGCCATCCCGCCGAAACCGTTGCCGTGCCGACCCGCCGCGAAGTGCCCGTCGAACTGACCTGGGACCTGACCCCGCTTTATGCCGCGCCTGAAGCCTGGGAAGCCGATTTCGCGCGCTTGGACGACCTGCTCGCGCCGGTGCTGGCCTTGCAGGGCCGGTTGGATTCCGCCGCCGCCGTCGCGCGGCTGCTGGACGCGGAAACCGCGCTGGATCGCGTGCTGGAGAAGCTGCACGTCTACGCCCATCTGCGCCACGACGAGGACACGGCCGACGACGCGAACCAGTCCCGCGAGGCGCGCATCCGCGCGCGCTACGCCGAGCTGGCCGCGCAGTGCGCGTGGATCACGCCCGAACTGCTGGCGCATCCCGAAGAGGAAATCCGCGCCTGGATGGAGGTCCCCGAGCTGAAAGACTGCCGCCGCACGCTGCTGAAGGTGCTGCGCAACAAGCCGCACGTGCTTTCCGCCGCGGAGGAAACCCTGCTCGCGCGCGGCGCCGAAGTGTTCGCCGCTTCGGAACAGACCTATGGCCTGCTGACCAACGCGGACCTGGCGTTCCCGGACATCCCCGGACCGGACGGTCGCCCGCTGCCGCTGACGGAAGGCACCTACCGCTCGTACCTGGAACATCCCGACCGCGGCGTGCGCAAGGCCGCGTTCGAGACGCTCCTGACCGGCTACGGCAAGCTGCAGAACACGTTCGCCTCGACCCTGTCCGCCACGGTCAAGGCGCACGTCTTCCAGGCGCAGGTCCGCCGTTTTCCCTCGGCGCTCGAAGCCGCGCTGTTCGACGACCAGGTGCCCGTCGAGGTGTATGACGGGCTGATTTCCGCGACGCACGCGGCGCTGCCGCTGTTCCACCGCTATCTCGACCTGCGCCGGCGCGCGCTGGGACTGGCGGATCTGGACATGTACGACCTCTATGCCCCGCTGGTGCCGGCGTGCGCGGCGAAGGTGCCGATGGCGGAAGCGCGCGAGTGGGTGCTGGCCGCCTGCGCGCCGCTGGGGGCCGACTACGGCGCGGCGCTGCGCACCGCTTTTACCGCGCGCTGGATCGACTGGCCGGAGAACAAGGGCAAACGCTCGGGCGCCTATTCCAGCGGCTGCTACGACAGCCCGCCGTACCTGCTGCTGAACCACCACGACCGGCTCGACGACGCGTTCACCCTCGCGCACGAGCTGGGCCACTCCCTGCACACCTGGCTGGCCAACCGCGCCCAGCCGCCGCGGATGGCGCATTATCCGATCTTCCTCGCCGAAATCGCCTCCACGGTCAACGAGCTGCTGCTGACCCACCACCTGCTGGCGCAACGGAACGATCCGGCCTTCCGCGCGCACCTGCTCAACCACCTGTGCGATTCCTTCAAGGGCACCGTCTTCCGCCAGACCATGTTCGCCGAGTTCGAACGCGACCTGCACCGCTGGGAGGAAGAGGGCACGCCGCTGACCGCCGAATTCCTGCGCGGGCAGTATTACGATCTGAACCAGAAGTATTACGGTTCCGGTTTGGCCGCGCATCCGGCCATCGGCCACGAATGGTGCCGGATCCCGCATTTCTACTACGATTTCTACGTCTACAAGTACGCCACAAGCTTCTGCGCCGCGCTGGTGTTCGCGCGCCGCTTGCGCGCCGGCGAAGGCGTGGAGGCCTATCTGGGCCTGCTGCGCGCCGGCGGCAGCCAGGATCCCCTCGACGCCGTCGCCGCCGCCGGCGTGGACCTGCGCGACGCGGGCGTGCTGCGCGAGGCCTTCGCCGAATTCGGCTCCGTCCTGGCCGAACTGGAAACCGCCCTGGCGTTGCCGGAAAAATGAAAGCGCGCGACGTTCCCCTGACCGTGCTGGATTTTGAGACCACCGGCGCGGTCGCCGGCCACCCCGACGAGCCGTGGCAGGTGGGGATGGTGGAGCTGAAAGATGGCCGCGTCACCGGCCGCTACCACGAAAGCTATTTGCGCGTGGCGGCGGTCCGCCCCTTCAATCCCTACGCGCCGGGTCGCCACGCGGAACTCCGCGGCGTTCTCGCCGCGGCGCCGCCGCCGGCGGAGTTGTGGCCCGTCTGGCGGCCGTGGCTGGAGGGCCGCCCGCTGGCCGCGCACAATATCGGCACCGAGAAAAAATTCCTCCAGCGCGCCGCTCCGCTGCACGAATTCGGGCCGTGGATCGACACCTTGAAGCTCGCGCGCCGCGTGCGGCCCGATCTGGAAGGCCACGCGCTGGCGGACGTTTGCGCGGCGCTGGGACTCGTCGAACGGACGCGCGAACGGTGCCCCGGCCGCACCTGGCACGACGCGCTCTTCGACGCTTTTGCCAGCGCGCTGGTGCTGGAGCATTGCCTCGCCCTGCCGGGCTGGGAAGACGTCGCCGTCGAGGCCCTCGCCCAAGGCCGGTAATCCGCCGCGCCGAAAAGTTTTTACGTGCTACGTAAAACCGCGCGAAAGTTTTTACGTTCCACGTAAAAGTCCGTCAGACGCGGATCTGGCCGCTGCCCTGGACGACGAACTTGTAGGTGGTGAGTTCTTCGAGGCCCATGGGGCCGCGGGCGTGGAGCTTGTCGGTGGAAATGCCGATCTCGGCGCCCATGCCGAACTCGCCGCCGTCGGTGAACCGGGTGGAGGCGTTGGCGTAGACGCAGGCGGAATCGACCTCGTCGAGGAACTTCTCCTGCGCCTTCTTGTCGGCCGAGAGGATCACGTCGGAATGGTGCGAACCGTGGCGGTTGATCCAGGCGATGGCGGCGTCGAGCGAGGGCACGACGCCGACGGTCAGGATCAGGTCGAGGTATTCTTCGTCCCAGTCCGCGGCGGTCGCGGGCTTGAGGGCGGGGACGATGGCGCGCGCGGCGTCGTCGCCGCGCAGCTCCACGCGCTTGTCCGCCATGAGGGCCGCGAGCCGGGGCAGGAACGTCGCGGCGATCTTTTCGTGGACGATCACCTTCTCCAGCGCGTTGCAGACGCCGGGGCGGCTGCACTTGGCGTTTTCGACGATGGCGAGGGCCTGGTCCGCGTCGGCGGCTTCGTCGACGTAGGCGTAGCAGACGCCCTTGTAGTGCTTGATGACCGGGACGTAGGCCTGCTCGGTGACTGCGCGGATCAGTTTTTCGCCGCCGCGGGGGATGACCAGGTCCACGCGGCCTTCGAGCTGGACAAGTTCGCGCACGGCGTCGTGGTCGGTGGTGGTGATGAGCTGGATGGAATGCGCGGGCAGGCCCTTGCGGGTGCCGCCGGCCTGGAGGACGTCCACGAGCGCCTTGTTGGATTCGAGGGCTTCCTTGCCGCCGCGCAGGATGACGGCGTTGGACGTCTTGAAGCAGAGCGCGGCGGCGTCCACGGCGACGTTGGGGCGCGATTCGAAAATAATGCCGATGACGCCGATGGGGACGCGGACCTTGTGGATGACGAGCCCGTTGGGGCGGATCCAGCGGGAAATCTTCTGGCCAACGGGGTCCTTGAGGCCGACGAGGGCCCGGACGCCGTTGATCATGGCGTCCATGCGCTTGTCGGTCAGCAGGAGCCGGTCGAGCATGGCGTCGGAGAGTCCGGCGGCGCGGCCGGCGGCCATGTCGCGCGCGTTGGCTTCTTTGATCTGGTCGCGCCCGGCGTCGAGCGCTTCCGCCATGGCTTCGAGGATGAGGTTCTTGCGGCGCGAGCCCAGGGTGGCCAGCTGGCGGGCGGCGGCGACGGCCTTGTCGCCCATGTCGATCATGGTTTCATGCAGGGTCATTTTAAAATCCTTCGGTTCAACGCCGCGAAAACTCAATATCCAATATCCAATGTCCAATCACCAATGTCCAACGGAAGGTCAAGTCGTAACGACCAGATTGTCGCGGTGGATCACCTCGCCGGGGGCTTCGGCGCCGAGGAGTTCGCGGATTTTTTCGGTTTTGAGGCCCTTGAGGAGGCGGGTTTCGGCGCTGGAATACTCCGACAGGCCCTGGGCGATGCGCTGGCCGGCCAAATCGAGGACTTCGACGAGGTCGCCGGGGGCGAAATCGCCGGAGACGTCGCGGACGCCCACGGGCAGCAGGCTCTTGCCGCGCTTGAGCAGGGCGTCGCGGGCGCCGTCGTCGACGACGATGCGGCCGTGGGGATGGTGGAAGAAGGCGACCCAGCGCCGGCGATGGTTGAGGCCGCCGTTGGATTCGTCGCTGCCGGAGGCGGGAATGAGCGTGCCGACGTTTTCGCCGGCGACGATTTTCTGCAGGATGCCGTCCTTGCGGCCGTTGGCGATGACGACGGCCGTGCCCATGCGGGCGGCCTCGGCGGCGGAGGTCAGCTTGCTGGCCATGCCGCCGGTGGAGAAAATGCTGCCTTTGCCTTTCGTGTGGGAGAGGGTATCGGCGGTGACGTCGGCCAGGAAAGGCACGCGGCGGCTGCGGCCCTTGGCGTCGGTGGCGTGGAAGCCGTCGACGGTGGTCAGCAGCACGAGCAGGTCCGCCTCGAGCAGCATCGCGGAGCGGGAACCGAGCGCGTCGTTGTCGCCGAACTTGATCTCGTCGACGGAAACGACGTCGTTTTCGTTGATGACGGGGATGACGCCGCATTCCAGCAGCTTGAGGAGGGTGTTGCGGGCGTTGAGGTGGCGCCGGCGGTGCTCGAGGTCGTCGTGGGTCAGCAGCACCTGGCCGATGCGGCATTTCTTGCGGGCGAACAGCTTGTCGTAGGCGGCCATGAGGCGCGACTGGCCGACGGCGGCGGCCATTTGGAGCGTGGGCAGGTCGGCGGGCTTCTTCTTCATGCCCAGCGCCTGCAGGCCGCAGGCGATGGCGCCGGACGAGACGACGACGACTTCGCGGCCCTCGCGGCGCAGGGCGGCGAGGCCATCGACCAAAGCGGCCATGCGGCGGGCGTCGGGGCGGCCGTCGCGCTGCACGAGCACGCGGCTGCCGATCTTCACGACGACGCGCCGGGAAGCCGCCAGTTTTTTTCTTGCCGAAAGATGGGGCATGACGGGGGCAGTCTGCCAAAAGGCCGCCGGAATGGAAAGGGGGGAATCCAGCCGGCTGGCCGGAGCGCCGTCCAGGAAGGTTGAATCCCGCGTTCCTCGCGTGGTAGGCTCAAGGCGTGAACATCAAAGAGGTCATCGTTTGCCTCAACCAGATGCAAACGGAAGGAATCGTCGGGAGCTATGCCATCGGCGGGGCGGTGGGCGCGACCTTTTACCTCGAACCGAGCGCCACGCTGGACGTGGACGTGTTCGTGTCCTTCCGATCCACGCCGGACCAGTTGTTGATCAGTCCGCAGCCCATCTTCGATTATCTGAAAACTCACGGCGCGCAGATGGACGGCGAATACGTCTTCATCGCCGGTTGGCCCGTCCAGTTTCTGCCGCCGACGGGGCCCTTGGCGGAGGAGGCCCTTGCGCAAGCGGTAGCGGTCGACGTCGAAGGCATTCCCGCCCGCGTGTTCACCGCCGAACATCTTGCGGCGATCGCTTTGCAGACCGGACGTCCCAAGGACAAGGCCCGGTTGCTGCAGTTCATCGAGGCCGGCGCGCTCGACGTCCGAAAATTCGAGGATATCGTAGATCGGCATGGCCTGACTGCGGCTTGGCAGCGGTTTGAAAACCAATTCTTGGATGATTCGCGATGACTTTCGATTTCCACAAGATCATGGCCGGCAAGCGAGCGCATCGACAACGGCTGGCGACGCTTCCCATCGGCGAGAAATTGAGGTTGCTGGACGAACTGCGCGCCCGCGAGATCGCGCTGCGGGGCACGGACAAATCCGCGAAGCTCCGCACCGGTATGACGCGCGAGCCGTCGGTGATCTACGGGACAAGCCCGAAAATCGACGGCGGGACGTAGGCCATGGAAAATAAATACCGCTATCTGTTCGGGCCGGTGCCGTCGCGGCGGCTGGGGTTGTCGCTGGGCGTGGACCTGAATCCGGCGAAGGTCTGCACGGAAAACTGCGTGTTCTGCCAGGTGGGGCGCACGACGGAGCTCACGCTGGAGCGCAAGGAGTGGGTGCCGACGGCCGACGTCCTCGCGGAGTTCGACCGCTGGGCCGCGGCGGGGAACAAGGCCGACTACGTGACGCTCTCGGGTTCGGGCGAGCCGACGATGCATGCCCGGTTCGGCGACGTGCTGCGGCACGTGAAGGCGGCGGGGGAGTTCAAGACCGCGGTGCTGAGCAACGGCTCGCTGACGTTCCTGCCGGAGGTCCGCCGCGACGCGGCGGAAGCGGACGTGGTCAAGGTGACCCTGAGCGCGTGGGACGAAGATTCGTTCCGGAAGATCCACCGGCCGGCGGAAGGCGCGACGTTCGCGCGGCTGCTGGAGGGCGAGCGCGCGCTGCGCGCCGAATTCAGCGGAAAACTGTGGGTCGAGGTGATGCTGCTGCCGGGCTACAACGATGCGCCGGAGCAGGTGCGCGCGATCGCGGAGCTGGCGACATCGCTGCGGCCGGATGCGGTGCACCTGAACACGACGACGCGCCCGGCGCTGGCCGGCGTGGAAGTGCCGCGCTTGCCGGAGGCCTGGCTGCGCACGGTGGCGCCGTGGTTTTCGCCGCCGGCGGAAATCCCGGTCTTTGCCGGCCGGGCGAAAACGCCGGAAGCGACGACGGACGCGGAATGGCTGGATTTGCTGGCGCGCCATCCCATCGCGCTGGACGCGCTGGCGACGGCGTGCGGCGCGGACGTCGCGGCGCTGGAACGGCGCTTGGCGCCGCTGGTGGCGGCGGGAAAATTGGCCGTGGAGGAACACCACGGCGTGCGCATGGTGCGGGTGGCGGGGCCATGAGCGACGCGCTGCGCCAGGTCCGCGTGCGCTACGAGGGGGAAGTGCAGGGCGTGGGTTTCCGCTACGTGGCGCGCAACCTCGCGAACGCGCTGGGCGTGGCGGGGGGCGTGGAAAACCTCAACGACGGCGCGGTGCAGCTGGTGGCGGAAGGTCCGGAAGACGTGCTCAAGCGCCTGCTGCTGCAGATCCGGACTTCGCGCCTGGGGCCGAACATCGCCTCCGAGCAAATCGAGTGGCGCGCGGCGCAGGGGCTGGGCGGATTCTATTACCGCTAGGGGATCGTTCCGCGGAACGAGTGTTCGGCGGGGCCGGTGAGGGTCAGCGGGGCGAGGCCGACCTCCAGTTCGTCGCCGCCGGCGGCGCGCACGCGCACGGGGGCGCGGACGAGGCCGAGTTTTTCCGCGACGAGGGCGGCGGCGAGAATGCCGGTGCCGCAGGCGAGGGTTTCGCCTTCGACGCCGCGCTCGTAGGTGCGGATGGCGAGGGCGTCCGGGCCGCGGATCTGGATGAAATCGGCGTTGGTGCCGGCGGGGGCGAAGAGCGGGTGGCGGCGGATGAACGCGCCGAGGGTCGGGACGTCCACGGCGGCGAGGTCGTCCACGACGGCGACGGCGTGGGGCACGCCGGTATTGACGGAATGCAGGGTCAGCGGCCGGTTGTGCCATTCGACGGCCAAATCCATACGCCAGTCCTTGGCGGGGGGGAGGTGGAGGCGGACGAGGGGGGCGGCCAGGACTTCGGCGCGGACGAGGCCGGCGCGGGTCTCGATGCGCAGGTCGGCGGGGGCGGCGCCGATTTCGTGGGCCAGGCGGGCGATGCATC
>Ga0116145_1003906_pt1 | contig 12261 bp, 9 predicted proteins | sample AD_JPNHG1_MetaG_FD_89747 | JGI IMG/M metagenome (GOLD analysis project Ga0116145, IMG submission 89747) | Active sludge microbial communities of municipal wastewater-treating anaerobic digesters from Japan - AD_JPNHG1_MetaG | ecosystem: Engineered > Bioreactor > Anaerobic > Digestate | place... | reverse complement strand
CAGCTCGAGGAGTATCTGCAGCGTAGTGGCGACCGCTCGACTGTCGATGCACTCAAGCCGCGCGTCCTCGAACTGTTGGCATTTTTCAAGAAGTACGAAAACAGCGACGGCCTCCTTGAAAAGCTGCCGGCGTGGGTCTTTGTGGAGTGGTCGCAAGCCAACAAACTGGTGCAGGATGTCAACTACCCCTCGAATATGACCTATGCTGAGGTGCTGGCGTGCGTCGCGCGCCTGTACGGCATGCCGGAACTGGCGGACAAGGCGCAAGCCGTGCGCGAGACGATCCGGCGCCAGTCGTATGACGGTTCCTATTTCGTGGACAATGCCAAGTGTCAGCCGGATGGCAAACTGGTCCTTTCGGGCGAGCGTACGGAAACCTGCCAGTATTACGCGTTCTTCTTCCACACCGCCACGCCGGAGGCGTATCCCGAACTGTGGGCGCGCTTGCGTGACGATTTCGGCCCGCAGCGCAAGCAGACCCGTAAGCATCCGGACATCTATTTCGCGAATGCCTTCATCGGGAACTATCTGCGGCTGGAGCTGCTCTCCCGCCAAGGGTTGTCCGCGCAGATCCTGGAAGAGACCAAGGGGTATTTCCAGGGCATGGAGGAAATGACCGGGACACTCTGGGAAAACGATACGCCCACAGCGAGTTGCTGCCATGGATTCGCGAGCCATGTCACGCGCATGTATTACCGCGATGTACTGGGGATTGGGGAGATCGACGCGGTCAACCGGCGTGTGACCTTCCGTTTTTCGGAAGTGCCGCTGACGCGCTGTTCGGGGACGATCCCGGTCGGGAAAGGCGCGGTCACGCTGAACTGGGCCAAGCAGAATGGCGAGTTCCGCTACACCTACACGGTGCCCAAAGGGTTTGATGTGACGGTTGACACCTCGCGGCTGACCTCGCTGGTGCCGAAAAAGTGCCTGACAAACCAACAACAGCAATAAAAAACAAGTTCTTTCTCACACGAAGCCACGACGGGCACGAAGGTGGATGCCGTTTTAAAAGAAGCCTGGGTGCCTTTGTGTGGGATTGAGTTGGGTTGCGGGCTCCGCCCGCGTTAGCGCATGAGTGAGGGGCTTGCGCGTACGCGCAAGGCAGCGTAAAGAATAAGGAGAGACGGCATGTTGAAGATCTCGTGGGTGGATGCGGCGATCATCATCGGTTTTTTGCTTTCGGTCATCGCGGTCGGTTCGGCAGCCGCGCGCCGTTCCAGCCAAAGCGCGTCGGACTTTTTTCTCTCCGGTCGTTCGATGCCGTGGTGGCTGCTGGGGGTCTCGATGGTGGCCTGCACCTTCTCATGCGACACGCCGAACCTCGTGACGGATATTGTGCGTACGCAGGGTGTGGCTGGCAACTGGGCCTGGTGGGCGTTCCTGCTGACGGGCATGATGACCGTTTTCGTGTACGCCAAACTGTGGCGGCGCTCGGCTCTCGACACCGATCTGGGTTTTTATGAAATCCGTTACAGCGGGCGGCCGGCGGCTGTGTTGCGTGGTTTCCGCGCACTGTATCTCGGCGTGTTTTTCAACATCATGATCATGGCGACCGTGTCGCTGGCGGCGATCAAGATCGGGCAGGTGATGTTCGGGCTGTCGCCGGTCATGACGCTGGTCTATGCGTCGGCAGGTGTCGGGATCTACGCGACGCTCGGCGGTCTGACCGGTTCGATCTGGGCCGATTTCTATCAGTATGCGATCGCGATGATCGGCGCAATTTTTGCGGCGGTGTATGCGGTCAACTCGGCGGATGTCGGCGGGATCACATCGCTCAAAGAGCTGTTCGCGCATGCCGACGTGCAGGCCAAGATGTCGATGTTCCCGTCGGGCGCGGGCGGACTTTCGGCGCTGATGACGGTCCTGATCCTGCCGATCGCGGTGCAGTGGTGGAACGTCTGGTATCCCGGCGCCGAGCCGGGTGGAGGCGGCTATATCGCGCAGCGCATGCTGTCAGCCAAAGATGAAAAGAATGCGGTGGGAGCCACGTTGCTTTTCAATTTTCTGCACTACGCGATGCGTCCCTGGCCGTGGATCATCGTCGCGCTGGTTTCTCTGGCGCAGTTCCCGATAACGCCTCCGGCCGAGCGGGAGGCCGCGCGTGCCTGGCTGTCCGAAAACGCTGCGCTGGTCGAACAGTATGATGGGGCCAAGGACCGGATGCCGGTCGAGGCGCGTGCGCAGGTCCGCCAGTACAAGGCTGACGCCGCGGGCGTGGGCAGTCTGGCACGGGCTTTCCCCAGGGTGGACGACCAGTTCCTGCGCAACGACATCGCCTATCCCGGCATGATCGCCACGATGCCGAAGGGGTGGCTGGGACTGATCGTGGCGTCATTGATCGCCGCCTACATGTCTACGATTGCGACGCACCTCAATTGGGGTTCCTCGTATGTTGTACAGGATTTCTACGCACGCTTTGTGAAGCGTGACGTGACGCCGAAACAGGCGGTCGCGGTGGGGCGGGGCACCATGCTGGCGCTGCTGGTCTTGTCCGGTCTGGTTGCGCTCTGGATGCGTAACGCCAAGGATTCTTTCGACATCCTGTTGCAGATCGGTGCTGGAACCGGTCTGCTTTATATCCTGCGCTGGTTCTGGTGGCGCATCAACGCTTGGAGCGAGATTTCGGCGATGGTCATCTCCTTTGCGGTCGCCTGTTTCTTCCAGTGGGGGGCGGGGCCGATGGGACTTGAAACCGCGATGCGTGAGGCAGGACTCTTCGATGTGATGGACTACAGCGCCTGGAAACTGGTGATCGGGATTTTGATCACAACGGTGGGATGGCTCGCGGTGACGTATCTGACGCCACCTGAAAGGCAGGAAGTGCTGGAGCGTTTCTGCAGCAAGATTCGCGCGGGCGGTCCTGGGTGGCGCAAGGTCGAAGCCGCTTCGGGATTGCCCAAGGTGACAGAAGGCTGGGATGTGCCGACCGGTCTGCTCTGCATGATGATCGGGTGTCTGGCGGTCTGGGCCGCGCTGTTCGGCATCGGGAATCTGCTGTATGGCGCGCTGCGCCTCGGCAGTGTGCTGTGCGTGGTTTCGGTTGTGTCAACGGTCTGGCTGATGCGTCTGGCCGGCAGGATCCGCCTGAGTTGAATATCCACAGACGCTAAGTCAAGTCCGCGTGCGAGTCAGGCGTGAAACCGGTCGGTCTCGCCGAGGCGTCCCAGCCGGAAGCGGTTCTGCGTTTACGTCATGGCCGCTAAACCGTTAGCATGAACCGTTGTGTCCAGCCTGTTAGCCGTGAGTGCGGCGGAACTGCCGCATGGTCTGGCCGGTGTACTGCTTGAAGACGCGCTTGGCGTGCATTTCGGTCTGGAACCCGCATTGGACGCTGATCTGGCCGATGGGCAGGGCGGTTTCGAGCAGAAACGTTTTGAGACGCGCGAGGCGCGTCTGGCGAATCTCATCGAGAATCGAGTGGCCGGTGTATTTGCGGAACAGCATCTCGGCCATGCGCCGCGACACGCCCATGTGTGCGGCGATGGCGGGCACGCCGATGTTCGCGCCGGAGTTGAGGCGGATAAATTCCAGCCCCTTCAGAAAGCGCTTGTCTGACAGGTGGCTTGGGCGGCTGGATTCGCGCGCGACGATCTGTTTGACCCCGTAATAGAGTGTCTGTGGGGTACGCAGGGTACGGCGCATGAGTTGTTCCAGCAGATGCGCGGCTTCATAGCCGCCTGCCTCGAAATCGGGTTGGATGCTGGAGAGCGTGGGCGTGGTGTTTTCGCACAAGATCTCCTCGTTATCGACGCCGAGCAGGGCAATGTCGCCGGGAACGTCCAATCCCGCGAGCTGGCAGGTCTCCAGCACTTGTCGAGCGCGGCGGTCGTGCGCGGCCAGAATGGCGGCCGGTTTGGGGAGCGCGAGCAGCCAGCGGGCCAGGCGCTGCTGATCGACACGCCAGTCGCAGCGTTCCAGTTTGGAGACCGTGCCGTAGAGTTCACAGGCATGCCCAGCCTGTTGCAGGCGCTCGCTGAAGGCTTGGTAGCGCAGCGTGGACCAATCCCAATCTTCGGCATCGGCCACGTAGGCAAAGTGGGCAAAACCGCGTTTGAGAAAAAACTCTGCGCCGGCGAGACCAATGGCGGCGGAGTCACTGGTGACGAAGGAAGCGCGCGGCAGACGCTCTGCATAAAGCAGGCGCGAATCCATCACGACGGTTGGCAGGGCAGCATCCGCGACCGTCCGGACGGAGTCGGGCATGCGCGCCACGATGACGCCGGTCGCACCCCAGGCGCGCAGGTCGCCGAGCTTCTGTTCGCCGATGCGGTTCTCCAGCAGGTGGATGGTCCAAGGGGTATGGAGGCGGACATAGCGCAGGATGCCCTGCAACTTGTCGCGTCCCGCTTTTTCATTTGTGGCCAGGAACAGCACCACCTTGGGCGTTTTTTGGAGCAGGCCTTTCATCATGCTTTCCAGAGGATATGCGGTGACTGTAGCACAGGCGCACGGGCGTATCAAGACGGGGGATTCCGTCGCCCCGCCGCTTTTCATCTATTCAACCTTATCAACCGTTTAACCTTTCATTTCCGCAACTTTTCAACGCCTTCCACTTTGCGGCTTTTCCCTGGGGCGTTAATTTGGCACACTCTTACCGACATGTTAGGCGGACTTCAAATTGGGTTCAATGATGCGATGCAGATCCTGATTCTTTATGTCGGGATCTACGCGCTCATCCGTTTTGTGAGGGGCACACGTAATGCTCAGGTGTTGCTGGGTTTTTGCCTGCTGGTGGTCTCGCTGCTGTTGTTCACGTATCTGTTCCGTTTTGACGTGTTGGCCAGGGTGGTCTATTTCTTGCTGATCTATTTGGCGCTGAGCATGGTGGTGGTGTTTCAGCAGGAGATTCGGCGTATGCTCGCGTTGGTGGGCGGGCAACGTCTCTTCGGCCGGCCGTACGTCTTACGCGAGCCCGCTGCGCCGGAAAAGCTTTGCCAGGCGATCGCCTGCCTGGCACGGGCGCGCATCGGCGCGCTGGTCGCGGTCGAACGGGGCATTTCGTTGTGCAGTTATGAGGACTCCGGGGTCAAGCTGAACGCGCTGATCAGCCATGAACTGTTGATTTCGATCTTTACGCCGCCGCTGCCTTTGCACGATGGCGGGATCATTTTGAGGGACGGACGCATCGCGGCCGCACACTGCCTTTTCCCGGTTTCCAGCCAAGGGGAACTGGCGACCTCCGGCATGCGCCATCGCGCGGCGGTGGGCCTGAGTGAAGAGACGGACGCGGTGGTCGTGGTGGTCTCCGAGGAGACCGGCAAGATCTCCGTGGCGCACAATGGCCGGCTGCACCGTTACAGTGACGAAAAGGTCGAGAAGATCCTGTTGCGTTGGCTGAGGAAAGCGATGCCGCATGAGACCCGCGGCCCGCTGACGCTCACCGACTGGCTGATGACGCATGTCGCCAGGCTACTGAAGGCCCGTTGGGGTGTCGGAAAGGAGACGCCATGACGCGCGAGCAGGGGCTTGCCATGATCAAGATCTTATTTGTCAAGAACGGCTACTGGAAGCTGCTCTCGCTAATCATTGCGGTGTTGATCCATTTCTCCATCCGCTCGGAGATCAGCCATCTGCGTGTCGTGACGATTCCGGTCGAGGCCGATTTTGATTCCGCAAGCATGGGCGCCGCAATCGAGTCGGTCGAGCCGCGCGCGGTGCAGATCACCTTGCGAGGCTCCTATTCCGAAGTCAACAAGCTGGACAGTGCGCAGATGAGCTGCGTGGTGAAGCCCAAGCAAAAGACCAGTTCGCTGCTCGACACGGTGGCGGTGAAAATCCGTTCCTCGAACCTGCGTGGCGTGCGCGGCGTGCGTGTCGTGGCGATTGATCCGAATGTGGCTGTCGTCAAATTTGACGTGCCGATGTCGTTGAAGGTGGCGGTCGCGCCGCCCGTGATCCAAGGCAAAGCGCGCGGACGCGTGCAACTCGTCTATGACCAGACGAATGCCGTCGTGAAAGGCTCGCGCCGGGTGTTGAGTCCGCTGGATGTCGAGACTGTCCGGGTTCAGACCGACGCGATCGACGTCGAGGGGCGTTCGCAATCGTTCGCCACGCGCGTACGGCTCTATCCGCCGGGCGAGGCGGTGAATGCGGTGGTGGAGCCCTCCGATATGGTGGTCAACGTACTGATCATCAGCGAAAAGGCAACGGCTCGGCTGGAACGCGTGCCGGTCGTTGTGGTGCAGCCGCCGGGGGACGCCAATCGCTGGTTGGCTGAACCCGCTTGGATTGACGTTGAAGTGACCGGACGTTCGGAGGTGATCAAGGCGATCACTTTCGGCCAGATACTCGCCTCGGTGAATGGCGCGATCCCGGTGTCTACGCTTTCGGTGACCAATGACGTGCCGGTGACCATCCATGTGCAGCAGGGGCTCGCCGTGGATGAGGTCAAGGCCGTGCCGTCCACAGTCCGCTTGATTCCTGCTCCTGCCGGGCCGGCCTTGCCGCCGACGGGTGAGCGTTAAGCTGTTTCATCATGGATGCCAAAATCAAAGATTCCGGAAACGACAGGCTTGAGTTGGAACGCAGACGTTATCGTCGCGTCATCGGCGTGTTGCTTTTTCCGATCATTTTGTTCCCGCTGCTCAGCCTCGTGACCTACAACTGGCGCGATATCTCGTGGCTGAATGCGCCGCCGCTTTCGCCCCCGGCCAACCTGATCGGGCTGGTTGGCGCATGGTCGGCGTTTATCGGATACAGTGTCATGGGGCTGACGGTTTGGGTCGTGCCCTTCTTCGCGTTGGTCTTTAGCGGGCTTCTGCTGTATGGCCGGATTGTGCGCGTGGGGCGGCGTGTCTTCTGGATGCTGCTGTTTGTCGTGGCACTTTGCTGTGTGGTGCAACTGGGCAGCGCAACACTTTTTGAGGGTACGCTGGAACGCCTCAACATGAAGCCCAACGCCGGCGGCATGATCGGCTACTGGCTGATGACCTGCCTGCTGGCGCGGTGGTTCAGTCCGGTGGGGGGCGGCATGCTGATGGCCAGCATTATGCTTTTCGCCTTGCTGATGGCCATCGGGTTGCGGACGCTCTTTGACGGGCTGGGACGATTGACCGGATGGTGGGAGTCGCGGCAGGCTGCGCCTGACACGGAGGATGACGATTGGGACGATGGACTGACCCCGCGCGAGCGCGAGCGGCAGAAGCGGCTGGCACTGAAGGAAGCGGCGCGCAAGGCCAAGGAAGAGGCGCGCTTGGCGCGTGCGGCAGAACGGCAGCGGGCGAAAGCCGAGCGCGAGGAGGAACGCAAGCGCAAAGAAGAGGCGCGCGCCTTATCGAGAGAGCCGCGGCTCGGCGAAAGCCCCGCCGCCGAACGCCTGCGCCAACGCATCGAGGCGGCCAAACAAGCCGCCGCCGCCGAGCGCGAGCGCCAGCGCGCGCTCGCCGCACAACCCGCGGCCGCGCAACGGCCCGCGTCCGCGCCGGTGCCAGCCACCTCGTTGGCCGCTGCGGTGTCGGCAAGCACGAAGCCCGCCGCGCCTGAGCGTCCGGCAGCGGTGAGCGTTCCGCAGCCGCCTGAGGAGTATCCCTTGCCGCCGGTCTCGCTGCTGAATCCGATCCCCAAGGGATCGGCCGATCACGGCGACATCGAAAAAACGGCTGAAATTCTGGTCGAAACACTGGGGCAGTTCAATGTGCCGGTTGAAGTCGTGGGCACGACCCCCGGGCCGGTTGTCACACAGTACGAGTTGCGGCCCGCACCAAGCATCAAGGTCGAGCGTATCGCCAACCTGACCGCCAATCTGCAAATGGCGCTTGAGGCGCGCAGCCTGCGTGTGCTGGCTCCGATTCCCGGAAAAAACGCGGTGGGCATCGAGATCCCCAACCGCCGCGCCTGCCCGGTGACCTTCCGCGAAATCGTGGAGGGCGAGGCATGGCGCCGCAACACCTGCGAAATCCCGCTGGCGCTGGGCAAGGACGTGGCCGGCAACGACCTGATCTATGACCTCGCCAAAGCGCCGCACCTGCTGGTGGCCGGTGCCACCGGCTCGGGTAAGAGCGTCTGTCTGAACGCGATCCTGAACGGCTTTTTGATAAGTCGCACGCCTGAGCAACTGCGTTTAATCTTGGTCGATCCCAAACGCGTGGAGTTCACCTGTTACAACGACCTGCCGCACCTGCTGGTGCCGGTGATCAACGATCCCAAAAAAGTAGCCTTCGGCCTGCGCTGGGCGATCATGGAGATGGAGAAACGTTACAGGCTCTTCCAGAAGGTCGGCTGCCGTAACATCGTGGCTTTCAACAGCCGCCAGGTCGTGAAGCAGGAGGAGTTGTTCGGCGATGAAGGCCCCGCCGACGCGGGACCGGACGACACCCCCGAGCGCCTGCCGTACATCGTGATCGTCGTCGACGAGGTGGCCGACATCATGGCGGCGGTGGGCAAGGAGGTCGAGCCGCCATCAGCCGTCTCACCTCGCTCTCGCGCGCGGTCGGCATCCACCTGATCCTGGCGACGCAGCGGCCGTCGGTGGATGTCATCACAGGCACCATCAAAGCCAATGTGCCCGGACGCATCGCTTTCAAAGTCTCGCAATCCAATGACAGCCGAACCATCCTCGATAATCCTGGGGCCGAGGAGCTGATCGGCAAAGGTGACATGCTTTTCTTGCGCGAAGGCTCGCTGCTCATGCGCGCGCAGGGCGCGTGGGTCAGCGACGAGGAGATCGGACGCGTCGTCGATTTCGTCAAGGCGCATTGCCGGCCTTGTTACGATCAGGCGCTGATCGGACGGCTCGACAAGATCAAGGAGATCGATCCTGATGACGCCATGTCTGACGAGACTGAAGAGGACAGTGCGGACGAGCCCGGCGCGGAGGCTGGGGGCGGCGGCGACGATGAGGACACTCTGATGCCCAACGCGCTGGAAGTGATCCGCATGACGCGCCGTGCGTCGACGACGATGCTGCAACGCCGCCTGGGTATCGGCTACACGCGAGCCGCGCGATTGATGGACAAGCTGGAGGAACGCGGGATTGTCGGGCCGCAGATCGGCTCCGGCACGCGTGAGATCCTGGTTGACTTGGATCATGAAATCCCTTCCAATACTCCCTTTGCGGAGCAAGCTGCCGCCGCGGCCGATGATGCGGCGGCCGGGGAGGGCAGCCCGGATGATCCGGTGTAACGTAACGGTGAGGTGAGCGATGGCATTTGGTGAGATCTTGCGCAACGCGCGCGTGCAAAAGGGGCTGACGCCGTCGGATGTGGCCGAAAGCACGCATATGCTGGTGCAGGTGGTCGAGGGACTTGAGAAGGAGGATTTCCGCCGCATCGCCGCGCCGATCTACGGCCGCGGTTTCGTCAAGCTGTATGCCGAATTGCTGGAGCTTGACCCCGAACCGCTGGTCAACGATTTCATGAATCTCTACAGCGGGGCGCGCGCACCGACCGTGTTGACAAAGAACGTCACGCCGGCCGCCGAACCCGCTGCGGTGCCCGTACCGCAGCCGTCGGCGCACACCGTAAGTGAGCCGGCTGTGGCGGTCCGCGTACCGCAGCGTCAGCCGGTGCAGCCGCGCCCTGCGGTGCGTTCGGTGACGATGCCGGATGATGCCGAACGCCGGGAAGCTCCCCCGCCGGAAGGGCCGGAGCTGCGCGTGGCGGATGAGCCGACAGCCGCAGCATCGGTGCCGCCGCGCGTGCGCGTGACTCCGCCGCCGGAGACTGAGCGCACGCCTGATCCAAAAAAAGATTTCCGTCCGGAGCTGGTGGTCGAGCCGGAGCGGGCGTACGATGAGACCGATGACCTGGATCTCTTCCGCGCGGCTTCTGGCGCCCCCCAGCCGGTGCTTGACGAAAGGCTCGACCCGATCGCCGAAGCGGATCGCGTGCGCACCGAACCCAAGGGGCCCGTGGCGCGCAAGGGCAATTTGCCGATTTTCCAGATCGGCGGCAGAATGAACCGCGACGAGTTGCCTGCGTTGGAGGACGAGGAGGCGTACGCGCGCCGCTGCGCGCGCGTGAAAACGTTCTTGGAAGGGATTTCCCGACTCAAAGACGGGGTTGAACGCAGGTTGCCGCTCGTGCAGGTGCCGCGTTTGGCGTGGGTGTTCGGCGGCCTCGGTGTGCTGATGATCGTGCTGATGGTGGCCGGTATTACGCTGCTGTTCAAGCTTACTGGCACTGACGTCAAGACCGATCCGGCGGGGCGTTTTGAGCGCGCTGCTCCGCCGCCGATGTATGTAGACTGAGCAGGCCGAAAATCACCGGATCCTTCTGTCTGACTTCATCCGGTGTCAGGCCGTCCAGTTCGTGCGGGAAGACGATCCATTGGTCGGTCTCCCGCACGTAATAGTCGGGCTTCAGCGTGGTCTGGTTGGCGTTGGGTTTCCAGTATACGGTGGCGATCCGGGCTTCCACGCCGCAGGGGTGCAGGCGCTCGAGAACCGCGCTCGCGGTTCCGCCCGTGTCGAAGACATCATCGACCACCAGCACACGAGAGCCGGCCTGGAGCGAGAGAAAAATGCTGTCCGCGTTTTCAAAGGCGACCGTGTGTTCGCGCGTCTGAATGCCGGTGTAAGATTGACACTTCAACACGCGGTGGCGCGGTCGCAGCCCGTGGTAGTGGAGGAATTCGTGAACACTCACGCCGACCGGCGCACCGCCACGCCAGAGCACGATCAAGTCATCGGGCTGCCAACCGGAGTCTAGGATCATGCGCGCCAACCGGAAGCTGTCGCGCAGATAATCGTTCGCAGAGAGGTACACTTTGTCGGACATGCCAATCTCCTTGCGTAACACCGCGTGCTGTTCAGGGCCGCAGCAGGTTGACATAGAGGGCTAAAATTGTTTCGCCCCAGAAGAGCCAGATGACGGCGGCCAGTGAGATATAGGGGCCGAAGGGAATGCGGCTCTGCATCTTGACCCCGCCGAAGGCGATCAACAGCAGCCCGGCAATGCTGCCGAACAACGACGAAGCGAAAATCGTGAAGAGCACCGCCTTCCATCCCAGAAAGGCACCGATCGCGCCCATCAGCTTCACGTCCCCGAATCCCATGGCCTCTTTCTTGAAGGCGCGCGTGCCGATCCAGCCGACTGCGTACAGCAGGCCGAACCCGACGAACAGGCCAATACCCGAACTGCGCAGTCCCTGCCACCAGAGGGTCTGGCCATGCAGGGCCGGAACCAGTGCGCTCAGCAGAGGACCTGTCACCATGCCGCCGATCGTGACGGAATCCGGTATGATGAAGTGCTCGAAGTCCACGAATGTCCCGAGCACCAGTCCCGCGAGAAAGATCCAGTAGATGGGGATGATCAACGGGTCGGCGATCGGCGGCATGTGCATCGCGGCCGGTACAGCCCATTTCATGAAGACCGCCAGAAAGAGCATGGCGGTCAACAGTTCCACCAGTGTGTAACGGAAAGCGATCAGGCCCTTACAGGTGGCGCACCGGCCGCGCAGGCAGAGCCAGCTCAATACAGGGATGTTGAGATACCACGGGATCAGCGTGTTGCAATGCGGACAATGCGAACGCGGCACGATCACCGACTCATCACGCGGGATGCGGTAGATGCAGACGTTCAAAAAACTGCCGACACAGGCACCGAACAGAGTGGCAAAGCCGGCAGCAAGAAACTGGTAGAAAAGAAAGTCAGAGCTGCTCATAGGGAAAAACATCCGGTTGCTTTAGGGCCATCATACCGTTTGCAGCAGGACGCAAGCAAGGACAAGACAGAAAAGAAACGAAATCGGTTCATGGCAGGCGTTCGCGAAATTCGCTGGGCGGTGAGGCGGCGGCATCCCGTCACCTCAACCGCCTTATTGCCGGGGCGTTTCATCCGAATCGCTGTCGCTATCGAAATCGGGATCGGAATCGGCCGATTTGCGCCTTACTTCTCTCGGCCATTCTGTTAAGATCGGGGGTGTGACGAGAGAGCGAATAGAGCAACTGGTCAGTCGCGTGGGGAATGGCCGCGAGCAGTTGATCCCCATGCTGCAGGCGATCCAGGACAAAGACGGCTATCTGTCGTCCGCATCACTCTCTGCCGTGGCGGAACGACTCGGTGTGAGCGAGGCCGAGGTGACAGGCGTCGCCACATTTTACGGACAGTTCCGTTTGCGCCCGGTCGGTCGGCATCACATTAAGGTGTGCGTCGGCACCGCATGCCATGTGAAGGGGGCGGAACGTACCTACGAGGCTTTCTGCCGCGAGCTGGGGATTGCGTCTGGTGAGGATACCGATGCACGCGGCGAGTTTACGGTGGAGAAGGTGGCCTGCCTCGGTTGCTGCATGTTGGCGGTGGCGGTACAGGTTGATCGTACGGT
>Ga0116145_1003890_pt1 | contig 12294 bp, 12 predicted proteins | sample AD_JPNHG1_MetaG_FD_89747 | JGI IMG/M metagenome (GOLD analysis project Ga0116145, IMG submission 89747) | Active sludge microbial communities of municipal wastewater-treating anaerobic digesters from Japan - AD_JPNHG1_MetaG | ecosystem: Engineered > Bioreactor > Anaerobic > Digestate | place... | reverse complement strand
AGATGCCGCATATCATCCTGTTTCTTTTCATCGCGGCTGAAGATGCGGATCTCCTGAAAATCATCGCGATTTAAGTATTTTTTGAGCACGGCGTTGCCGAAAGAGCCGGTACCGCCGGAGATAAATAATGTATTAGTTGTCATCTCTCTGACCTTTATTGTCCAGATTTGTTAAGTATTACTTGTTTGCCAGTAACTCTTCATATAGCTGAATATATTGTTCGTATTGATTACCCTTATTAGACATTTGTAGTGCTCTCCTCGTTTTCAGACCATTTATGCGACTAATTTATTCCTGACCTCAGCCGGCGTAGCATATCCAAGCGCCAAATGGGGTCACTGGAAATTGTAGTAATCAATCCAATCAGCGATTTTGTTGTATGCCTCATCAAACGAAACGAAATTATACTGCCAAGCACATTCCTCTTTGAAACTCCTAAAAAATCGCTCAATCATGCCGTTCTGTTCAGGAGTATACGGCGTTATATACTCTTGATGAAGCCGATATTTCGTCACTGTTTCATGAAATCGCTTCGAACCAAAGACAAATCCGTTGTCAGATCGAATCACCAGAGTCGATTACTGCCACTAGATGGCACCAGCCATCTTGTTTCGTACTAGATGCGTCATATCGATCGCCCAGCGACTATTGGCCTGTGGCGTGACGATTTTACTCCCCTGTACCCTTGGACGATTGCCATAGGAGCGCTTCCAGCGCTGCCAGCAGTGTTCCTTCACGATCCTATGGATCTTCTTGTGGTTGAAGGATTTCTGGTATCGTCTTCGCATTACGGCAGTGATTCTTCGCGTCCCATACTCAGGGAATTCCTCGATCAGTTTGCCCACTTCGTCCACAAACCATGTTTCAGCTGTCTTCTCGTGTTTCTTTCTCGGCTTTTCGGTGTAGTACACATTCGAGCGGTTAAAACCACGCACATCACAGATCTTCCGTATGCGTGCCCGAATCCCGTCTTCCATCAATTCGCCTTGCAGGGTCAGGATTCGGTCTCTTCCAAAGTCCCCCACAAGGCTTTTGATTTTTTTTAGTATAGCGTTCTCCACATACAATTCCCTAATTGTAGTTGTCTATTGAAGAATCTGCAGAATGATTTTTGCTTTTCGCTTCGCCGTCCATCGTTGTTTTTCTCCCATCTCTCCTCTCCTTGTTCATTATATATGGTCTGAACGAAGAGGGAGACACTATACTTGAGCCAAAGCTCAATTGCCTTGATCCGATCTTCCCGTAAATACACGAACAACCTCCTGATCATGATTTAAGTCCAGGATTTTGTCCGCACCCCCAAACCGGAAAATTTAAACCGACTGAACTGACCCCCTATTAGTGGACACGAAAGGGGTGTAGCATGAAGTACCGAAAAACAGAGCGAGGGAGTATGAAATATCCTCTGGAACTCAAGCAGAAGGTACTCAAGGATTATTTCGAAGGCAACGATGGCATACGAGGCTTGGAGCGAACCTATGGGGTATCGCATCAGCTCATTCTCGCCTGGATCAAAACATGTCAAAAGCCTTCGTCTCGCATGCGACAAGGCAAAGTTCTGAAAGAAGCAGCCTTGCATCTTAACGAACCGCCAGTATTTGAAGATCCGAAAAAGGAGCTTGAATATCTGCGAGCTGAGAATGCGTATTTAAGGGTTCCTGAAGAACTCGCTTTCTGGTTTTTCAAGCAGCTATAAGCTGCCAAATTTGCTTCCCAAACGCTCTTCTAAGCCTCTCAACTAGGATATCAAATAGAACCACAAAGAAGGACTTCGCCTTCCTGCGGTATAGCACCATGAGGTTCATCACCAAGAACACAAGGTGAATGGCACTCTCACTCGTTGCTCGCAGTTTCGTCCCTATCCTATCAAGCGTATAGCGTCGTTTCCCTTCACCAAACTTCCCTTCAACCGCGATCCTCGTACTCTCATCCTCACGCTCTATTCTTCTCCGCTCTCGCAGGAGCGCTCTATTCTTCTGGCTCTCTTTGAATGGTCGGCCTAGCTTCGGCCCCGATAATCGTATCCCATACTCTTGGCAGTACCGCAGGTTCTCTCGTGTCCTATAGATCTTGTCGGCACACACCACTTCTGGATACCTGCCATATCTCTGCCTATACGATTCGATTTGTCCTTTCAAATCCTGACTCTCGTTGTACGGTTCCCATGATAGCCTATGCACTTCGGTGAGCCCATCCACAAGACTCACCGACAACTTCGCCCCAAACTCATACAACATGCGCGCCTTGCCCCGCGCAATCGGCCGCACATGCGGCTTTGAGATACTCACGATCCTCCCCTCAATCGAGTGGCTCTTGTGTGTGTATAATTCTCGCTGTTGCCGCACCAGCTCACTGATCACCACAAGATCTCTATACTGCTTCCCCGACAGCCCTTTGAATCCGACAATCCTCTTGTAATCACCAATGATTCTCACGTTCCGCTCGACATACTGTAGCTGCTTCCTTAACGCTTTCCGTATCGTTCGTTCCCGTGGCTTACGGTTCCGTATGAAGGTCAAAAACTCCTTTCTCGCCTTCTTCCGGTACGTCCTCGGCTTCTCATATCCCTCGGGAGCTCTTTCATGCAGCGTATCGATTATCTTTTCCGTCTTCCGTCTCGCCTCATCCAAGAGCGTCACATCGTGCGGAAACCGCATATCCTCAGGTGCGCAGGTTGCATCTACGATCAGGGTACCCTTATTCTCCACTTCCCTTGTTTCACCGTCTCCCGATCCATTCCCCTTATCGTCATCATCGTGGCGTTCATCGTTGGTTGTGGTATTCTCGATGATCAACGCGTTTATTTCTTTCAGAATATTCCCCGATAGCCTCTTTCTAAAATGCACCATCATGCTCGGATCAAAGGGTAGCTCATCCTTGTACCCTTCGTACCCTAAGAAGTACTGCAGGTACGGACTCTCCCTTATATACTCCACAAGCTCTTCATCCGGCAATTTCGATTTCTCTTTTATGATGAGTGCGCCTAATGCAACGCGCACCGGCAGTGCTGGTCGCCCATTATTCGTCACAAAGAGCTTTGAATACTTCGCTTCGACTTCGTCCCACGGAATGAGATCCGCCAAAATCACCCATCGATTCTGACGGTTGAGCTTCCCTCCAAACACCATATCGAATTTCTCAAACTCAGGCACTTTTTCTGGTACTCGGTACATCATTCCCCTTTCAAGTGCACACCTTTTGAGCCTTTTCCTTCGTTTTTCGTGCACTTTATAGGTTTATTATATCATGTATTATCATATTATACAATATTTTAGTTATTATTCAGGAACCCCTATTTACGCGAGATGCTCACGCTGAACGGAGTTCGCAAGAATGGACGCAAAAAAAAAGCTTTGAGGCTATTGAGCGACTCAGCACACGAGGCTACTCCGTGAAACTGCTCTGCTGTATCGCTCAGGTATCCAGAAGCGGCTACTACCGCTACCTGCAAGCCGCTCAGAAACTCAATAGGGACGCCCTGCTGGTGGAGAAGATGCGGCAAGTCCAGGAAGAAGTAGGCTACAGCTACGGTGCCAAGAGAATGGCCCATGCGCTTTCCAGACAAACCCAGGAGCCGATCAATCACAAACGGATTGCCAGGATCATGCGAGAGTACCTCTTGGGAGCACGGATTCGTTTGCGCCGTCATCCTGCATACTGGTATCGGCAGCGCCATAGCGTACGGCTGTCTGATCGTCAGTGTGCGCCAAATATCCTCAACAGGGACTTTCTTGCTGCCTGTCCGTTCAAGAAACTGGTCACCGATGTCACATGGATCAGCTGTGCTGATGGTACACTCTACCTGAGCGCGGTCATGGACCTGTTCAATCACCAGATCGTGAGCTATACGCTGAGCCGCAGGAACACCACGACAACGGCACTCAACCCAATTCTTGCGCTTGCATGCTCACATAACTTGCAAGGAAGCCTTGTCCATTGTGACAGGGGGCCTGCCTATCGTTCGGAAGCATATCAGGCATTGCTGCGAACCCACGGCATCGTCGCGAGCTATTCGAGAGCAGGCAATTGCTGGGACAATGCGCTCATGGAGTGTTTCTTTGGACATATGAAATGTGAACTTGGCTTTATCACTGGTAGCCAAAGGAAACAGCGGCTCCAGCAAGTTTCACAAAAGATTCATGAATATATAGCTTTCTACAACACAACAAGGATTCAAAAAAACCTTGGCTGGGTGAGCCCAATGGACTATACAATGCGGTATACTAATTCTATAGAATCTAAAAATGTGTCTACTTAAATGGGGTCAGTTCAGACCTTGACAGAGAACGGTGTAGAATTGACGGTTACGTATATTCTCGAATATTTTATAGAACCAGACAATTATATTTAAGAGTAAATTATCTTTTATCAAAAGGTAATGAGATTAGACCTGCCAAAGAGCCTAAACCATAAGAAATATGCAATAAAAAAAATGAGAGCAATAGATATATAATCCGCCAAGGTCTACGCCATGTTATGGCAAGGCAAACCCCAAATAGCATCAATAAGTAAATCGAAAATGACAACACTGAAATCCACAAAAAATTAATATTTATAAGAGCCAATAATAAAGGAAGAACAAGTGATAAAACAAAAATCAAAGGGACAAAATGCCGTGCTGATAAAGAAGAAAAGGTTTTCGTATAATAAACGGTCAGTATATTCCAATAGCCGTTTTTGTAATTATTCTTGAAAAGCCCCGAAAAAGTATCACGGGCAAAATAAATGCACGTAATTTCCGGAGTCAAAAGAATTTTCCCGCCTCCTCTTTTTATGCGTTTGTTGAGTTCAATATCCTGATTACGTTCTAACCTTTCATCATACAATCCGAATCGATCAAATACTTCACGCTTGAAACATCCAAAAGGCACTGTGTCTACAATCTGAGGTTCTGCTGCTCCAACTCTGAATGTTGAATTGCCTACTCCAAATCTATGACTCAATGCTGTTTTAATGGCCCATGATTTTAATGTTCTGGTTTTTGTTTCAGTTATACATAATCCTCCAATGTTATCGGTATTATATTTTATTGAGTTTTCAATTAAGGTGGAAAAGTAGTTTTGTGGATACTTTGCATGAGCGTCTAGACGTATGATATAATCGCCTTTCGCTTGTTTTATTCCCATGTTTAATGCAATAGGAACAATTTTATTCGGATTGTCCAATAAAATGACATTCGGGAAATTTTGGCGAATAATTTCCACAGTCTTATCCGTGCTATGCCCATCTATAACAATCACCTCCATTTTATCTTTTGGGTAATCCTGGTTATAAACAGAATTTAAACAGTCTGCAATAAACCCTTCTTCATTGTAGGTCGGTATTATGATCGTTATTTGTTTCATAATCCTACATTCTGTACAAAATCTTTTAACTTGCCATTCATTGCATGTAACTTTTCTCCATATTTAATATCAAAAACAATATCGTTTCTGAAATAGGCATTCAATTGTTCTTTTATCAATCTATCAAGAAATTCGTCATACGGCTGTTCTATGCGTATTAGTACTTCCCCTTTTTCGTTTTGTATGGCCTGATAATTCGCAATCATGCCTGTTTTAAGTGCAATATTTTTAAAGACATAGTAAAAAGTTAATGAGGGATACGAATCTGATTTTCCTATGACAGGTTTGCCAACCCTGCCTTGTATATCAAAAATTACCGGATGATATCTACCGCATGGACATTTATAGTTACCGGGAGCTAAAACCACGGCATCTCCGAGTTTATATCGAATAATCGGAAAAGAATGGGACAACAAATTGGTTACGATTATCTCTCCGTTTTCTACTTCTACCACTACATTCTCCATTGCAATATGCATATTTCCACCCTCAGGACATTCATATGCAATTATTCCAGACTCCATTGAACCATATTCTGATATTATTTTCATTCCAAATGCTTTTTGCACTTCCTCCTGATATGCAGGAAAAATTTTTTCGCTTGTACCTTTAATCATTTTTAAACGAGGAAATTGTCGGGAAAGTCCCAGAGAATTAATTATTTTTGCAACTTCATAGATCATCGATGAATAGCCAGAAAGAAAAGTAGCTTTTTTCAATTTCTTGCAGAAGTTTTCGATTTCTTCTTCCGAATAGGAAAATAATCTAAAACGATTTTGAAGACTATCAAGGAACTTAATTTTTCTAGCTTCCTTCGGATCAATATTATAACCCCAAAGATAGCCGTTGCGATCCCACGGATTTACCTTATACCACTGATATCCTCTAAACATTGCAGCTCGCGTGCCCGAATCCCACTCTTCTGAACGATAAATGCTTAATGGCTGTCCGGTTGTTCCTGAAGTTTCCGAAAGGCGAAGCCTTTTAAAGTTTGCTCGACTTTGAATATCTTCCTTGTGAAGGATTAGTGTTGATTTCTCAATTGAGGGCAATTGTTTAAGATCTTTTATGCTTTGAACTTTTCGAGGATTAAAATTGCACTTATTAAAAAGAGCAGTGTAAAATGGAGAATGACTTTCTGCGAAAACCAATAACTCTTGTAATCTTTTCAATTGAAGGTTTTCTAATTGTTGATAAGACCAGTGATCCGATTCCAAAAGAGCTTCAAGTTGCGTCATGAGTGATGGGTAACGATCACGCATTCCCGCTTGATAGATTAGTTTAGAAATCATAATCTTCGTCTCCAAAAGTCCATTATTATTTCTTTAAAATCCCTAAACTCAAATCTGTTGATATTTTTCAAGAAAGCTCTCATGTTTTTTCTTCTATATTCTTTTATGGCTTTAAAAACCATTTCGTAATACACCTCATTTTCTTCATTGTTAGCCAATAGTCTATTCAGGGTAATGAAAGAATATTCAACCGGGATATCATTTTCTTTTATAATGCGAGGGAGATAATCAGCATGAATCCGAACATATTCATTTGAAACGCTTATAGGGTTAGCAGATAAATCTACGCTGACAATAGTGGAAATCTGGGAACTTATGGTGGGCATATTAAAAAGGAAGTTTCCCAGTGAATAAAATATCTGTGATCCTTTATATATTTCATAACCCTGCAAAACATGCGGATGAGTTCCAATAATTAAATCAAATCCTAAATCAACTAGCCAATGGGCAAAGTTTTTTTGATCCACATAAGGATACTGTATAAATTCATTTCCCCAATGTACATATGCAATACGAAAGTCAGTATTTCTTATGTTTTTATAAGCAATCTCAATATCTTTATATTCAGGGTAATACCAATATAATGGATTTTGTGAATATTTGTCATTTCTTTGAGAGAAAGCCATTATTCCCACACTTTTATTTTGATGTTCAAAAATGTGGGTTCGCTTTTCATTCCCTCCAACGGCTATTATTTGATTATTCTCAAAATATCTAATCATTTCCTTATATGCATTTTCGCCATGTTGCATTATATGATTATTTGCCACATTATAAATATCTAAATGTTTAATGTGTGATAAAGAAGAAGGGGAAATACGAAATTGATTACTGTAAATCCCTTTTTTATTTGACAAATCTGAAATTACACATTCACAATTGCCTATCCACATATCTTCGGAGCTGCGATTGATATATTCGAAAGGGTTCAAACCTTTCTTTATTCGACTTCCAACTCCAAAGCCTGTATCAAAAAACCCATCAGAAAAATTGATATCACCAACTATTTTCAGCATTAACTCAAACCCTTTATGAATTTTAGAGGACAAAATATCATTTTATTTCTCATTCTTATCATTGATTAGTTATAGATGGTAGTAACATTACAAGTCCCAACCCTTTTGTTACTAAAATATTTTGTTTCTTCATTTTCATAATCAATTTGTTTTTTTATTATAAAGCAAGTTTTGATTTGGTGTTTCTTTAATAATTTCAACATTGTTTTGGCGCATAGCTTGGAGTAATATTTTAAAAGTTTTGTTTAAGATTTCAGATGGAATTTATAATCTTTTTAAATTGAGATTGTACTGCTTCTATCGAATGATTCTGTTTCGCTATATTTAAACTTTTTAAAGCACAATTAATTCGTGCATCTTTATTAAAAATTAATTTTGATAATTTTATTTTTAATTCTTCTTTGTTTGATGCAAAACAATCTGGATTATATTTTAACATATATTGAGAACAAGCCAATGATTTTGGTGCATATAGAAAAAAACATCTTCCTGACATTAAAGAATCAGCTATTTTTGTGCTAAAACCATATTTGACATCTTCAAGATAAGATTCAGAAAAATTTTCCACATGCAATAATATATCACTTTCGTACAGTATATCTAGCACTTTATCATAAGGAACAAATCCTCTATAGTTTACTGCATCAGAATTTACTAGGGCTTCATAGATAGTAGATGAAGAACATTGTCCATATATATCTATTGATAGTTCTGGATTTAATTCTTTGATTATATTTGCAATTTCAATTAATGATTCATGTCTGCCCCATGTGAGATTACCTAAATAGCTTATTTTCAGTTGTTTATTATCTTTATGTTCATATTTTTCACTTTTAATTTTTGATGCTGTATAGATAACGGATGATGGTTTGTTAAATACGGCATCAAAATCATTTTTTAATTGTTCACAACTGTAAATAATATGTGAAGCGTAAGCCATAGTTTCTTCCAGATGTTTTCTATAGTTTTTCATAAATACTGGATATAAGCATTTTGATAACTTGCCTGAAGTCAAATAATTGTTTTTTATAAAATAGTGACCTTCAGAATTGTATATTATTAAAGGAATATTCCTTTCTATTGCAATATCTCTAGCAAGTTTAAGCATAAAAGTACAATCTCCTGCCTGTAATAGAACTATATCAGGATTAAATGAGTCAAGCCAATTATTAAAATCTTTACCCCTCCAGAATCTTAAATTCCATATTATATTGCGAATAATTAAGCTGAAGGGACTCTTAAATTTTTTTAATGACTTGTTTTTATGAGCTATTGAATTCGCATAGATAGGATTTTTTACTTTACCATTTACCGGTCCTATAAAGAGGGAAAATAATGCCTCTTTGTCAGTTACCTTAAAATAATTATGGCATATATCAAAATCCGGTAACTCATTGTGTATATAGAATTGGGCAATGCAATCTTTAGGCCATCCATATAGCATGTTTGCCAAAGTTCTACCATTTGAATTTTCCAATGAAAAACAATTGTTACTTATCACTAATATTTTTTTTTGCATAATTGCCGAGAATGTTATAAGAAATCAAATAAAGACTATAACGCCAAAAAACATATTCACATGTTTTGCAATTGATAAGTAAATATATCTATTTCTGTTAAAGTATTTAGAAAAAATACATGCCATATAAAATAATAGGCTCATCTCGCTATAGTGTGGGTTAAAGTGAGCCTCTTTGTCAATTGTCACAGTCGGTGATAATTTTCCGGCTTCTTGTGCATAGCCCGACGTTGCCAGGCAATAAAGCTGGGCCTCAGCCTCCGATATACTGGTGATGTTCGCAGACACTACGCGTATTGGATAGAACCCCATGGACAAGGAGCAATGTATGTTGGAAGCCCGAATCTTGCAAGCACAGGGCTACACGTGTGTAGTGTAAGCTAAAACTCCCCAGAAAGATCAAACTGGAATGGCCAAAAAAATCGTCAGAATTCCCCAGAAAAATCGTGGGGGAGATTTGACGGAGAAAGCCCTGTACCATAGGTACGGTACAGGGAGGAGGACATGCTTACGATGAACCAGATTGATCAGATCAAGGAGTTGCAGCGCCAAGGGTATGGGCCAGGTGACATTGCCTCGAGGCTGGGCCTGGATCGGAAAACCGTACGCACCTACCTGCACAAGGAGGATTTCAACCAGCCACAGCGCGTGCCTGCGGTGCATCCCTCGAAGCTGGACCGCTGGAAGCCGCTCATCGACGAGTGGCTGGCTTTAGACCAGCGCATGCGCTTCAAGCAGCGCCACACCGCCAAGCGCATTCACCAGCGCCTGTGTGAAGAGCATGCCGGGGAGTATGACTGCTCCTATCCATTGGTTCAGCGCTATGTGAAGGCGAAAAAAGCCGCCCAGCTCAAGCAAGGAGGCTTTCTCGAGCTCGTGTGGGCAGCCGGTGAAGCCCAGGCAGACTTCGGTGAAGCGGAGCTGGTGGAAGCCGGCCTGCGCAAGACCGTCAAGTATCTGACCCTGACCTTTCCCTATAGCAATGCGGGCTTTACCCAGGTGTTCGGCGGGGAGACTGCCGAATGTGTTGCACAGGGCTTACAGGATATCTTCCGGTACATCGGTGGCGTGCCGGGCCGCATCGTGTTCGACAATGCCACCGGTGTCGGCCGCAAGATTCAGCAGCATATCGCCCTGAACCAGCTCTTTCTGCGCTTCAAATGCCATTATGGCTTTTCGGTCACCTTCTGCAATCCCAATGCAGGTCATGAGAAAGGCAATGTGGAGAACAAAATCGGCTATACCCGGCGGAATTTCTTTGTGCCGCTGCCAGTAGTCGACCGGCTCGCCGACTGGAATGTGCACCTCCTCAAGAAGGCAACGTAGGACCATGAGCGGAAGCACTACAAGAAAGGCTGGACTATCACGGCCTTGTTTACCGAAGAACAGACAGCCCTTAGCCCATTACCCCTGCGGCCGTTCAATGTCGAGCGGTACGAGCGGCTCCGGACTGATGGCTACGGCAAATTTTGTCTCGACGGCAGACACTGGTACTCGAGCGCTCCTGAGTATGCGTCAGGCGAACTCACAGTAGGGATCAAAGCCCATGAGATCATAGTATACCGGCCTGACGGCGAGGTTCTCTGTGTGCACCACAGGATCTATGGCGAGGAGCGGAGCGATTCCATTGACTGGCGCACCAGCATTACGGCGCTCATGCACAAGCCGGGCGCATGGCAGAATAGCCACTTCAGGGCGGCAACGAGCCCTTCCATACGCCAGGCACTGGATGAGCTTCCCCGCGACCGGCTGCGTGACGTACTCAAGGGCATTGTCCAAAGTAGCGAGCGTTTCGGGTTCGAGGCAGCCCTCGCCTCCCTCGAGGAAGCAGTCAGCGTGGGCAGACTGGATAGCTATAGCGTCCATGCCGTTGCCGCGCGCCTCGTCTACGACGGGCTGTACGGGATTCCTGCTTCCGGCCCCGACCTTGGCGTGTACGATCGCGCCTTTATCGGGGAAAAGGAGCGTGCCCAATGAGACGGACCAGGACAAACCGCGCACTCCTGCGGAACGAAATCTCGCAGCTTTTGAAGAAAATGGCGTTCAGCCAGACGGCGGTCCAGCTGTGCGAGGAGGAAGGCACCGCTCCTATGGAGCATTTCCTCCTGAAGGTTCTGCGCAGTGAGATGGCGAGCCGGGAGCAGGCTCGCCAGGCACGTTTTCTGCGGGAAGCGGCATTCCCTGTCTACAAGACACTCGATGGATTTGATTTTGCGAGCGTCACTCTGCCGCCTGCATTAAGTCAGCAAGAGCTGACAAGCATAGCCTTTGTTACCGACAAAACGAATCTTGTCATGTACGGACCGGTAGGGACCGGCAAGACGCATCTGGCTACGGCACTCGGCGTCGAAGCCTGCAACCGATCCCTTCGCACGAAGTTTTTCACCGCGGCAGAACTGGTCGTACGACTCTCGGAAGCCCTCAAGGAGGGAATGCTCGACAAACTGCTTGCGAGCGTGCTGAGAACAGATCTTTTGATCATCGATGAGTGGGGCTATGTTCCCGTTGACCGACAGGGCGCGCAGCTACTGTTCCGCGTCATTGCTGATTCGTATGAACAACGGAGCCTGATTCTCACCACGAATCTTGAGTTTTCGAAGTGGGGAAGTATTTTTACAGATGACCAGATGGCGGCGGCGATGATCGACCGGCTTGCGCACCATGGACACATTCTCTTGTTCGAAGGCGAGAGCTACCGCATGAAACATGCACTCATGCGGCAAAAGGACCAGGTAAAACTCCCCATGGCCTGATGGGGAAATTTGCACGATTTTTTTGGGGATTTTGGCTTGACGAAATACAGGCTACACGCAGATGCAGATTGCACAGGTGCTCGGCGTCACGGACAGGACCGTGAGAACATATCTCAAAGCACGACCGTGCGCACGAAAAAAGCCGGTACAACCCAGTAAGCTCGATCCCTTTAAAGCCTTTCTTGAACAGCAGCTTGAGAGGAACCCATCGTACAATGGCGAACTTTTGTACGAGCGGATCGTTGCCGGGCAGCGAAGCTTTCCACCCGGTACGATTTGCCTTCTATCACAAATTTCACTGCATGATGAACAAGGCGATCCATCGCTGCAGAGCTCATAAGAGGGTTAGAGAAGACTGTTGGCCACTCT
>Ga0116145_1003885_pt1 | contig 12305 bp, 10 predicted proteins | sample AD_JPNHG1_MetaG_FD_89747 | JGI IMG/M metagenome (GOLD analysis project Ga0116145, IMG submission 89747) | Active sludge microbial communities of municipal wastewater-treating anaerobic digesters from Japan - AD_JPNHG1_MetaG | ecosystem: Engineered > Bioreactor > Anaerobic > Digestate | place... | reverse complement strand
GCCTCTGACATAGCTAAAAAAGCTACCCCGGGACAATTCATACACCTTAAAATCGAAGGGCTTAGAAATAAAATTCTTCGAAGGCCTTTCAGCATAAATGACAATGAGAACGGACAGATAAAAATTCTTTATAAATTAGTCGGAGAAGGAACTGAATTCCTTTCAACACTTCCCCCGGGAACAATCTGCAATATACTCGGACCTCTGGGCAAAGGATTTACAATTTACCAGGACAAAATTCCGGTGATAATAACTGGCGGTTATGGAACTGCTGCCACTTACATGCTTGCAAAAGTTTCTCGAAAAGGTTTTCTCCTGGCAGGCGCTAAGAGTTCATCTGAACTTGTCCTGATTGAAGATTATAAAAAACTCGGTTTCGAAATATCTATATCAACAGATGATGGTTCAGAAGGCAAGAAAGCTCTTGTTACAGAATTAGTTGAAGATTTTATTAGAAAAAATAAAACAAACATTTCAGACTTCGCTTTTTATGCTTGTGGCCCAGAAGGAATGCTTATCGCTTTAACAAAAATACTTCTTAATAATAAACTCGATGCCGAAATAAGCCTTGACCATATGATGTGTTGTGGAGTTGGAGCGTGTCTTGCATGTGTTGTAAGGGTAAAAAAGCCTGGAGGAGGATGGACTTATTCGAGAACATGCAAAGACGGTCCCGTATTTAATGCAAGCAATTTATTTCTCGATTAAAATTAAAATAATGATATTATGAGTGCATTTCTTACTTTTATTGTCATCACAAGTTTTATAATGGCGCTAATTTCATTCTTTATAGGGCAATCCGACGAAAATTATGCAAAATTTTTCCCTCACCTTCTTACTTCTTCAATAATAGCGCTCTTACTTAGAATTGGGAGGTCTTTTTTTTCAGACACTACATTTATAACAATAGTTATTTTTGTTGCTCTCATTGGATTGCTTTTTTATTGGTATACCTACGATCATAGTATAAAAAGTAAAGTTATGTGTATCTTCACGGCTTCTGTCGTATTTATTGGAACCTGTTTAATGGGCTATACTTCATTTCTTGCCGATAGTTACGAAAAGACTTCATTTAATGATGAACTATTCTACGCAAGAACTGCAGGATATGTTCTGGCAAAGTATCTTAACAATAAGTACCCTGATTCAAAAATAGTAATTATTGTAGATGACAAAGAAAATCCATCTAAACTAATAAATTCAACACTTGACGGATTATTGGCAGGATTGAATGAAAAGATTCATATTCTTGCAATAGATTCCCCAGATTTTATCCCCGATATTTATCAATCAACAAGTGACAAAACATCTTCAAAAAAAATCCCACCAGAAAGAAAAATATTTTACTTACAGAAAGCCAAGGCAGAACACTTCGACAACCTCATATACAAATATCCTGAATGCAATCTGATTATATCCTTAATAGGACTACCCTCAAATCCTGACGAAATGCATATATGGCAAATAGAGGAATCAAAACGACCTAAAATTGTATTACTTAGAGCTGATGCAAAAAAATATGCTCAAGCAGTTTATATGAAAGCTATTGATGCTCTCGTAACAACTAAACCAATGAAAGAAAAAGTAAAAAGCAAAGAGAAAAATTTCGAAAAAGCCTTTGATGAAAGATTCCTCTTATTGACTCCAGAAAATATTACGGAAATAGCAAAAAAACACCCCGAATTTTTCCAGGAGTAAAGCTATATTTTGCCTCTAAAATGTTTGTATATTTTTTTTAGACCTACAAGAGAAAATGCAACTACTGTAAATAACAAAAAAAACAGAATAAAAATGCTCCTACCTTATGCTTTCATAACACCTTTTTTAAAAGATAAACTGCGTAAAGATATTTAAGAAATCTAAATCTCCTAATACTCTTTTCCTTCATAAAAACACAAAAAGCACAGATATCTTTTTTTACTGACTTTTCATAAAAATCACTATTTACAACATATCATTTTCTCGATTCTTTTTATTGGAGTGCGAATCTATTGATCTTGTGGAGTAATCAACTCTTCACAGTCATATGAATCAATAAATTAAATCTGATTGAAGTAAAATTGTAAATGAAGCAACTATTTCCTCTTCTATCTTAAATTTTATGCTACAAATTATCAGAAAAAAAAGACGGCGTAAATTACGCCGTCTTTTTATTTATCTATACTCTCTAAAGATAATCTACTTTAGATTATCTCCAGTAATGTCAATAAAAAACACTGATGTAATCAGGTCTGCTATTTCAATAGGATGAACTTCAAAATTAATTATGGCGAGCCAGCCTGCTTTTACACTAATAGCATAAAAGTCTCTCACTTTATCACGATATGTATGATTAGCAGAGTCAGCTAATTCAAAATCTTTTCTACCAACATAATATCTTTTTGTCGTTCCAAAGGTATCTTCTACGTAGCGTTTTTCAGTATTAAAGCATAAAAATTGCATATCCCAACCGGAACTGTATCCACCCCCATACTGTCTGCTAAACCCTTTCTGAATGAAATATTTTTCACCAAACGCGAAACCAATCCCAAGATATTTTGTAAGATCTACTTCCAGAGCTGTTTCTGATCCAACACCAGCATCGACTGATACGATATCTGTAATATCAAGAAGTATGTTAGGTAGCCATAATAAAATGACTCTGCCAATTGATGGACCTTCATCAACTTTTTCCTTCTTTTCTTCTACCAGAGGTTGTGGATTTTCTTTTTTTTCCACTTTTTCCCCTTGTGCATCCTTGGCTACTTCTTCCATTTCTTCGTTCTTTTCATCTTCCGAACTAAACCAATTTAAAGGATTCAAGAAAGACAAAAAGCTATCAGAATCTTCTTCCTCTTCTTTTTTCTCAATAGCTTCAGTAGACTTTTTTACTTCTTCTTCTTTTGCTGCCTCTTGCGCCACGATATTATCTTTCTTTTCCTCATTATCCTTAGTAACTTCTTTTACAACTTCTCCTTCTCCCTCCTTTTGCTCTTTTATTTCGGTTTCTGTAGCTTCTGTAGTCTGTTTTTCCGTTGTTTTTTCCCCATTGTTTTTTTCAACAACTACAACGGCTTTTTGTTCTTCCTCTTCAGCAAATGTTCCAAGGTTGAACGCTAAAACCGCTGTCACGCACAGTAGAATTTTCCTTGACATTTTAGCTCTCCTCCAAAAATTTTAAAATTTAAATGAGAAATTTCAATAAGTTATGCTAATATTTCCAAAATTCAAGTTAAAATAATTGTTATTAATTCTCATAATAATGTGGTATATATGAAAAGAAACAAAAAAGACCGGAAAAATAATCTATTGCACAAAGAGATAAAAAGAACTGAAGGAAAAGTCATAAAAACCAAAATGACACAAGATTCCAAGGATAGAAAAAGAGAATCAATGCAAATTGTTATGCTCACAAGTGAAGCAAGGCCATATGCTATGACAGGCGGACTTGCAGATGTGGTATCCTCTCTTTCCTCTGCCCTATCAGAAAGAGGTGATAATGTCACAGTGATTCTCCCCTACTACAAACAGAAAATGACAAAATTTTCAAAAGATATCTCTGTTAAAGTTAGTCCTCTGTCTTTTCACTTCGATGGCCGAATTGAATATGCACAGGTACTTGAATTAAAAAAAAGTAATAATTTAAGATTCTTATTTATTGAATATGACAGATATTTTGATAGACCCGCTCTCTACGATTGGAATGGAATCGAATATGGAGATAATGCCGAACGTTTCATATTTTTTTCCAGAGCCGCAATGCAAACAATCATCTCTCTTGGAATTTCTCCAGATATTATTCATGCTCATGATTGGCATACAGCGCTCGCATGTGTTTACTTGAAAAGTCACTTATATTCGACAATTGCGAATTTCGCAAAAACTTCTTCAGTAATAACTGTACATAATATTGCCTATCAAGGATGTTTTCATAAATCACAATTATATTTTACCGGACTTGGCTGGGAATATTTCAATCATCTTTGTCTGGAATTTTACGATCATATTAATCTGTTGAAAGGTGGCATAATGACAGCGGACTTCATAACAACAGTAAGTCCAACTCATGCAGAGGAAATTTTGTCTCCTGCCTACGGTTTTAACCTTGATGCAGCACTAAGACATAGAGCATCGGAAGGAAAGTTAAAAGGGGTATTAAATGGAATTGATATAAAAGAATGGAACCCAGAGACAGATCACGTAATTGCAAAAAATTATTCTATTACAAATCTTAAGGGTAAACTAAATTGCAAATATGATTTACAATCTCGCACAGGACTTCCACAAAAACCTGATGTTCCTCTCTTTGGTCTCATATCCAGACTTGCTTATCAAAAGGGAATAGATGTTTTCGCCACTGCTGTAGAAAATATGCTCATGTATGATGACGTTCAATTCGTTGTTCTGGCTTCAGGTGATCCTAATATTGAAAATCATCTGCACTGGCTTGCATCAAAATTCCCTGACAAATTTAAATATACGGCAGCTTATAATTCAGAACTCTCTCATATAATAGAAGCAGGAGCCGATCTCTTTGTTATGCCATCAAGATATGAGCCTTGCGGACTCAACCAGATGTATAGTATGAGATATGGAACTCTGCCAATCGTCCGTGCCACGGGTGGACTACATGATACCGTAATAAACTATGATACAAAGACACTTGAATCCTCAACCGGTTTTAAATTCTGGGATCTCAATCCAGAGTCCCTCCGAAATACTATGCGTTGGGCTGCTTCCGTTTATAGAAACGAAAAAGATAATTTTCGTAAAATGCAAATTAACGCTATGAAAAAAGATTTCTCATGGAATAAAACCGCAGGAGAATATGAGGAAATTTACCGAAATATTGCTGGAAGATTTCGACTATCAACTTCCACCTGAATTAATTGCATATTATCCACTGCCCCAAAGAGACCAATCAAGAATGCTCGTGCTCGATAGAAAAAGCGGTAGTTGCGAAATTCGCAAATTCAAAGAAATACCCGAATTTTTCCAAAAAGGCGACTGCGTAGTGAGGAATAATAGCAAGGTGATAAAGGCAAGAATCTTTGCATCTCCGCTAACAGCACCAGAGAAAAAAACAGAGTTTCTTATGGTAGAACCAAGCGATCCAACAAAAAAAATCTGGACAGTGCTAACAAAACCTCATAGAAATTTGAAAAAATTTAAAGAATTCCTTGCAATAACACCTCAAAACAAAAAACTACCACCTTTAAAAATAGAAGTTTTAACTAATTCTCCAGAAACAAAAATAAAGTTTATCTCTGAAGGAGAAAACCTCCAGATTTTACTTGATGAATATGGACACATCCCCTTGCCTCCTTATATAAAACGTCCTGATGAAAGACTGGACACTGAAAGATATCAAACAGTTTACGCAAAAAATGATGGCTCTATCGCATCTCCAACAGCTGGGTTACACTTTACAAATGAAATTTTTGAAAGAATCTCTAAAAAAGGAGTTAATATTGCTGAACTGACATTACATGTCGGAATAGGAACATTTCGTCCAATAAAAACAAATAATGTTTCTGAACATAAAATACACTCTGAATATTTCAGCATAAGTGAATCTGAAGCGCAAAAAATAAACTTCGCAAAAGAAAAAGGAAACAAAATAATTGCTATCGGAACCACTACTATCAGAGCTTTAGAGAGCGCCTTAGGAGATGATGCTAAAATCCATCCCTTCTCAGGAAAAACAAATATTTTTATCTATCCCCCTTATGAGATAAAGAGCGCAGACATTCTTTTTACAAATTTTCATTTACCGAAAAGCACTCTATTTTTACTGGTATGCGCATTCGCAGGTAAAGAAAAAATAATGAATGCTTATAATTTAGCTATAAAGGAAAAATTTCGTTTTTACAGCTATGGAGATTGTATGCTAATAAAATAACCTAACTCCTTAATTAATTGGCCGCTTCAAGATTTTAATTATAAAAAAAATTTTTAATTTTTTGATTAAATTTTTTCTTATTTAATTAGACAACTTTTTTTGATGAGTTAGCTTACCTACGTTAAAAAAAAATATGAAACTAATAGATAAAAAAAAACTAAGAACTTTTTATTTAAAACTAATAAAAGATGAAATAAGCCCTGAAATTACAGCAAAAAGTGCAGCTATAGGTTTATTCTGCGGATTTTTTATCCCAATTGGTTTGCAGATACCTTTTACTCTACTTCTTGCTTTTGCTTTCAGAGCGCGTAAAATTATTAGCCTCATATTTACCCTTCCAACAAATATTTACACGGTCTGGCTTATATATCCCGTACAATGCTGGGTAGGAGGGAAGCTTCTCAGACTAAAATTAAGTTTTCCATTTCTGTTGAAAACATTTAGGGAAATTCTTAAAAATTTTTCCATCTCTGACTTTCTTGAATTAAGTTCTGAAATCATTATTGCTTTTTTCGCGGGTGGTCTTTTATTCGGTGTAATTTCTGCAGTAATCGGATACTTTACAGTATATGGCATGGTTGTCAGCTATAGGCAACGGCGTAAAAAGAAACTCGCTGATAAAATTTTTAACAAACACAGTTAAATTGAATTTTTCTTAAATAAAGACTAAACTATATTACTTAGTTTATAATTTTTTTTGCCTCCAAAAAGGCTATGTTCTTTTAAATTAATTTGCGATATTTCACAACTTATGAAATATACAGACAGAAGGCATGCCACGTGAGTCTCTCTAATCCAATGTGCTCACGTGATTAATGATTTCATATTCTGCAAAAATAACTATTCAGGGTCAAATGAGTTTGCCTCATTTGATTTATCGACTGTAAATCATCATTTTTTTTTGGTAAAATTTTTGATTTGCAATGTTTACAACAAACGATTATTACAATGGAGAAAAATCATTGAAAATAATTTGGAGAAGAGAGTAAGCTCGAACTATATATATTTTGAACGAAGATCAAAAATTGGGGTTTTTTATGCTTACGAAATATGGAAAGAAAGAATGGCTTTTTACAGCTATAATTTCCGCAACACTTTCATTAATTACCTTATTGATTGCTTCAATTTTTAAAATTTATGCTCTAAATATATTATCATTCTTATTAATAATTTTATGGGTACCATTTGCCTTATTTTTCCGTGATCCATATAGAAAAATACCTCTTGATGATTCACTTATTTTATCTCCTGCCGATGGAGTAATAAAAGACATAGAGATCGTTGATTGCCCTTTTTCCAGTGGAAATAAGTATAAAAGAATAGGTATTTTTTTGTCTGTTTTTGACGTTCATATAAATAGAATGCCATTAGATTTGACTGTTATTGACGTAAAGTATAAAGAAGGAAATTTTCATGATGCTCGTTCATCTCTTGCCTCTTCTGAAAATGAATCAAATACAATTCTATGTGAAGCCGAATATAAAGGGGAAAAATTTAACATAATTATCAAACAAATTTCTGGAGCAATAGCAAGGAGAATTGTCTCCGAAGCCACTCCGGGAAAAAGATTTAAAAGGGGAGAAAAATTCGGGATGATTAAATTTGGTTCAAGAACTGAATTGTATCTTCCAAATACTGAAGATATATTAATAAAAGTTTCAATAGGCGATAAAGTTTATGCTGGAAACTCAATAATTGCAACTTTTAAAGCATAAAATATCGGGTGAATTCTGAAAAAGCAATTCTCAAATTTGATAAAAAATAACAAATGGATAAAATGGATCCCGAATTTTTTAACTGTATGCAATTCATTATGCGGTTTTGCTGCAATACTTTACACTCTGAACGTCTATGAAAATCCAAAGGAACCTGCTCCCGTCTTCGCAATCAGTTGCTGGATAATACTTTTCGCAATGATTTTTGATGCTTTAGATGGTTTCACTGCAAGAATATTGAATGCTGCAAGTCTTCAGGGATTACAAATGGATTCACTTTCCGATATGGTTACCTTTGGGGTAGCCCCTGCCGTAGTTGTTGCTATTATGGCTCATTGTTTGAGGGATTTAAACAAAGTCGGTTATTATTTTGTATGGACTATGTGTGCTGTTTTTATCGGCTGCGCAGCGTATCGTCTGGCAAAGTATAATATACATGCTATCCTTGAAAAGAAAAAGTCAAGTCTCTTCAGTGGTCTACCAACCCCAGGAGCGGCTGCTGGAATATGCAGCCTTGTAATATATTATAGTCTTGAGAACATTAAGTTCCAGGGTGTAATAGAAATTATACCAGCATATACAGGGCTTCTTGGTTTACTAATGGTTAGCAACATCCGATATATACATGCGGGAAAATGGCTCCAGTCAGCAAAAAGGAATCCTATTAAAATATTCTTCATATTATCTATCGCCATTTCTATATTTATAAGACCGGCTCCAATTATAATTTTTCTTATTAATTTTTATATACTTTCCGGGCCAATCGGAGAAGTTCTTGATAGATTTTTCCATATAAAACTTCTTACTCCAGATTTCGATATAACACCAATAATAAACAATGAGGTTAAAAAGTGAAATATCTTATAACCGGAGGGGCAGGATTTATCGGGTCTTACCTTGCCGAATCTCTGATTAAAGACGGGCACAACGTAACTATAATAGATAACCTTTCAACAGGGTCTCTTAAAAATCTCAATAATATCTTAAATTCTCCACTTCTTGACTTTGTAGAAGGGGATATACTTGAACTACCCGAACTTGGCTATCTCATTTCAAAATCTGATATGGTTTTTCACCTCGCTGCCGCCGTAGGGGTGGAACTTGTTGTTAAAGATCCAGTCCTAACCATTCGTACAAATGTTCACGGAACAGAAAAAATTCTAATGGCAGCAACCCGGAAAAACACTCCTGTCCTGATTACATCGACAAGTGAAGTTTATGGAAAATCAACAAAACAAATATTTTCTGAAAATGATGACTTACTGATAGGACAACCAAAAAATTCAAGATGGTCTTATGCTTCAAGCAAATTGCTGGATGAATTCTTTGCAATGGCTTTTTTCAGAGCATCAAAATTACCAGTAATAATAGTGAGACTTTTCAATACAGTAGGACCACGCCAAACTGGACAGTATGGAATGGTAGTTCCAAGGTTTGTCTCAAAGGCATTGAAAGGTGAAGACATAGAAATTTATGGCACAGGCACGCAAACAAGGTGTTTTTGTCATGTATATGATACGGTCCGTGCTCTAAAAGCATTACCTGCACACAAATCAGCATATGGAGAGGTATTTAATATTGGCTCGACAAAAGAAATCTCGATAAATGACCTTGCTAAACTTGTAAAAAAACAAACAAAAAGTAAATCAAAGTTGGTAAAAATTCCATATGATAAAGCTTATGAAACAGGCTTTGAAGATATGATGAGAAGAGTTCCTGATATATCAAAAATCAACTCCTATATTGGATGGAAGCCTGAGTTAAGTCTTGAAAAAATAATCGATGATGTTATTGAGTCAATAAAAAATGACTGATATCCCAGAGAAACAGGACTATTTGCGAAATTCGCAAAATTATTATAGCGAAATTGAGTTAAAATCATCTCGTCCCGGAAATATTGCTTTTGAGTTAAGTCTGAAGAAAAAGATTTTTGATTTCACATTGCTTTTTATTTCGGCTCTACTTTATTCTTCCGCATTTCCCCCATTAAATTGGAGTTTTATGGGATGGGTATCTATTTCTCTACTTTTTATATCACTACGCAATAAAACTACAAAATCTGCGTTTATTTACTCTTATTTTTGGGGATATATATGGGCTTTAACTTCATTTTTCTGGCTAAGAGAAATAGAGATTTTCATTCCATTTCTTATTGCTATAGTACTTGCATTTTTCCCTGCTTTATGGGGATTATCTATACCTTTTTTCCAACGATACCTTTATTATCCCGAGGAAATAATAAAGAATGGTTTTCATTCGATTGATGAATATAGGAAGAAATATCAGCATTCTCTAAGCTGGAATATTAAAGATATTCATTTCTCTATTTTTCTTTCTTCATTATGGGTCTTTCTGGAATGGGTTCGCTCTTGGATATTTACCGGTATGCCATGGAATTTAACCGCAATTACGCAGTGGAAAAATCCAGCACTAATTCAGATTTCTGATATAACTGGAGCATATGGTGTTAGCTTCGTAGTAATTATGATGAATGTAGCAATTGGATTAACTCTTCAAAAGTTAAATACCATTGTATCAGAGGGAAAATTTAGACGCCCTGTTGTTTTTTACTCTGCATTAATAGTTCTCATGCTATGTATAGCCTATGGTTCAAGGACTATAATGAAATATCGTCCATCGAAAGATTCTGAATACCTAAAAATCGCTGTAATTCAACCTGATATACCACAATGTAGAATACCAACTGAAGAACAAGCCCTCTTTGCTTTAAGAACAAACTTAGAGTTAATTGAAATGGCCACAGTCTCAGAGCCTTACCTTATTGTCCTTCCAGAAACAGCAATTCCACTACCATTTAATTCGACGCATCCAATAGCAACAGAATTCAGAAGCAAAATACAAAAATACGCAAAGGAAAAAAATATTCTCTTCCTGATAGGAGGAATTATGATTTCCGAATTACAGACAGGTGAAAAAGTAAAAGATTATTCCGTTTATAATAGCGCCATACTGATTGGTAAAAATGGGAAAATTATTCGACAATACAATAAAATCCATCTGGTTCCATTTGGAGAATATACACCTTTTGGAAAATATCTTACTCCCTTAAAAAAAATTTTTGGAATGGGAAGGGATTTAACCGCAGGAAAAGATTATACCATATTGGAGTTAAATAATAACATAAATGGGGCTGTAAATATATGTTATGAAGATATATTCCCGCAAATATCAAGGAAAATGGTAAAACGTGGAGCCGATATCTTATTCATTATCACAAATGATGCGTGGTATCCAAGGAGCTCAGAACCAGAACAACACTTTGCCCATTCAATATTTAGGGCAATTGAAAATAGAAGACGTATAGTACGTTGTGGAAATAATAATTTTAGCTGCCTTATATCACCGATAGGTACAGTTGAAGAAAGTATTTCTTATAACAATGATCCAAAAACAGGAAACCCTGTCCCTGCTCCAGAAAAGAAAACAAGAGGTTATTCTGTTTTCAAAGTCGAAATACCTTCCACTCAGAAAATTACAATCTATACATATTATGGAGACATCTTTATCTTACTTTGTTTTGCCCTTGTATTTTTTTCATACTTAGAAATTTTTTGGAAGTGGAAAAATCTAAGAGACGAAATAAAACGTGCTTTTGAAAAATGAAAAAAGAAAGAGCTGACATACTACTTGTGAAAAAAAGATTGGCTGAATCAAGAGAAGAAGCAAAGAAAATAATACTTGCCGGGAAACTCAGAATAGGTAAAGATCATCTGGTAAAAAAAACATCAGAATTGCTTGATCCAGATTTAGAGCTAACAGTTGAATTAAAAAAAGAATTTGTAAGCAGGGGAGCTTATAAACTCCTTCCTGCAATAACTGAATTCCCCCCTCTAAAAATCCCCTTTATAGCCGCTGATATCGGCGCGTCAACAGGTGGATTTACAGACGTACTACTCAAAAAAGGCGCTCAAAGAATTTATGCTGTCGATGTTGGGACGAGTCAATTACACCACAGCCTTAGAACAAGACCCGAAGTAATTTCCATTGAAAAAACGAATGCAAGATATCTTTCAAAAAATGAAATTCCAGAAAAAATTGATGTTTTGACTATTGATGTTTCTTTCATATCTGTAAAAAAAATCCTCCCAGCTTTATCGCCTCTCCTTGCGGATACGGCAATGATTTATATATTGCTAAAACCTCAATTTGAAGCAAAAAGAAATGAAATAAAAAAAGGCGGCGTTGTAAAAGATATCAATGTTATAAAACGTTGTTGTGAAGAAATTGCGATTTTCGCAAAAACAGAATTTAACTGGAAATTACTTAAGATAATCCCCTCCCCTGTAACAGGACCTAAGGGTAATCAAGAACAAGTCCTCGTAATGAAAAAATAATTCCAATTTGTCTTATATTAAAAAAAAAATAAATTTACAATCTTTTTTTCCTAAAGTCTGGAATCTATAGAAGTTATCCTCTCTTTGAAACAGTTTCACCAGTTCCAGATTGAAATAAGCTATCTTTCTCTTGCTCTTCTCCAAGAAGTTCCTTTATAGTTTTAAAATGCAATTTTGCAAAATTAACAAGAGATTCTTTTCCTTTTTCGTTAACGAGTCTCTTCAAGGCTTTTTTTACATCATCACCAGCACCTCTTGGAATAGTAAAGCCAGCTTCTTCCGATAGTTCTTTCATTTTATCAATAAAAGATTGCCTGGCAATGATAGAAGCTGCGGCAACGGCAATATCAGATT
>Ga0116145_1003884_pt1 | contig 12306 bp, 12 predicted proteins | sample AD_JPNHG1_MetaG_FD_89747 | JGI IMG/M metagenome (GOLD analysis project Ga0116145, IMG submission 89747) | Active sludge microbial communities of municipal wastewater-treating anaerobic digesters from Japan - AD_JPNHG1_MetaG | ecosystem: Engineered > Bioreactor > Anaerobic > Digestate | place... | reverse complement strand
GCCGCCCGCTGTGTCGCTCATCGTCCGCGATGCGCTCCGTTGCATCGCCTCCTCCTCGCTCCTTGCGTGCGGCCCGAATCGGCGGCGTCGCAGCCTCACGCGGATTCTCGGACAGGCTCCTAGTCGGCCTTCTCGCGGAGGCGGCGGACGAGGGCCTTGTAGCGGGCCTCGTCGCGCAGGTTGTCGAGGTCGGCGTCCTTCTCCATCCAGCCGACGTCGCGGTAGCCGCACTCGACGGCGCGCTCGAGGGCGTCCAGGGCCTCCTCGATCTTCTTCATCCGGGAATAGGTGCAGGCGACGTTGTAGAGGACGATGGAGTTCTTGGGCTCGAGCTCGATGGCTTTCTTGTATTGTTCGAGGGCCTTCTCATACTCGGAGCGCTCGAGGTACGAGTTGCCGAGGTGGATCCTGACCGCGACGGTGTAGGGGTTGAGGCCATCGGTCTTCACGCCGGCTTCGAGGAGGGCCGCGATGCCCTCGTCGCCCAGGAGCACCAGTGCGCGAGCCGCCGCCTGACGCACCGCGTTGCTCGGGTCGGTGGCCAGGATGCGCTTGAGGGTGGGGATGGAGTCGCTCAGACCGACGATGGCCAGGTCGCGGCAGACCATCTCGCGCTGGCCGATGGGGCGCTTCTCGAAGCCGTCCATCAGGTCGCCGATGCGTTCCGCCAGCTTCGGCCCGATCTGCCAGTGGATGCGCCGCAAGGCCGCGAGGGCGCGCCAGCGGACCTCGGCGTCGCTGCCCTCGGCGGCCTTCTGGAGGGCGGGCACGGCCTTGGGGCCGAGGGCCACCAGGGCCTCGAGGGCCGCGTCGCGCGCCGCACAGGCCGGATCGCCGAGGCGCGGGACAAGGGCCGCCGGGTCGGCCGGCAGGGGAGGCTCGCCCGCGGCGCCCAGCGCGGCCGCGAGGAGGAGCACGAGAAAGGGAGGGGAAACCTTGGGGACGCGCGGCATGTCAACGAGGCCCTCGCTCGCCCTGCTCGCGCTACCAGGCCAGCCACAGAGCGGGGTCGAAGCCCAGGGGCTGCCGGGTGATCTGGCGGAGCAGGTCTATGATCTCGACGGTGGTCGTCTCGTCGCAGGCCTCCAGGGCGCGCAAGAGCGGCGGCACGGCATCGGCGCCCAGGTTGAGCAGAACTTCGCGGGCGCGGGCGACATCGCCGGCATCATCGGCCGCGAGCGCTCGGGCGAGGGCGTCGAGGTCGTTCGGCTCGAACTCCCGGCGTTCGTGCGGTGCGCCCTGGCCGAGGACCTCGACCATGAGCTTGCCCTCGCCGCGGGGCTTGGCGGCGGGGTCCTGGGGGGGCTGGAGGCGTTGAAGGAGCGCCTTCGCCCGCCACGCGACCTCGGGGTCCGCGCTCTGAGACGCGGCCTCGAGGGCTGGGCGTGCCGCGGCCCCGAGCGCGGCGAGTTCGCGTGAGGCGCGCTGGCGTTCGGCCCAGGCCGGCTGGCCCAGCGAAGCGATGAGCTGCTGAATGGCCTCGGGTGTGGCTGCCGGCCGACTGCCCGGGGCCTTGGGCCCGCGGATGGCGGCGAGGCGCTCGCGCGCGGCCTCGGCCCAGCGGGTGTTGGGGAAGCGCTCGAGAACCTCGGTGTAGAGCTGGCGGGCGGCCTCGAGGCCGTCGGCCTGGGCTCGGGCGCGCGCCGCCGAGGCATAGAGAACGCGCGCGGGGTCGGTCTGGGCGGGCTCCAACGCAATGTCGAGCAGCGACAGGGCATAGGTGGCGCGCCAGCGGACCTCGGCGTCCCGGCTCCGAGTGGCCTCACGGAGGGCCGGGCGCGCGGCGTCGCCCAGTGCCACGAGCTCGCGAAGGGCCTTATCGCGCGACTGCCAGTCGGTCGCTCCGAGCGCGGCGATGAGCGCGGCCACCGCATCGGGCTTGGGGGCAGGGGGCTGCTTGTCCTTGCGGGGCGCATCGGTGGGCGGCGGGTCCATCGGCACGGCACCCGCTGTGCCGACGGGCAACAGCAGCCAGGCCGTCATCAGCGCTCGAGTGCATGTGTTGGGCATTCTCTTCCCCAGTAGCCGTCATCTAAGTCCATTCTATATGAGTGTGCGCTGGGGAGTCAACAGCGCGCGTATGGTGTTGAGTGCTCCAGTGCGGGCTGAGAGCGGCACGACGAACGTCGCCGGCCGCACGAACCTCCCGCGGGTTGCGGACCCGCGGGAGGTTGGGATGGCTCTCCAATCCGCAAAGAAGCGGCCGCGGAGCGGCCAAGAGATGCGTCCCCACGCGGAGCGTAGGGACGAGGAGTGAGGAAAGGCCAAAGGACGCGTCCCGAAGCGGAGTGTAGGGACGAGGCGTGATTGCAGCGTCTCTCGCCCCTACGCTCTGCGTGGGGGCGAACATTGGGACGCTCCCGCGTCCAATAGGGACGAGGCGTGGCGCCATACTTGCTCAACCGAGAGGGGGAGAGATTTGAGCAAGTATGGGCGGAAAGGCCATAGAGCAGCCCGGATCGCCAAAGCGCCATACTTGCTCAACTCCCGGCGGCGAGAGAGTTGAGCAGGTATGGCGGCGCGTGTCTGGTTTCCAAGACAGTGCGGGCGAGCGGCAACTGAACCGCCAGGGCTGGGGGTCCTACTGGGCGAGGTGTGCGGCATTGATCCGCTGAGGGATTCCTGTATACTCCGACACGGGGCGGGAACGATGAGGAGAGGAGCCGTGGAGGCCCAGGACGGGCGGGTGCTGGCTCGGTTCCAGGTGATCAATGAGGTGAGCCAGGTGGCCCTGGGGCTCCCTTCGCGCGAGGGGATCTACCGGGCGGTCGCCGAGTCGATCGTGCGTCACTTCTCGTACTTCGAGGCCTCGGTGTTCGAGGTGCGCCCGGCCGAGGCGGAGGTGGTGCTCGTGGCGCAGGCCCCTCCGCGCGAGATGGACCGCGAGCCGGCGTACCGCCAGCCGCTGGAGGTGGGGGTGATCGGCCTGGCCGTGCGCGAGAGGCGGACCGTGATCGTGGCCGATGCTTCGAAGGACCCACGCTACGTGCAGCCGCCGGGCCGCGAGGTGCATTGCGCGTCCGAGCTGTGCACGCCCGTGGTGAAGGATGGGAATATCGTGGCGGTGATAGACGTGGAGTGCCGCGAGGCCGACTCGTTCGGGGAGAGCGACCGCCTGGCGCTGGAGGCCATTGCGAACGTGGTGGGGCTGGCCCTCCACGCCACCGACACGCACGAGGCCCTGGAGCGGCAGCTTGCGCAACTCCGGCAGGCCCAGTGCCAGCTCATCCTCAGCGAGCGGCTGGCGGACGTGGGGCGGTTGACGTCGCGCGTGGCGCACGAGATCCGCAACCCTCTCTCGACCATCGGCGGTTTCGGGCGGCGGATCCTGCGGGTGCGCGCGCTGCCCCCCCAGGCGGCACGCTACGCCACGATCATCGTGGAGGAGACCGAGCGCCTCGAGCGGCTGCTGGGGGGCATCATGGACTTTGTGAAGCCCGGCGAGCCCCGGAAGGTGCCCACGGACGTGAATCTGGCGCTCCAGCGCGCGCTCGTCCAGTGCGAGCCCGCGCGAGAGGGCAAACGGATTCGCGTGACGGAGAAGCTCGAGCCCGCCCTCCCTCCGATCCTCGCGGACGCCTCGCAGCTCGAGCAGGCGTTCGCGAACCTGATCCGGAACGCGTTCGAGGCGATTCCGAGGGCGGGCGAGGTGACAGTGGCCAGCGAGCGCGGCCGGGATGGGGTGATCGTGACCATCTCGGACACGGGCCGCGGCATCGAGCCCGAGCAACTCGCGAGAATTTTCGACCCGTTCTTCAGCACCAAGTCGGGGGGCACCGGCATCGGGCTCACCGTGGCCGCGAAGATTGTGGACGACCACGGCGGGCGGATCCTGATCGGATCGGAGCCGGGCAAAGGCACCCACGCCCGGGTGCGCCTGCCGCTGGGGCCTGCCTCGGACCGGGGTGAGGTGGCTGGATGACGGCGCTGCGCTCTGGCCGCGCGGTGTCCATCGCGCCCTTGACTGCGGCAGTGCCGCGTATACAATAGAGCGAGGATGTGATTCGGGAATCCCGTCGGAGCATGCCAGGAAGCGAGGGCAACATCATGTGGGGCCTCACAGGCGTGCGTATCGGGTTGAGGTGGGCCGTTTTCCTCGTGTGCCTGGGGCTGGCCCTTCCGTGTTTGGCGGGGACCTTGCGGGGCACGCTGCGGAGCGTGGACGCGGACCAACGGCGCATCGTGGTGACCGACAAGGATGGCGATGATAACCACATGAGCGTGTCCCGCACGGCGGCCATTTCGCTCAACGGCAGGAGGGCTGCCCTGGCGGACCTCAAGGCCGGTGACCAAGTGGTGGTGACCTTCTCCGAGGACCCGACGGGGGGAGCTACGGCCACGGCGATCGAGGCCTCGCGCTCGCCGAGGTAGCCTTTGAGCTGCCACCTTCGAGCTTCGGGCGGCCGGCCCGTCTGCCGGCCGGCAGTTCGGGGCTCTTTTCTTGCCACCGAGAGACCAGCAGCTATGAGCGTTGCGCCCACGCCCGGGGGACCACACGAGGGCCGGCTCCACCAACTGGCGGAGCAACTCGCCGAGTCGGACCCGAGCCTTCGCTTCCCGCGCCGCTTGCGCATTGCGATGACGGTGGGGCCGGTCCTGGGCTTCGGCGTGATCCTGCTGGCGGCCGCCCTGGTCTCAGGGTATGGGATGGTGATCTGGCTGAGCGGCATCGAGATCGGGAGCTTCATCGGCTTCGGCAAGTTCGTCATCTTCGGCGGCGTGGTGCGCGATGTGATCCTGAAGGTTTTCCAATACGTTCCGAAGACGGATCCTCCGAGCCCGTGGATTCTGGCAGGCACGGTGGTCTACGGCGACGTGGCCACGGCCATGGTGATGCTGGCCAACATGAGCGTGTTCCTGAGGATGGGGTCCTTAGGCCAGCGGCTGGCGGCCTGTCACGATGCGGGCTGGCGCGTGCTCCAGGCGAATCCCTGGATGCGTCGGATGGCGTGGGTGGGGGTGGCTGTGTTCGTGGCCGCCCCGTTCCAGGGGACGGGGGCAGTGATCGGGACGATTCTCGCTCGCATCCTGGGGATGTCGTGGTTCTCCACGCTTTCCGCCACGGCGGTGGGCTCGGGGGCCGGATGCCTGACGCTGGCCCTGCTTGGGCAATATGCGCGCGAGCGGGTGCAGGCGATTGCCGAACACCCCGTGGCCATGGTGGTTGCACTGGCGATCACCGTGGTCATTCTGGTGGTGCTAGGCCGCTGGTTCATCGGCAAGTCGTCGCAGATCCCCGCGGAACCGCACGACTCCGCTGGGGGCCCCCCGGCCTCCGGCGATGGAGAAGGAGGTTGAGGCATGCTTCGCTCGATTCTGGTGGAGACAGGCGACAGTCCCTACGCCGCGTCGGCCATGGCCACGGCGCAGTGGCTCGCCAAAGCGTTCCGCGCGCGGCTGTACGCCCTGACGTGCCTCGACTCGCGCTCGGTCGAGAGCGAGCACATTCGCCGGATGCTCGAGCAGCACACCGAGGCCCGGCAGGCGCGCCTCGAGGCGGAATGCCGGCAGGCCGGCATCGAGTGCGTCGCGCAGATGGAGGTGGGCGATCCGCGCGCCGCCGTGGCGCACCTGTCGCGGAAGGCGGACCTCACGATCCTGGGCTCGGCCGCCGAGAGCGACGAGTCGGCGGGGGTCTTCTCGGCCACGGGTTCGTCGCTGGCGCGCGAACTCGTACGCCATGCGATGGTCGTGCGCGAGACGCCGCCGACGTTCAAGCACATCGTCGTGGGCTACGCGGGCCAGGAGAACTCGTGCAACGCGCTCCAGCTCGCCGCCCACATCGCCGAGAAGGCGAAGGGCACGGTCCACGTCCTCAGCTCCAGCGCCGACCTGGCGAAGGCCAACGCGCTGCTCGACGTGGCCGTGGCCTACCTGGGGGCCTACAAGGTGAAGGCCGTGCCGCACTACACGACCCAGGAGGCTGGCGACGCCCTCTTCCAACTGGTGAACGAGGTGGGGGCCGACCTGGTGGCCATCGGCGCCCTGCGGCGCAGCCGCGTGACCATGATGGCCTTCGGCGACACGGCGTCGCGCGTGCTCGACAACTCGCCCGCCTCGGTGCTGATCGGGCGATGAGCTACGGCTTCTTGAAGAGGCGCTCGAACCTGTCGCGCGCCGCCTCGCTCTTCCTGGCCGCCTCCTGGGGCGACCAGCCGGCCGGCCTTTCGACGAACCGGAACTCCTCGCAGAAGTTCGGGTGGTCCTTGCGTCGAACCGGCTCGGTGGTGGCCAGTTGGCACTCGCTGGGCGCCGCGCGGTCGTAGAAGCGGCAGTTGAGGCACACGTAGACGTAGGCATGGCACCCCGTGCACGTGGCGTGGTAGCCCGGGCGCTCCTCGTCGGGCCACTCCCTGCCGCAGTGGTAGCAGAGTCTCATGGGCTTCATCCCCTGACGCAGGGCCAAACCGCCAAAGCCTATTCTCGCAGATCGCGCCTTCCTCATCAAGGCTTCCAGGGTGGAGCGGGTGGCCCGGAGCGGCCGCCTGGTTTCCCGGTTCCCAGCCGGCGGGGCCGCTCTTGAGGCGAGTGCCACCCCGCGTGGGGCGATGCTCGCCTCGGGCGGGCTCACGGGGCGATCAGGACTGGCTCCGACGGCTCGTGACGGGGCGCGACTTCCACCCTCACGCGGCCGTAGCCCGCCCCGTCGAGGACGCTCCAGACAGTGTCCTGGGCCAGCGCGGGCTCATTCCTATCCTTGCTCAGGTGCCCGAGCATGACGACGGGGGGCGGCGCGTGGCTGTGCTCGAATGCCTGCACCAGCAGTGCGCCGCACTTGGGGTTGCTCAGGTGGTAGTAGGCGTTGGGTTGAGGGTATCGGCGCAGAAGCTCGAGGTCGTGGTTGGCCTCGAGGTAGATGAAGTCCGCGTCGTCGAACCAGGCGCGAAGGCCAGCCCAGTCCCAGAAGTCGGTTGCCACGACGGCTTTGCTCGTGGCGCCCCGCTGCTGGCAGGTGACCTCGAAGGCGTAGGTGGTGCTGTCGGGATGGTGCGGCACCTCGAACGCCCGAACGGTGAACTCTCCGATCCGGAAGGGCTGTCCGGCGAAGCCGTGCAGGCGGAGGCCGCTGAAGGGCCTGCTGGCGAAGTGCCTGTCGCGGAGGGGGCGTGTCTGGGTGTCGGAGACCCACAGCGGCACGCCCAGTTCCTCGATGGCGCGGAGCGCGTAGTGGTGGATGTGGTCGGCGTGCAGATGCGAGACCACCACGCCGTCCGCCCTGGGCAGGATGTCGCCGAGGGTGCCCTTGCACCCCGACAAGGTGCGGAAGCCCGCGTCAATCAGCAGCGTGGTCGCGCCCGTCGTGAGCAGCAGGCAGTTGCCCGAACTGCCGCTGCGGATCGACTGGAAGCGGAAGGCCAAGAGAACGCCTCCGTTCAGGGCGTCAGGACGGACGAGCGGGAGCTCGCGGTGCCGGCCTCGGCCCGGTTCGGGTGCGTCCGGGCGAAGTCCTGCGCCATGAACTGCCCGCGCATCCGAGGGTGCACCGGGGGCCCCGCGTCGCTCGGCTGAGGTGGCCCCAGCCCTGTGGATGCCCCACGAGCGCGGTGGCCACGGAGCCACCTTGCGTTGGCTGGGCATGGGACGCGGAGCATTGGGGATTGCAGATCGGACTTCATCTGACCGAGACCTCGAGCCCCTCTCCGTCGAAGATCACGTTGAGGCTCTCGCGGAAATTCGCCTTGTCGCGCACGAAGGCGAAGTAGCGTTGGAGGCGGCCCGCGCCGTTGACGCTGTTGTGGGCGAGCACGAGGGCCCCGGGCGGCAGCTTGTCGAGTGCGGCCTGGAGGATCGTCAGGTAGATGCCCTTGCCGACCTCGGGCCCGCCGTCGGCGTCGAGGTAGAGCAGATGGATCGGCTCAGGGAAGGCGCGGCAGACGTCCACGGCGTCCGCCGCCACCACGCGGGCGATGCCCGTGGGGTCGAGCTTGCGCACGTTGCGCTCCGCCCGCTCGGCCTCCGTGGGCTTGATCTCGACGCCGAGCAGGTTCCTTGCGGTGTAGCAGGCGCCCGGCCCCACGCCGGCGCCCGCGTTCGAGATGAAGGTGTTGCCGCAGAAGACCCCGGCGGCAATCAGGTTGGCCGGCTGAGCGATGGCGTTGATGGCGTAAAGGAGGCGCTGCATGCGCGGGGTGATGGCCGTCCACGGAATCTCGAACTGCTCGGCCACGGCGCGTCGGTGGGCCAGCATCTTCGCTCGGTCGTAGCGGGTGTGGGGCAGGATGCCCGCCTCGCGGAGCGCCGCCAGCGCGGCGTCCACCACCGCGATCTCGCGTTCCGGCGGCTCCAGCTCGCGATGGGGCTCGCCGTAGCTCATCTTGTAGCTCTGCCAGTCGGAGGTTTCGAACGTTTGCGCCATAGGGGCCTCCCCAAGTGTCCGGCGCGCCTGCGAACTCCGCGAGCCCCTGGAACCGTGAGCCAGCGGCCACAATGGCCAGAGGCACCCGGGGGACGTGTGCCGGCGTGGGCAGGCCTGTATTCTAAGCCCGGCGCGGCGCCCAGATCAAACGCGGTTGACATCCACAGGCGATGCTGCGATGATCGCAAGGGGAGGCTCGCTCTGGCGTTCGTAGCGCGGCCATCAAGCCGTGCCCCGTGGCACGGGCTCGAGCTCGCACTGCGAACCTGCTCAGTTTCTTCGACGCTCGGAGGAGCAGGCACGATGAGGGTGTGCAAGGCGCTGATGCTTGGGTTCCTGGCCGTGGCGGGGGAGGCGGGCGAGGCGGCCCGAGTCGTCGCCTCGACCCAGCCCGGCTGGCCCCAGTGGCGCGGGCCGCGACGGGACGGCATCTCGGACGAGAAGGGCCTCCTCCAGGAGTGGCCCGAGAGCGGCCCGAAGGCGCTATGGAGCGTGCGCGACCTGGGCAAGGGCTGGTCGTCGCCCATCATTGCGAATGGCGCCCTCTACGTGACGGGCGATGTGGGGGAGGACCTGGTCATCTTCGCCTTCGACCTCCACGGCAAGCCCAAGTGGCAGGCGAAGAACGGCCGGTCGTGGAGAGGCTCGTATCCCGGCGCGCGGGGCAGTTGCACCTACGACGAGGGCCGCCTCTATCACATCAACGCCCACAATCGCATCGCCTGCCTCGACGCTGCCGATGGCAAGGAGCTTTGGGCGGTGGACGTGCTCCAGCGGTTCGAGGGGCGGAATGTTCCCTGGGCCATTGCCCATCACCCGCTGGTGGACGGCTCCCGCGTCATCGTCACGCCCGGCGGCAAGAAGGCGCTCATGGCCGCGCTCGACAAGAGGACGGGCGAGACGGCCTGGGCCAGCGAGCCGCTGGTCTTCGAGCGCACCGTGAAGCCCGGCGGGGGCGAACTCAAAGAGCCGCAGCAGGAGGCCGACGCCCCCGGCTACGCTTCGCCGCTTCTCTTTGAACTTGGCGGGCGGCGCCACCTGGTGAGCTGCTCGGCCCGCCATGTGTTCGGCGTGGACGCGGATACGGGCAAGCTGCTCTGGACCGCGCCCATGCCCACCCGCTATGAGGTCATCGCCAACACGCCGGTGCTCTACAAGGATTGCGTGTTCGTCACCGCGCCCGACTTTCACGGCGATGAAGGGGGCAGGCTCCTCCGCATCGTCGTCGAGGGCGAGGGAGTGCGAGCCGAGGAACTCTGGCGAACCGACCTGGACACTTGCCACGGCGGCCTCATCGCCCTCGGCGATGTGTTCTGGGGCTCGTGGTACCGCCGCTACGACGGTGTCGGCTGCATTGATGCCTTGACGGGCAAGACCCTGCACCGCACGAACGAGCTCTCGATGGGCTCGATGGCCTATGCCGACGGGCGGCTCTACTACCTCGCTCAGCGAGGCGTGATGGCCCTGCTGAAGCCCGACCCCAGCGACTTCCGCGTCGTGAGCCGGTTTGCCTTTCCCGGCGGCGAGGGACGCCGCAGCGACGTGTGGGCGCACCCCGTCATCCTCGACGGGCGCCTCTACCTGCGCCACCACGAGCTGCTCGTGTGCTACGACGTGAAGGCCCGGTGAAGCCGCCACGCCGCCTCAGAACTTCGCGGCAGGGTCCTTGGGGCGGAATCGGTACGCGACCCCGAAGAGGGCAATCTCGTCGAGGACGGCCAGGCCGATGTCGAGGATGCCTTGGTGGCTGTCGGGCAGGTTCTGCCAGCCGCAAGGGAACTCGACGGTGAGGGGCAGCCCGCCGCAGGCGTGGTAGACGGCGTCGCTCTGGTAGAAGACTTCGCCAGCGTAGAAGGTGGGGCGGCGAGGCATCTCGCGCTTGGGGAAGCCGTCCTTGTAGCAGCGCATGCCCACGCAAGCGGCAAGCTGGTGGACCTTCTGCTTGTAGTGCGTGGGGATGAAGGCGGAAGGGGCGTCCACCAGGCTGCCGTTGTTGGAGTGCGAGAGGACGATGCAGTCGGGCATCTCGCGGCGGCACAGGCGCAGGAGGGCGTCGGTCTCGGGCTGGCAGTCGGTCGCGAAGGGCGCGTCGTAGACGAGGTTCATCCCCGCGTCGTTATAGTAGGTGCCGAGAATCCGCACGCTGTCGGGCGGGATGGGGCAGGTGAGCTTGGCGGAGGGCCAGGTGAGGATCGTGCCGTCGCGCGTGAGGCCCTGGGACATCATCATGAAGTAGTCGGGGTCGCAGTTGATCCAGTGGACGTGGTCGAGCGCGCGCTCACGGCCGTCCACGTTGAGGATCGGGATGAGGACGAAGCGGTGCCTTCGTCCGTTCTCCGCCATCTTCGGCCATTCGCGGCCGAGGAGGTCGCGGCCCGTGACAAGGATGTTGAGGTAGTGGAGGGCGGCGACCGTGCCGTCCCACTCGGTGCCGTGTGCGGCGCCGACGAAGAGGATGGACTGGCGCTTGCGTTCGCCCTTGCCGTAGAAGGCCGTGGCGTCGCCGCCCGAGAGGGCGGAAGCGAGGCTGGCCGAGCTGCGGCCGGGCAGGTCCTCGCGCTCGCCCCAGGCGGCGGCGACGATGGGGCGGCCGCCCGCCGTGTGGCCGATCTCCTCGACCTTGACGCCGGCGAGGGACTCGAGGAAGGCGCGAATCTCCTTCGGCTTGGTGAGCCACCAGGGCGGAGCGGAGGTCGGGTCCATGCCGGGCGTGGGGAGGGGCTTGGCTTTGTCGGGCATCGGCTAGCTCTCCATAGCGTGACAGCCGCGAATCGAGGGAATCGAGCGAATCGGGGAAGAACCCGATGAGCAATCCGAACTGGGCATTTCTCCCTATTCGCGTGATTGGCGTGATTCGCGGTTTACATTGCCTTCTCCAGGTTGCGGCCGATGGCCTGGAGTTGGGCGACGAAAGGCTCGGGGATGAGGCCGGTGTTGAGAATCGGCACGTCCCAGGTCACGACGCCGCCCTTGCTGTTGACGTAACGAGTGTAGGCGGCGGCAAGGTCGTTGCCGAAGCGAGGGCGGTCCCCGCCGCACCAGGTGGCGCCGAGGTAGCTGAGGATGTGGTACTGCGCCTTGTGGCCTTTACGCTCGACCCAGCGGCCGGGGCAGGTGGGCAGGGCCTCGGCGATCTCGCCCGCCGTGTAGTCCTCGTGCTCGGTATGGCAGATGACGGGGACGAGCACGCCCGGGTTGAAGGCCACGATGGCATCGGGGTTGCCCGCCTTGAGGGCCGCGGCGAAGCTGGCGAAGTTCGGCTCGTCGGGGTGGCGGTACATCGCGTCGGCGAAGTAGCAGCCGTCAATCCACCAGCCACAGACCCGCCGCCCCCAGCGGAGCGACCAGTCGCGGCAGATGGCTTCCCAGCGTCGCTGGAACTCGGCGAGGCGTCCCCCGACGGGCTCGCCGGGCAGTTGCCAGCCGCCCTGGGCGCCCCAGAGCCAGCCGAGGCGCTTGCGCGCCGCGTGGTCGGCCGCCGGCGCGCCGCTGGGCAGGTAGACAAGCAGCGGGATACCGTGGCGCTCCAGGGCCTCGGCCAGTTCGGTCACGAGGTCGCGCCGTGAGCACTTGCTCGGCTCGATGCCCACGAGGCGGTCGTAGGTCGGGTTCGGCGCGCAGTAATGGCCCGAGTTCTGGCCGATCGTGATGAAGTAGTAGCCGCAGCCCGTCGAGACGAGCTGGGCGACCAGGCCCGGCACGTCGAAGGCATCCACCTGGGCGTTCCAGGCCTCGGCGGTCAGTTCCGCGCCGCCGGCGGTGCTGGGCGGTGCGCCCAGGTAGTGCGTGAACACGCCCCACTTCGCGTCGTGAAACCAGGCGGTGCTGCTAGGAGCCTGTCCAAGAATCCCCGTGGGCTGCGTTGCCGGCGTCAGCGGGCTGGAGGCGAGGCGCGGCGACGCAGGCGATGCCCTGGAATGCATCGCTGAGGAGCCGCAACGTGGCAGCCG
>Ga0116145_1003876_pt1 | contig 12331 bp, 10 predicted proteins | sample AD_JPNHG1_MetaG_FD_89747 | JGI IMG/M metagenome (GOLD analysis project Ga0116145, IMG submission 89747) | Active sludge microbial communities of municipal wastewater-treating anaerobic digesters from Japan - AD_JPNHG1_MetaG | ecosystem: Engineered > Bioreactor > Anaerobic > Digestate | place... | reverse complement strand
CTAAGTCCTACTTTACCCTATAGTAAAACAAAATTCAGTGTTCCTGCCAATTTATACATTATCGGAACAATGAATACAGCCGACAGAAGTGTAGAAGCATTGGATACAGCTCTCAGGCGCAGATTCAGTTTTATAGAAATGACTCCTGACTACAGTTTATTTGAAGATAAAACTGCTACAGTAGATAATGTAGATATAAATCTTGGCAAGCTTTTGGAAGTTCTTAATCAGCGTATTGAAGGTCTTCTGGATAAGGATCATTTATTAGGGCATAGCTATTTTCTGCAAGTTGCCAAGGGCGAATTTAGCTTAAAGCATATATTTTTCAATGAAATTATTCCCTTATTACAAGAATATTTCTATGGTAATGATGAAAAATTACAGCTTATTTTGGGGAAAGGTTTTGTAAAAGATGAGCCATCCAATCAAGACCTTTATACCAAAACGAAAATTGATATAAGTGATTATGATGATCGCCCTCGTTTTCATTTAATAAAAGATGAAGATATGGATGAATCAGAATTTGTAATGGCTATAAAAACATTGCTAAAAGAAAACGAAAAAGAATAAGAAAATTGAAATCAATATTTAGCGTTTTTGAATATGATAGCTTGGAAGTTGGCTCTAAATCTATAGATGGCGGGCTTTTTACAAAAGATCATCGGACAGCACTGGAACACTTTTATTATAATAATAAAAAGAAATATTTTGATCTGACCAGAAATGGTGTAAGATTTTGTAATTATGTGGGTGTAATTCAGGTTGGTAATCTCCAAATTGAAATTCTACCTAAGATTGATAAAAGTAATGATTCAGAAAAGAAACAGTGGAGAAACATTCTTATAGATATGCTAAGAGCAACTGGAATGTTTGATGTTACAGCACCCAGTTATGGAATGTTGAAATTGCGCGATAATTCAATTTTAGAACTCTACTTTGCTATTTTCTTAGGTGAACTTGAGTATTTAATTCGCACCGGTTTATTTAAACAATATAAAAAACAAGCAATTAATCAAATTGCTTTGAAAGGAGCCATTGATTTTCCCAAACATTTATCTAAAAACATAGTCCATCAAGAAAGATTCTATACTAACACGAATGTTTATAATTATGACCATATCTGGCATTGGATATTTTTCCAGACCCTTAAATTAATCAAAAATTATTCTCAAAAGAGAGCTATTCTGGATAGAGCAGCTGCTATAGAATTAAATTTTCCGGAAGTAACAGATCAACAAATTTCCGTAAGCACTTTTTCAAAATTGCATTATACCAGAAAATCACAAAGCTATAAGAATGCCATTGATATTGCCCAATTACTTTTTTCAAACTTACATCCTGATCTGCAAGCAGGTAAAAATTCTGTTCTGGCTTTGATGTTTGATATGAACTTATTATGGGAAAGATTTATTTACTCCAGTTTAGCTAAGATGTTTCGTCAATGTAATAATGGCTATATTGTTACAGCACAATACCCTATGCCTTTCTGGAAAACAGATAACAATCGCAAAGATATCAAACCTGATATTGTGATTCAAAGTCCAGAAGGTGAAACTTTCATTTTGGATACAAAGTGGAAAATCGGTTCTGATAACAGTCCTGATTCTTCCGATTTATATCAATTGTTTGCTTATTCACAATTCTTCCAAGCTAAACGAACTGCTCTCATTTATCCCAGCTTATCTAAAAATATTGTTCTAGGTAAGTATTTAATGCCAAATCTCTCAGATGGAAATCCTTATTGTGATCTAATTCAACTGGAAGTTCAACCTAAAATATCAGATTGGCAAAAGAAAATCTATGAGGAAATTTTGGGATGGATGGAAAATCAAACCTAGCACTCATAATAAATAAATCTTGGCGTTATAACAATAATTTGAGTAGGATCAAATTCATATTAAACTTGAAGAATAAATGAGGTTTAAGGCAAAAACTAAACAAGATAAGCAAAGAAATTTGCTTGACAGTAAAAAGTGATTATAATATGAAGAAAAAATAAAAGAAAGGGAGGATATGATGAAGATATCCGCAATATTTTATGCTATCGTAATTCTTGCGTTTTTAATGCCATTTTTCGTCGTCAGTTGTGATACGACAGAACTTGCTTCGTTAAAAGGTATTAAACTCGTTACAGGTGGAGAAGTTAAAATTACTATACCTGAAATTATGCAAGATATGCAGCAAGATGAAAACAAGATTAATAATCCGAGTATGAGTGCTCAACCGTTTGCCATAGTAGCAATTGTTTTAGCTGTTGCTGCTTTAATATTGGTATTAGCATTACCGGTAAAAATGTACTTATTACCTGCAATAGTTAGTATCTTAGGTATTATTTCGCTACAGTTGCTAAATGCGAATATTATGAGTGTGTTATCTTCTACCAAAACCGGGCTAGACCCTTCAATAGACTTAAGCAGTATAATGTCTATTAAAACCCAATCCGGTTTTTGGCTGGCAAATATTGCTTTTATTTTGGGTGGTGTATTTACTATCATTTTAGGAATGAAAAACCAGAGTAAATTAGCCTTAAGTCCGCAAGCAGTAGAAGAAGTATCAGCCAGTATTATCTCTGATGAGAATTTATCTGATTGGGAAGGAACGGAAAATAAAACCTTCTCTGAAGTGGATGATAATAATATAATATCTTCAGAGGAAAATGAAACAGTAGACCAAGAAGAAGAAGAAAAAGAAGAAAAAGAAAAATTGGAATAGCTAAAACTTATGGATAGTTTAGCAGAGCTAAGATGGATTCGCATTTCGGTGATTATAATAGCGATAGCAGTAATTGCTTATATCCTTAAAACGCTAAAAGTTATTTTTATCCCGTTAGTATTTGCTGTCTTTCTGCTCTTTTTATTTGCGCCACTGATTAACTATTTGAAAAAGCATAAAGTTCCGATGTTTTTAATTCTGCTGATCACTTTTGTAATTATTGCTCTTTTTTTGGGAGTAGTAATTCTTTTAATCTACGCAGCTTCGAATAGTTTAATCAGTGGTCTACCTCGTTATGAAGATAAGTTTAACTCCCTACTATCAACAATTACTATATATATTCAGAATTTTGCCAATAGATGGAATATATCTTCGGAGAATTTCTCATTCAACAACATTACACAAATATTAAGCAGCGGATTTATTTCGCTACCACAATTATTAAGTAACACAATGAATACATTAGTTAGCGTAATACAGAATATCTTTCTAATTATCATCTTCTTAATCTTTTTGCTGTTGGAAATTGATAAACTTCCTATACGTTTAAAAAGGGTAACTACCAAATTCAGCAAAGAACAGACATTAAATATTATACAAAACATAGAAAAACAAATTCAGAATTATCTCACTATCAGGACATTGATAAATTTATCTGCCTCTTTTCTATGTATGCTATGGATGTATATTTTTGGTGTAGATTTCATTTTAGTGTGTGGTATTTTACTTTTTGTACTGGATTTTATACCCGATTTAGGTTCAGTTCTGGCTTCAGCGATTCCTATTCTTATCTATTTGTTACAAAGTGGTTTTAGTATCGAGCTATTATTTTTTTCGCTGCTGATTGTTGCTACTCAAATGTTGATTGGAAATTTACTGGAACCCAAGCTGCAAAGCGTCCAATTGAATTTAACTCCGATTATGGTATTGGTTTCCTTAATTTTTTGGGGTTGGCTATGGGGAATTGTAGGAATGTTGATTTGCGTTCCTTTAACTTCTGCCATCAATATTATTTTAAAACAGGTTGCACCGGATAATGTAATTTCTGCACTAATCAGCAGCGATTAGGATTTATTTTATCACCTTTACTATATGAAAATGCAATTGTATTAATTTAACCATATACACAATATCTCCAAAATGAAACTTGTATCTTTCTTAGTTAATTGTGGTAGAATTGAGGTGCTGTTCCCGGGCAAAATACCGAGCAACACTACCGCAGCTCTACTGTAACCAACTAGGTAATAATAAACATAAGCTACCATATTTAGGTTATATAAAGCAATAGAATATTCTTAATCTTCTCTGAAACTTGATAACTGAATTAATGGTTTTATGTGCTTGGCATATGCAAAATAGCTTGCCTATTCGACTGCTGCAGATGTGCTATCTAATTAACTGTTTGCTAAGTACTAATTGCAGTTAAATAAGCTCACGGCGCTTGTAGAAAAGAGATCCTCCTAATGTAAGAATAGCGCTATAGAGCAATTTTAACAGAGTATTGTTACTTAGTATATTTTTCCAATTCGCTTGAACTATGCTTATAAGAGTATTAACATTCAAATCCATTGCTTTTCCAAAACCTGGATCGGAGGATATTTTAATAAATTTGGATAGATAACTAAGTAGCGAAGGAATATTCAATGCGGAAGTATAATTCAGAATTTTAATCGCTAGTTCTATTCCGATTAGCGTTAAGATTCCCATAAAAAAGGACTTGCGTTGAAACAAACAGGCAAAAAACCAAAACAGCGAGCAAACAAAAATCAGTGTGAAAAATAATTCCACAGCACTTTGGAGCCAGGCATAAAATCCAAAATAAAACAAAGCAGAAGTAAAGTACATCTGAGTAAAAGTAATAACTAAGGTCCCGATAAAGCTAATAACCGCATAAACGATAAATGATCCCAAAATTAAAAAGACATATTTACTGCTAAGTATTTTGGTTAAAGAAACCGGTTGAGATTGATGTAATATTTCGCATTTAAGTTTAAAACCGCCATTAATCAGGTTGTCTGCTAACATAATAGCTACCATTATGGATAAAAAACCCAAAGCAATATTCAGAGTTTGAACGCTGCCAAAGAGAAACAGGTTATTGAATCCGGGGGGAAAATTACCTTCCATTCTAAAATAGGTAATGCCTTTCCCTTTGATAAGACCAATTAATAAGCCAATAATGCAAACTCCAATAAAGGCAAGCGAAACCCATACTGGTAATAACAATTGTTTCCAGTTTATCCACCATTCTTTCTTTAACAAGGTCTTACACTGATTCATTTGTTCCTCCCACCATAGCTAAAAAAATATCTGCAAGATTGGCTTTCCCGTAAATTGCACCTTCAATTTCTATATCCGAAGACAGCACAGCATTCATAAAACCCATATTCTTAGTATACACTTTGGGGTTATATTGCATAATTTTTTCAGATTGTTCCAGAGGCAAACTTACTATCTTAAAAAGTTCTTTAAGTGTATGAACTTCTTCGTGCAATAGAATTTTCCCTTTATCAATAAAGACGATTTCCTGTAATATATCTTCCACTTCCTCCACTTGATGAGTAGAGATAAATATTGTTTTATTCCCTTCATAGAATTCATTTAAGATGGTATTGAAGAATTCTTTTCTAAAGGCGATATCTAACCCTAAGGTAGGTTCGTCCAATATAAGATAATTAACATCAAGGGAAAGAGTTATCATTAAATACAGCTTAGTTTTCATCCCTTTGGAAAGTTGAGAAACTTTTTTATTCACAGGTAAATTGCTTATTTCTAGTAACTTATTCGCCGTAACTTCGTTCCATTTGGGATTTATCCTTTTCACATAATCTATTGTCTGTTTAACAGTTAATCTATCATCCAAACCACTCACATCCGGAATGAAAGCTACTTTTTCAAAAACTTTCGGGTCTCGCCGTTTAATTAAATTCCCGTCTATATAAACTTCACCACTATGATTTAGAAAACCCAGCATACAACGCATTAAAGTTGATTTGCCCGCTCCGTTTTTACCTAAAAGGCCAATAATTTTACCTTGTCTAAGTTCAAGTGAAACACTATCAATAGCTTTAAATTTACCATAATATTTCGTTACATTGTGAACTATATAACTTTCTTCTGTCACTGCTTACCTCTAATATATATTACTTAATTTTTAGGGACTATCTGTTCTAAGTGTAACCTATAGTAAGATTTCTGATAGTTAAAAAAAAGCTAACTTGATTGCTAGGTAAGGATACTGTAGCTTATTCATCTGTATCAGAAAAGATCTATTATCTGTACCATTTTGTTAACTAATCACTCTTTTTTCCAATCTTATAAAGAGAGTCTGCTGTCAAGTTTTTTCTTGACTTAAAGGTGATTGTAAAAGAATAGAATCATTATGAAGAAAATAATTCATATTGATATGGATGCCTTTTTTGCGGCTATCGAAATTAGAGAAAATCCCCGACTGAAAGGGAAATGTGTAATTGTAGGTGGACCACCTAATAGTAGAGGTGTGGTTTCCACTTGTTCTTATGAAGCTCGTAAATTTGGTGTTCATAGTGGAATGAGCAGTTATCAGGCCTGGAATTTATGTCCGGATGCAATATTTGTAGATCATCATTTTAATCTATATATTCAGGTATCCAATCAGATAAGGGAAATCTTTTATAAATGGACAGATACAGTTGAACCGATGTCATTAGATGAGGCATATTTAGATGTTACAGTAAATAAAATGGGTGAAGAAGATACCGTCAAAATTGCCCAACTAATCAAGGAAGAGGTGTTTCTTAAAACACAATTAACTTGTTCTGCAGGTGTTTCATATAATAAATTTCTCGCTAAAATTGGCAGTGATCTGAATAAACCGAATGGATTAACTTTTATTCCACCAGAAAAAGCAAAAGAAGTTCTGTTCGCTTTACCAATAGAGAAATTTCATGGTATTGGTAAAGTCACTGCTGCGCGAATGAAAAAAATGGGGATAAATAATGGTGCAGACCTCTATAAACGGGAATTGAAAGATCTACTAATGCATTTTGGTAAAATAGGTATATTCTATTATTATGTGGTGCGAGGAATTGATAATCGAGAACTAATTACTAATTTCGAACCCAAAACCCTAAGCTGTGAAACTACTTTTGATAAAGATGTTGATAATTTAGAAGAGCTTTTAACTGTTCTACATCACCTGTCGGAACGTCTTTCAGAACGTTTACATAGAAAGGGTATTAGAGGAAACAGTTTAACTTTGAAGTTGAAATACGATAATTTCCAATTAATCACTCGTAGCTGTCGGATGCAAAATAATACTTACATCTGCGAAGATTTGTATAAATACGGAGAACAACTTTTAATAGCTAATTGGGATTGTTCTCGTAAGGTTCGTTTATTAGGCTTGGGAATAAGCAACCTTGATAATGTAACAACTAACGAACAATTATTACTTCCTCTTTAAAACACCCTTAAAACCCTTTTGCATCAAATTACTGAAAACAATTAATAAAAGCCCGATAAAAGTAGCATAATGAATGCTCTCCTTCAAAATAGAACTGATGAAAAGCAAAGATACAAAAGGAGTAAAGAAAATCAGATTGGAAACTGCTGCAGTATTATCTGTTAATTCCAATGCCCTGTTCCAAAGTATAAAGGTTAAACCCATTTCAAAAATGCCAACATAAATACCACCTAAAATTCCATACCCATATTTTGCTTCATCCGTAAAAAGAGAAGCTCCCGTACAAACAACAAAAAGAGCAATTAACATAAATCCAACCAGAAAATTAAAACTCAGTTTGGTAATTGTCTCTCGCTCATCTTTAATATTAAGAATCCAATAAAACGCCCAAATTATAGAAGTAGAAACTGCTAAAAAAGAACCTAATGCATCATCAAATCTAAGTGAAGTAATTTGACCCTTCGTAGAAATTATCCAAACTTCAAATAAGCTGATTAATAACGCAATAAAATCAAGAAGACGAAACTTTTCCTTTAGCAACCAAATACTGAATATTGATAAAACAATAGCCCAAGTGTAATTTAAGGCTTGCGCTTCTTGTGCCCGCAACCTTGAATATGCCTCAAAAAGCATTAAATAATAAACAAATGGATTTAACAAACCAGAAAGAAAAGATGCTTTCAGATTCTTCAAAATGCGAGCTAATAATCCTTTTACTCGATAGAAAGAAGGATTCCTGATGCTCTGGGTTATATTTAAAAAAAGTACAGCACTACAAGAAGCAAAGAACAATAAACCAATAGGGGTTAGAAATTGTAAAGATAGTTTAAAAGCTGTGCTTATCGTAGACCAAGCAATTATAGAACAACCAGCAAATATATATGCTTTAGTTTGATTTGACATTAAACAGAGTCCTTGGGAACTGGCTGAAAAATAAGAAAGGAGTTCTCACTGCCCTATTATTTTTATAAGTTCTTATCTCTTTTAGCAGTGAGGACTCCTAACTGAAAGCCTAATGGCTCTTAAAAAAGATTAAGGCATTTTATTCTTGATTTCGGAATATTTAGTTGCAAGAAGTCGATTTCCGGATTGCTGAGCAGCCCAGATAATATACTCTACAGCTATTTTATTAGTTGTATCCCAATTATACCATTCCTCTGCATATTTAATAAGTTGCTGCCAATCTTGTTTTTGCATTAAGTGAGCGGCCAATATACTGTATGTATCTTCATTAGGACGGATATCCAATATACGTTTAAGATATTAAATACTTTGGTCAAGATCATTCATCTGGTCTGCAATAGAACGAGCATTTTCAAGCAAGTCAAGATTATTAGGTTCAATTTCTAAAGCGGTTTTTGTAGCAATCATCGCCTTTTCATAATCCTTCAATTCATAATAACAAGCAGATATATTCATCAAGTTATCAACATTAGTAGGATTTTGTACTCTCGCGTGATCAAAATATTTAACTGCCTCAGCATAATTGCCTTTATTGTAATAAAAAGTTCCCATTTCTAACAAATATTCAAGCTTATCAGGATCTTTCTGTAGTAATTGTTTTAATATTTGTTCTGCCTTAACCTCATCTTTGATGTCAACTAAGTAGATATTTTTAAGTTGAATCATTGGCTCGGGACGATCTGGTTCCAGTTTATGGGCTAATTCAAAAATTTCTTTAGCTTTTTGTGTGTTCCCTGCTTCTTTTTCTTTTTCAGCAGCCATATAAATACGAGCCCAAGCTCTTTCTTTTCTTTTTCTCATATCCCGTAAGTCAATACGGTCCTGATTTGTTAGCTCGGGGAAATTTTCAGTTACACTGATGGCTTTTGAATAATATTCAAAGGCATCTTCATAAAATTCTACTTCGCGAGCAGTAAAATTTTCCGCTTTGAATAAACTGATATCTCCCAAACGACGCAATGCAATTACATGATCGGGATTATCCTCAAGCACTTTCAAATAGTAAATTTCTGCTTGATCCACATTCTCTTGAGAATAGTAAACATCTGCAGTTTTTAAATTCACATTACCTTGGGGACTAAGCTTTTGGCGTGCTGTAGAACAAGCAGTAAGCACTAATAATAGTGCAGTTAATAAGAATAACACCTTTTTCATCCAGTATTCTCCTAAGATATTTTAATCTTAAAAAATCAAAGAATATGAAGTTGCTATTCAGTCAAGTAATTTTCGCTAACACCTTAATTTTTTAATTCCAAGTATCAGGTTTTACTAAATGCTAAATTATAAAGTATTCTTGTAAATAAGAGCACTAACGAGAGAATAAAAACCTTCTTAATAAGTTTGTTTCCTCTTGCAATAACTAATTTAGAACCAACAACATTTCCTACTATACCACAAATTGCACCTGGTATGGCAAGTGGATAATATATGTTAGCAGCAAAGGCAAAAGTTATCACTGCTGCAAGGTTAGAAGCCAAGTTCACAACTTTAGTATTACCATTGCCAGTTACAAAATCGTAATGCAGCAAGGAAGTGTAAATAAGGAGTAAAAATGTTCCAGTTCCAGGACCGAAGAAACCATCATAAAATCCGATTCCGAGTCCAGTTATTGCTGATATAATTAGTCGATAGCTTTTAGCTAATAATTGCGCTGTGCTTTGCATTCCCATATTTCTTTTCAGTAAAGAAAAAACTGCTACTGCAGGTATCAAAAAAATCAATAGATAATTTAAAACGGCAGGCGAAACTTTCAATGCACTTGAAGCACCCAACCAGGAACCAATTAAAGCAAATCCAGCACTTATCACAGCTACAGGGATATCTATCATTCTTGCTTTAAAATAATTGGCAGTGGAAAAAAGTGTTCCGCAACAGGAAGAAAATTTATTGGTTCCTAAAGCTAAATGAGGTGGAATTCCTACACTCCAATATGCGGGTAGAGAAATTAAACCTCCTCCACCTGCTATAGAATCAATTAAACCAGCCAAGAAGATAAAGGGCAAAACGATTAAATAATCAAGAGGGGTTAAAATAATATTATGCATAGTTTATATTTCCGCCTTGAATTCCAATTTTAGTTCCTGAGTGTCTCTTTGTTTTGGATAATCCGAATAACGATAATCAAGATTAATAACGCTGAAACTATTTATCCGATAAACTCCACTTATTGATGCAGAAGGAATCCAACCAGCTCTTTTTTGGGGAAGAAAAGTAAAATAATCGCTTCCTGAAAGTTTATTGTAGGTTACTCCCAATTTGGCAGTTAAACGGTATTTTTGCATAAAAACACTTTTCATAGTTGGTGATAAACTTATCGACTGGAGTGTATAATTTTCACTGCCATCTTGTCTTCCTCCAGATTCTGAACTATAGATAATTTCTGCTTGAATATTACTTTGCAGATTCAAGTTCTTTTGAATCATAGCATTAATGCTTAATATTTCCGATTCATTTAAATAGCGTGTATCCTGATTGTTTTCTTTGCTAAACTGTAGACGGGTGTTATATTCACTATAACCCTTAATATCAAACTGTGCCAATTGTAAGAAGCTATATGTTCTATCAGGTGTTTGATAACGTTTATCGAGAGTCCGTTCCATAGAGAATTGCAAGTTCGATGTTATTTTATTCCTTACTAAATCTATCCAGAGAACTTCCTGTATGTTTTGACTTCCATAGATTGTGGATTCGTCATTATACACGCTACCCGGCAAGAAGAAATAACTCTGCCAGTTATTTCGCTTAGAATGGTGTTCAATCAAATTTACTGAAGTATCACTCTGAAGACATTTCAACAAATTGTTCGAGGATATATTTCCTGGTTTTAGATATATATTAAGCAAACAGTTTATCTCAGAAGATAAACTCCCTGTGGGGCTTGTTATATAAACCCAATCATAATCACCATTGCTAACGCTTACTCCTGTGCTGTCATAATAGCCTAGATTATGTCCAACATATTGCAATTCACGGATTTTAGGATAAAACTCAGTTTGATTTACTTGATAGTTGCTATATAGTCCAATAGCATTTTTGAGAAAGCTGTTGCTGGAACGAAAAGTGATTAGATCATAATTGGATTCGGGATTAGAAGTAGAATATGGCTGTTTCACTACACGATGAGTAACATCTAAATCAAGGCGTTGTGAATTTAGGTTTACAATCTGCTTTAAAGCATAAGTTTGAGTTTCAGAAATTATGTTCCAATGATCATTATCATTCAGTTTCGTTATATCAGAGCTATGAGATAGTTGAGTAAGAAAAGAGGATGCCTTACCAATCGTAATTCCAGGACTATATTTCAAATAACTGTTACCAAATGTACTTGTATCTAACAGGTTATACAGAGTTTCAAAATGCAGACGGATATTATATATGAACCAGGATATATCTCCCTGATGGTATTGCATAGTTCCATTTAAATCGTCATCCTTTTGATAATCTTGCTTGGAAATCGTACTCCTTATATTTATAGCAGGCAAAAAACCCTTTCCTGAAGATGAAGAAATAAAACGAAATGCCTGTAACGAATAAAGATCATATATCTTTCGATATCGAAATAGTAATGAACTATTCCAATTAGGTTGCTGACGGCTTAATTGAATATTGCTTTCGTGCTGGGCTAAAGAATCCGCTGTTTCTATGGAAGCGAAATCATATTCCTCGTTCGGATTCCGGTATTTTCCAAAGAGGTATGTTTGTTCACTTCGCTGTTCATAATCCAATTTTAAAGAATATAGTGAGTATGGAATCTCCAAGTAAGCATAAATCAGACCTGCATTATTATCGTTATCATCCTTTATTGATAAAGTATTCTGATCATTCACAGTTCCCAATACTTCTATTCCTGCATTAAGACCTTCATTGGAATAGGCAAATTCCATATCTAAATTCCCTTTTTTTTCAGGTGGAATTAATCGTTTCTGCGGAAGCCAAGACCCCAATCCTTGTCCTATGTAACGATATTTTCCAAGAGAATATTCTTCATAATCTCCATTTCCGCTACCCACAAAACTAAAGATGATATTGTAACAAGCAAGAGAATCCCCCGGTGCATATTCGTAATAATATTCGTTTTGAGAATTTAGTAACTGTTTATAATTACCTGTTCCTGCCTCGACTGTCAAAACTCCTTCACCCCAAATCTGGTTATCTCCAGCTGCCTGTAAAGAATCTATATCAGCAGTACTGAATTCATAGATTAGAGGATTT
>Ga0116145_1003852_pt1 | contig 12386 bp, 10 predicted proteins | sample AD_JPNHG1_MetaG_FD_89747 | JGI IMG/M metagenome (GOLD analysis project Ga0116145, IMG submission 89747) | Active sludge microbial communities of municipal wastewater-treating anaerobic digesters from Japan - AD_JPNHG1_MetaG | ecosystem: Engineered > Bioreactor > Anaerobic > Digestate | place... | reverse complement strand
ATATTAACTTTTATTTTAAAAAAACAATAAAAATTTTTAGGATTGTAAAAAAAAATTAGAATGATAAAATAATAATGATAATATCCACATCGTCTTTATTTAAATAATATGAAAAAAACATCTATTAAGTCTATTGTTTCAAGATGTTGCACACAACCATTTATTGTGGTCGGAGCTTTAGTTGAAAAAAATGGTAAATTTTTACTAATCCAAGAAGATGGAAAGTGGAATCAACCCCAGGGTTGGCTTGAGTTAGGAGAAAATATTATTAAAGGAGTTAAAAGAGAAACAAAAGAAGAAACGGGTTTTGAAATCAATATTGTTGGTTTTATTGGTGTTTATACTTTAATAAAAAGACGAGAAAATAAAACCTTACATGCTGTAAAGTTCATTTTTAGCGCTAAACCAGTAAGAAAAAATGTAAAATCTAAAAAATATAATAGTAAATGGTTTACTTTTAATGAAATTAAAATGATGAAAAATAAAAAACAACTTTGGGATTCAGATCTTCCTAAAATAATAGAAGATTATTTAGAAAAAAAGATTTATCCAAAAAATATTGTTTCAAATTTTACCAAAATGATATAAATTATAAAATTACCTCTCATTAAAAAATCGAGGCAAATAATCTTTAAGTAAGGCTGTATATTTTAAAAAAGTAATATCGCATAAATTTTTAATCTCGCCGTATCCAACTTCTCTTTTAATTATTTTTGTAGGTAATCTAAAAAGATAATCAAAATCTAATTTTAGATTTTGATTAAGATATTTAAAAAATGGGCCGGGAGAGTTACTCCAAAATTCCAAGGTCATTTGTGAGTGCTTGCCTCCCGACCCAATTATATTTTACAAAAGAATGAAATAAAGTGCAAGTCTTATTTTATTTTAAAAAATACTCATCAAATTAAAAAACCCCGCACTAGGGCGGGGCGACCTTGGTTGGAGGCCGCTCGGAAGACAAATCCACCGAACGACTTTACACTCACACTTTAATTATAGCAAATAATAAAATAAAAGTCAAGTGATTATGGTATATAAGTAATACTTTAAGGTATTTTGTCTAAAAGTTTATAAATGGAATATTTAAATTTATATAATATTGTTTTAAATTAATCTCCTAAAATTTATATAACCTGAATGGGATCTATATCGATTTCCCAAGATGGCGGAATAATTCTTAAAATTTTGTTTCTTTTATTAATATCATCAAGGTTTTCTTTTATTAATATATGAAATACAAAATTTTGTTTTCTTTTTGCAACAAAAGCAGGAGCAGGGCCCAAAACTTGAAAATTTTCTTGTGGAATCTTCAAAAAATCCCTTATTTTCTCAAGATCATTTTTTAATTTCTCCCCTGCTTCTATTGCACGTTTTAAATTTTTATCAAGAAATGTTAGTTTAATTAAAGAAGAATATGGAGGATAAAAAAATAACTTTCTTTCTTGCAAGAAAATATCAAAAATTTTCGGTTGTGAAAATTGATTATCTTTTAGTAATTGGTGAAAATCATTTTTTTGAGAAAAAATTTGAAGCGCTAATTCTTCTTTGGCAATAATGTTAAGATTATGAATTATTTTTAACGCTTCTTCTTTTGCTTTAAAATTTGGCAGAGAAAGCAAACTTTCAAGAGAAACAATACCAACAAAATCTGCTGTAATTTCTGGAAAATTAAAAATTAGTTTTGTCGTGAGGAGAATTGTTTTTTTATCAGAGGAAAAATTTTCAATAATTACCTCTTTACTACTTATAGAATCTTTATCTAATCTTAAAATTGAAACTTGATCGCCATTTTCTTTAAATTTTTCTTTTAAAAATTTTTCTACTCCTTCAATACCTACTCCAATATTTCTCATCTGCCAGGAACCACAATTTGGACAATAGGAAGGGACATTGCTTTCTCTGCCACAATGGTGACACAAAAGATAGGGCTTTTCTTTTTTTAGGTGATATGTAAGAGGTAAATTGCAGTCTTTACATTTTATTGTAAAACCACAATCCTGACAAAAAACAGAGGTTGAAACGCCTTTTCTATTTAAAAAAAGGATAACTTTTTTATTTTTCTCAATATAAGATTGAATTTTATTAAAAAATTGTTCAGAAATAGGATTAAATTTTTCACCCTGACTTCTTTCAATAAATTTCAGTTTTGAAAAATTTAAAATCGATTTTTTATTTGTTTGATTATCGGCCGACAATAAATTATTGTTTTCTTTAATAATTTTTACTTTGTTTTTTGATTTAAGATAATAATTTTCAAGAGATAAAAAAGAATCAAGTTGTAGAAAGTCTATATTAAGCATTTGAGCCATTTTTTGGGCAACATCTTTTGTGTTAAATAAAGGTTCTTTTTTTGCCTTAAAAGAAGAATTTTCTGGATCAAATACTATTATCAAGCCCAAATCGCAAAAGGGTGCAAAGAGTGCTGATATTTGGCCGAAAATAATTTGGACTTCTTTATCTCTAACTTTTTGAAAATTATTAAAAAATTTTTTTATTGAAGTTTGGGGAGACCAGAAGATTAAAGACGAAGATATTTTTTTAAAATTATTTTCCCAAAATGTCTTTTGTAATATTTGAGGAAATAAAAAAAGAATCTGCCTACCTTCTCTTAAAACATTTTTTATCTCATCTTTGGGTAAAAAACCTGTTTTGGAAATAAAAACTTTAGGTTTCAAAAAATTTTTTTCTTCTAATTGAGGCTTTATTTTTGGAAAATTAAAACCATCTTTTTTAACTATTTTTTTTACTATTTTTTGTGGCAAAAAAAGTAAAAGAGAATTTGATATAGAAGAAAAATAATATTCAGAAATCCATTGAGCCAAATCTAAAAATGGAAAACCAATAATTTCTTTATTAATCAAAACTTCTTTAATTGGTTTTAATTGATAACTAACTGTTTTTAATTCTAATTTTGTTTCTTTAACATCTTTTTGAGAAATTACTATTGCAAAAACCTCTTTTCTGCGCAAGGAAACTAAAACCAAAGATCCTTTATTTAGCTTTTGGGATGTAAAATAAAAAAATGGACTTGGTCCCTGTCTGGGAATTTTTGTTAAAGGAATGACTTCTGTAAGAAACATAATCTATAATTTATATTCTACTCGTATTTTTGGGCTTTAAATTTATAAATACTTATTGGATCAACTTGGGGATCAATCCCTGCTTTCTGACATGCATAAAATATCTGCTTTTCTCTGCTGTCTATATCTTCAAGGCCTGGCAGGAGAAGCCCTGATTTAAAACCACTTTGAACAATAATACCATATTTTTGAGGATCCAATTCATCTATATTTTTAATTGGCTCTGGTTTATCTAAAATATAAACAGTATAAGAAAGATTTGGAAGTTCTTCTATTTTAACAGAACCAAAACGGTCATCTTCTGTCGCTGCTAAAATGGCATTTGAGATAATTTCTTTAGCAATATTATCTTTTGTGGGAAGATATGTACCGATACAACCACGAAGATCTCCATTTTTTGTAATTGTTACAAAAACTCCTGCTTTTTTATTTAAAAGTTCACCGGGCGCATCTTTTGGAGGTGCGATAACTTTTCCTTCTTTAATATAGTTTTCAACAGCCATTTTGGCTAAACGAGTATAAATTGACATAAAATTTTAAATTTTAAAAATTTATAATGGGGCAAGAATTTCTTGACTTTTTAGAATATATTTTTCCCCCTCTTGTTTATTGCCTAATGCATTTAAAAATTTTCCCTTTGTTTTATAAAGAAGAGCTATTTCATCAACCTGTGTATCATTAAAGTATATTTCTTCAACACCTATCGCATTGGAATACATTTTTCTTCTACCCTTAAAATATTGAATTTCATCATCTTTATATTTACTAATAGCATTATCTAATACTCCCAATGCCTTTTGATATTGTTTATCTTTAAAATAAAGATTTGCTATATCAATATATGCTACTATAAAATATGGGTCACATTCTATTGCCTTTTGATAAAAAATCTCTGCAGAATTCAAATCACCTCTCGCCTCTCTTATTTTTGCTAAAAAACGCCAATTATCGGCATCTGATTTTTTTATTTTTATTAATTTTAAACCAATCTTTTCGGCAGAATCAAGATCTCCAAAGGAATAAAAAAGAATTCCCTCTTTTAGATAATAGTCTGGATTAGGATTTACCCTAAGACCCTTTTGAAAATTAATAAGCGCTGATTTATATTCTTGATTTAATTCCAATTCATCTCCGCGATTAAAATAAAACGTCCCCATTGTAAAAGAAAAAGAAAAGATAATAAATAATATTGAAAGCAGGAAATAAAAATATTTTTGTTTTTTTTGAAAAAATGAAATTATTGAACTTTTAATATTTTTGTTTTGTCTTCCTTTAGCATTTTTGTTATTTAAAACACCTAAAGAAATATTATAAAACAAACCTGAAAAAACAAAAAATATTAAAAAATTAGCCAAAAAATGCCAATCAAAATCAACTCCATTATGCAGAATAGATCCCAAAACACAGCAAAATAAAACGCAAGGAATCAATAATTTTTTATTTTTATCAGTTTTTGTTTTATTTATAATACATTGACGAAATATCTGAAAACCAAAATAAATCAAAAGAAAAACAAGTCCCCAAAAGAAAATTGTACCCAAAATACCAGTTTCGCATAAAATTTCAAGATAATGATTATGAGGATATTTTGTAAAAGCAACCGCAGAATATTGATAGCGGGGATAGAGATCTGCAAATGAACCAAGTCCTGCTCCTAAAACAGGATATTCTTTAAAAATTTCAACTGATCCCTCCCAAAATTTAAAACGAGTAAAAGTGCTGAAATCAACACCAACTTCTGGCATTCCTGGTACTTTTCCTCTTTCAAATATACTAAAAAAACTAAGTTTGCCAATATTTAAAGAATAAAGAAGGTTTACAAAAATAAAACTTCCAACAAAAACAAGGATTATTTTTTTTAAAATATCTTTTCTATTAAAAAAATAAAATCCTAAAATTAAAAGTAAAATAAACGGAGGAAGAAAGCTTAAATATGCTCCCCTTGAATTTGTTAAAATAAAAGTCGAAAGTAAAATAATAGTTATTAAAATAAAAAGTGTCTTTTCGGTTTTTCTCTCTGCTTGAAAAAGAAATAAAAATGCCAAAGGCAAAGCAAAAAGTAAATATCCAGCAAAACTATTTGGTTGATAAAATGTAGAACCAATTCGTTCAGAAGAAGAATTTAAATAAAAAAATATACCAACTAAACATAAAAGAAGACTAACTGCCAAAAAATAGTAAAATAAAAATTTAACTGAATTTTGAGAAAACGAATATTTTGATATTATAAAAAAAAGGGCAAAAAACATTAAATATTGCAAGAAATAAAGCCAGGAAAAATAAATATTGTGAGAAAAAAAATTAGAAATAAAAATAAAAATTAAAAAAAGACCAAGATAAAAAATGGGATTTTTATACCACTTTATAGAAACATCTTCTTTTTTATCTAAATTCAAAGAGAAAATAATAATTAAAATTGAAACTAAAATAAAAACAACTGAAAGTATATATGGACTATTTCCACCCTCAAAAAATGGAGGAAGGCAAAGCAAAATCGCAATAATTAAAAAAAAGATAGTATTTTGTTTTTTGGATTTTATCATCTGGTGTAAAATTTTTTTAAATTATATAAATAATATTTTCTACTAAAAAATAAATTAACAACCTCATCTCATTCAAAATCTAATATAAAAACATCTTTACTTCTAAAATTTAAAGATATCATATTAAAATTATTCTTGTGTTAATTTTTTGGTTTTTTTATTATTAAATCAATAAAATTTCACAATAAATAATCTATAACTACTATTTGGTATTATTTTGATTCAGCCCTGCTGCATCTCCGAATTCCCTGCTTGCTTCTTCAAATTGAGACATCAGTGTATTTAATGTCTGACTATCTTTATTAATCTCCTGAATAATAGTATTAATTTCAGCATCACTAAGATAAGATGGCTGTTTGCCTGCTGCTAAATCCTCATAATATTTTTTAGTTGGATCAACAAGTTTTTTTATATCATTAGTTAATTTTAATATAGCAGCATTTCTTTGCTCCAGTACACCAATAAGTTTTAAACCACTTTCTTTTATTTTTGGATCACTTTGTGACTCTACCATGGTCTTAAATTCAGCAACTGTAGCATCTAAGGTTTTAATTTTTGCTACTGTATTGTCAAATTTTACTTGACTTTCTTCTAAATCTTTAACTATGCCACTATAATCTTTTGTCTTATCTTTTTCTTCTATATTTAAAAATAAATTATTAGCTTCTTGTAGCTCAGTAGCTATTTCACTGGATAAACTATCAATTTCCTTCATTTTATTTATAAAATCATTAGAAAGTTTTCCAGTATTTGATCCCCCAGTAATTTGCAAAATACCTAGTATTACTAAAACTACTCCCAATAATATACCAATTATATTAAGTACCTTATAGCCACCTTTTTTTGGCTCAGTATTCTCAGTATTATTTGTATTATTTTCAGTTTTAATATCTTCGGTTTCCATAAAAATAAAAAATAAATTAATAAATTTTTATCGACTTTTTCTTTTAGTAAATATTTATTCCAATAATTATTTTAAAAAAATAATTTGGCTCACTTAATTATAATATAATTTTAATAATATTTGAATATTAAAATTAATGATGAAATACCAACATAGGGAGGATAGTTTTTAAAACCAATTTAAAAAAACTACTAACTTAAAAATTTAAAAATAGTAAACCAGCCAGCTATCTTTCTACTTTGATTTAAAATTATTCTACTCTTTTTATTTTCTTTTATATTTTGATTAAAAGATATTTTTACTTTTTTAAAAAAAATAATTTTATTTATATTTTAAACACGAAATTAACTTTATTAAAATAATTTTAAATTGTCTTAAATAATAATAAACTTGAAAAAGATTAAAAAACCGTATATGATAAATAAATTATTGTTAAAATTATGGGAATTGAAGAGAAAAAAATATTAAATATTTTAAATCTATCTTTGGCTGATAATCTTAGTGCTCTTTATAAAATTATTGATTTTTGCACACTACCATCAAAAGTTTTTACTCTTTCAAAGCAAGATTTTTCAAAACTAAATTTAAAATCTTCAACAATTGATAATTTTTTAAATAAAATTTCAAAATACAATCCAGATAAGGAATGGAAAAATTTGGAAAATACTGGTGTGCAAATGATAACAATTGACGAAAAAAACTACCCCCCGCTTCTTAAGGAAATATATCAACCTCCAATTTCTTTGTATATTAAGGGTAAATTGCTTGAAAATGAAACATATCTTTCAGTTGTAGGAACAAGAATTCCTTCTGATTATGGAAAATTAGTTGTTGAAACCCTTATTTCAGAACTTGCAAATTCAAATTTAACAATAGTCAGCGGAATGGCGAAAGGTATCGATAGCTTGGCGCATAAAGCCGCTCTTGAAAATAGTGCAAGAACAATTGCCGTGCTGGGTAGTGGGCTTGATATGATTTATCCAAGAGAAAATAAAACATTAGCAAAAAGTATTGAAAACCAAGGAGCATTAATTTCAGAATTTCCACTAGGAACCAAACCAAAAAGAGAAAATTTTCCACAAAGAAATAGAATTATTGCCGGAATGTCAATTGGTACGCTTGTTGTTGAGGCAAAAGAGAAAAGTGGCTCTTTAATCACTGCGGGACTTGCCTTAAATGAAGGACGAGAAATTTTTGCGGTACCAGGATCAATATTTTCTAAAACATCAGAAGGCACAAATAATCTTATTAAAGATGGATCAGCCCACGTTGTTACTTGTGCTGCTGATATTTTATCGGTGTTTGATCTTGCAGTGGGAGAAAAAATAAAAAAAGAAATTAAAGGTGAAAATGAAGAAGAAAATCTTATATTAAGATCAATTAGTGAGGAAGTAAAAACACCAGAAGAAATAATAAAGGAAACAAATTTAGAAACATCGATAGTTATTTCCAATTTAATTTTAATGGAGGTTAAGGGGAAAATTAAAAAAATTGGCTCCAAATATAAAATAAATAATTAAAATAAAATGAAACTAATAATTGTAGAATCACCCACAAAAGCAAAAATCATTCAAAATTTTTTAGGAAACAAGGACTTTGATGTTGTTTCCTCTGGAGGACACATTCGTGATTTGCCACAAAAAAAACTTGGTGTTGATATTGAAAAAAATTTTCAGCCAACGTATGTTATACTACCAAAAGCAAAAAAAACAGTCTCTCTTTTAAAAAATAAAATTAAAAATTCAGAGTCTATAATTTTGGCTACAGATGAAGATAGAGAAGGAGAAAGCATCGCCTGGCATATTTTGCAATCTATTAATATAAGGCCTCAAAAACCACATAGACGAATAGTTTTTCATGAAATTACAAAACAAGCAATTGAAAAGGCACTTAAAAATCCAAGAGACATTGATATGAACCTGGTAAATGCCCAACAGGCAAGAAGAATACTTGATCGTTTGTTTGGCTACAAGCTCTCTCCTCTTTTATGGAAAAAAATATCCAAGGGTCTTTCTGCTGGCAGGGTTCAATCGGTAGCAGTAAGATTAATTTGTGAAAGAGAAAAAGAAATAGAAAATTTTATCCCCCAGGAATATTGGACAATTATTGCTAATCTTTGCAAAATTGAAAATGCAAAATCAAAAAATAAAAATAACGAATTTGAAGCGCTTTTAATTAAAAAAAATAAAAAAATAATTCCAAAATTAGGTATTAAAACAAAAAAAGAGGCATATAAAATTTTAAAAGATTTAGAAGGAGCAATATATAAAGTAGAAAAAATTGAAAAAAAAGAAATAAAGCGCAATCCCCTTCCTCCATTTATTACCTCAACATTGCAGCAAACTGCCTATAATAAATTTAAATGGTCTGCTAAATATACAATGAAAATTGCCCAGCAACTTTATGAAACTGGTTATATTACTTATCATCGTTCTGATTCTTTAAATCTATCAAATTCAGCGCTTGAGATGGCAAAAAACTTTATAATTAAAAATTTTGGAAAAAATTATTATCAATTTCGAAAATATAAAACAAAATCAAAAACTGCCCAAGAAGCACATGAAGCAATAAGACCAACTTTTGCTGAAAATTTACCAGAAAAATTAAAAAATAAATTAGAAAAAAATGAATTTAAACTTTATGATCTAATCTGGCGGAGATTTATTGCCAGCCAAGCCAGTCAAGCTATTTTTGCCTCCCAAATTATAAATATTAGCGCTAAAAATTATACATTTCAAGCAACGGGTCAAACCTTAAAATTCGATGGATTTTTAAAATTTTATCCAATTCAATACAAAGAAAATACATTGCCACTTTTGCAAAAAGATGAAATTTTAAAATTAAAAAAACTAACTCCCGCCCAACACTTTACGAAACCACCCTCTCGATACACCGAAGCAACACTCATTAAAATGTTAGAAAAATATGGCATTGGAAGACCATCGACATATGCACCAATTATTTCAACAATTCAAGAGAGAAACTATGTCGAAAAAGATGAAAATAAGAAACTCCAACCAACAGAGATAGGCATATTAACAAATAATCTGCTTGTTGAAAATTTTCCAAATATTATTAATGTAGATTTTACCAAAAAAATAGAAGATAAATTAGATGATGTGGCTTCTGGCAAAATAGAATGGCAAAAAGTTGTAGGTGATTTTTATTTTCCATTTGAAAAAATATTACTTCAAAAAGAAAAAGATCTTCCCCCAAAAAGTAATTTATGGCAAGAAACAAAAGAAATTTGTCCTAAATGCAAGGCTCCTCTGGTTTTAAAATATGGACGTTTTGGTAAATTTTATGCCTGCTTAAATTGGCCAAAATGTAAATATACCAAAGATTTCAAAGAAACATTAGATCTTCCCTGTCCAAAATGCAAAAATGGCAAAATTATAAAAAGAAAAACCAAAAAAGGGAAAATTTTTTATGGATGTTCAAATTGGCCAAAATGCGATTTTTCAAGCTGGAAAAAGCCAAAATAAATGATATAATAAATAAGAAATAAGTGCTGATAATTAAAGAATTTGAAGTGGATATACACCACAAAATAATTAAATTTTAAACAAGGTTAAAATCAAAATTCAAAAGTCAAAACCAAAAACGTTCAAAATGTTCGAAATGTTCAAACTATTCAATATGTTCGATTATATACCGCAGGTTCACGAAGTGAACCGAGGACATTAGCGAAGCATTTGTTGTACTTAATTTGTAATAGATAATTTAATTCTTTAATTCTTTAATTTTTTAATCCGTTAATTTTTTAATTGCCTATGAACCGTATTCTTACAACAGAAAAAGTAACATGGATTGATATAAAAAATCCAACTGATAAAGATATTAATATAATTTCAGCAAATTTTCCTTTTCATCCATTTGTATTAGAAGAATTGACCAGAGAAATACGCCATCCAAGAATAGAAAATTATGGTAATTATTTATTTTTTGTTATCCATTATCCTTATTTTGATAGAAAAAATCAAGAAACTAAACCTAAAGAAATTGATTTTTTGATAACTGAAAATAAAATTATCACGATTCATCAATCAACAATTCTACCTGTTGAATCCCTTTTTATAAATCTCCAACTTTATCCTGAAAAACAAGAAGAAGCAATAGAAGGGGGAACAATAGGCCTTTTATATATTATTTTAGAAGAAATATTAAAATCGTTAACGCCAAAATTTAATAATATTGATAAAAAATTAGATCAAATAGAAGAAGAAATTACACGAGGAGAATATAAAAAAACAATCAATAGAATATTTTTTATCAAAAAAGATATTTTAAACCTTGAGAAAATTTTATCTCCGCAAAAAAAAGTCTTTGACATATTACAGGAAGAAGGGGCTAAATTACTTGGTAAAAATTCTAAACCTTTTTTACATGAAATTTTTAACGATTTTCTCGCTCAAAAATCAATTTTAGATAGCTTCAGACAAACTATCTTTGCTTTAGACAATACTAACACCTCACTTCTTTCAATAGAAACAAATGAAATAATAAAAATTTTAACTATTGTTACTTTAATATTATTACCTCTGCAATATATCACTAATATCTTTATAAATCAATCAACTTTAATGTGGATATTGATCTCTTTACAAATACTTTTTATAACATTTATTTTAGGATATTTTAAAATTAAAAAATGGCTTTAGATAATTAACAACTTAAAATAGTATTGATTAAGTATTAAAGTATTAAAGTATTAAAGAAATTGCTACAAATAAAAAACTAAACTCTAAATAAGATCAAATATCAAAACCTAAAAACTTAAAACTAACAATTCGAACATCTCCAATAATTTACAACTCATTGGCATAAATCTGGCGTTTTTTTTGTGGCGTTAATCTACTTCTACACTTACCTCTTGACAAAAGATTTTTATTTTAATAAAATAAAAATTAGCAATTAAAGGTCGAGAGTGCTAAAATTATAAATTATAGAAAATATGAAAATAAAACCACTTTCAGATTATGTTCTTATTGAACCAATTGAGGAAGAAAAAGAAACAAAATCTGGAATTATTATTCCAGAAACCGTTGAAAAAGAAAGACCAGAAAAAGGTAAAATAATTGCTGTTGGGCCAGGGAAAAAACTCTCATCAGGGAAAATTATGGAGATGAGTGTTAAAAAAGGAGATACTGTCCTTTTTAAAAAATATGGACCCGACGAAATAAAGGTCGATGACAAAGAATATCTTATTTGTAGAGAAGAAGATATTCTTGCTATTATTGAATAAAAAATTAATTTAATAAAAATTATGGCAAAACAAATTAAATATTCAGAAAAGGCTAGACAAAAACTTTCAAAAGGTGTAAATAAACTTGCCAACGCCGTAAAGGTTACATTAGGACCAAGAGGCAGAAATGTTGTATTGGATACTGGGTTTGGAGCACCAGACATCACAAACGATGGAGTAAGTATCGCCAAAGAAATTGAGTTAGAAGACAAATTAGAAAATCTCGGTGCAGAGATTCTAAAAGAAGTTGCTTCAAAAACTAATGATCTTGCAGGTGATGGAACAACAACTGCTGTTGTTTTAGGGCAAGCATTAATAAAGGAAGGATTTAAGAATGTTACCGCTGGTGCTAATCCCCTCTCTTTAAGACGAGGTATTGATAAAGGAGTAGAAAAAGTAGTGGAAGCCTTGAATAATCTTTCAAAAAAGATTGAAAGCAAGGAAGATTTAATTAATGTAGCCACTATCTCGGCTGAAGATGAAAAAATGGGAAAATTAATTGCTGATGTATTTGATGAAGTTGGAAAGGATGGTGTCGTAACAGTTGAAGAATCAAAAACCTTAGGACTTGAAAAAGAATTAGTTGAAGGAATGCAATTTGATCAAGGTTATAT
>Ga0116145_1003841_pt1 | contig 12400 bp, 11 predicted proteins | sample AD_JPNHG1_MetaG_FD_89747 | JGI IMG/M metagenome (GOLD analysis project Ga0116145, IMG submission 89747) | Active sludge microbial communities of municipal wastewater-treating anaerobic digesters from Japan - AD_JPNHG1_MetaG | ecosystem: Engineered > Bioreactor > Anaerobic > Digestate | place... | reverse complement strand
GGGCTGAACCTCATAACTAAAATTGTAGCATTTTATTCAGGTGCTGACAACGGCTCAGCGGTGGCTTTTCACCTATGCACTTTTGGAGCCCTTTTTCTGCTTTTCTATTTTACCATAAACAAAGTTTGTAATAGCATTACAAAAATGATGCCCACAAACTATGCTTTCAATCGGCAAATTATCTATGCCATTTGAAGCCGTAGTAAGTGGGCATTATGTTTATTTATAATATTCAGCGTACCACTGAGCGAACTTTCTCAGTCCTTCACGGATGCTGATCGTCGGTCTGAAACCGTAATCATCCTCCAGTGCCTTGCTGTCCGCATAGGTCACAGGCACGTCACCGGGCTGCATTCCGACGAGTTCTCTGTGGCCTTCAAAGTCATAGTCAGCCGGAAGAACACCTGCGTTCACAAGCTCCTCCTGTAATGTGCTGATATAGTCGAGCAGATTCTCGGGCGTTCCTCCGCCGATGTTATATACTGCATAAGGCGGAAGCGGCAGTCCGTCCTCGCCGTTTGCCTTTTCCGGTGCTACCTGCATGACTCTGTATACGCCCTCGACGATATCGTCAACGTATGTGAAATCACGCTTGCAGTTGCCATAGTTGAAGATCTTGATCGTTCCGTCTTTCGCTAAAGTGTTCGTAGCTGAGAAGTAAAACATATCAGGTCTGCCTGCCGGACCGTATACTGTGAAGAAACGCAGGCCTGTGGACGGGATGTTGTAGAGCTTGGAGTAAGAATGTGCAAGCAGCTCATTACTTTTCTTGGTCGCAGCATAAAGGCTCACAGGATTGTCAACCTTATCATCTACGGAAAAAGGTACTTTCTTATTGCCACCGTAAACAGACGAGCTGGACGCATACACCAGATGCTCCACCGGATTATGACGGCAGGCTTCAAGGATATTGTAGAAACCGATGATATTGCTTTCAATGTACACATTCGGGTGGTCGATGGAATAACGAACACCTGCCTGTGCTGCCAAGTTGACCACTACATCAAAGTGATATTCAGCGAACAGCTTGTCGATCAGCGCCTTGTCTGCGATTGAACCCTTGACGAATATATGCTTGACCGGCGAAGTCTCAGTCGCCTTTTCGATCAGTGAAAGACGATATTCCTTCAGTGCCGGATCGTAGTAGTCGTTCATGTTGTCAAGGCTGACAACCGTGCCGGAGGACATTTCTTTTAGAAGTCGCAGCACCAGATTTGCACCGATAAATCCCGGCGAACCGGTCACAAGTATGGTCTTGCCGTTCAAGTCAATTCTTTCTTTACTCATATCTTAATCCCTTCTGAACAGATCTCTTGTATATACCTTTTCTTCAACATCATCGAGAACAGAATCATATCTGTTAGCAACGATGCAGCCGCACTTCTTCTTGAACTTTTTCAGATCATTCACTACGAGAGAACCAAAGAATGTGCTGCCATTTTCAAGTGTAGGCTCATAGATGATAACTGTAGCTCCCTTTGCCTTGATTCGCTTCATGACGCCCTGAATCGAGGATTGGCGGAAGTTGTCTGAGTTAGATTTCATTGTAAGTCTGTATACACCCACAACGACTTCCTTCTGCTTGCTTTCCTGCTCCGCGGAGTAGTCAGCACTATTGCCATAAGTACCCGCGATCTCCATGATACGGTCAGCAATGAAGTCTTTTCTGGTCCTGTTTGACTCAACGATAGCAGTCATCATGTTCTGAGGAACATTCTGATAGTTTGCAAGAAGCTGCTTTGTGTCCTTGGGCAGACAGTAGCCGCCGTAACCGAATGATGGATTGTTATAGTAGTCGCCCACACGAGGATCAAGACAGATACCACGAATGATATTGGCCGTATTCAGTCCCTTGACCTCTGCGTATGTATCCAGTTCATTGAAATAGGAAACACGCAATGCAAGATATGTATTAGCAAACAGCTTAACAGCCTCTGCCTCAGTTGTATCCATAAAGAGAATATCAATGTTTGGCTTAATAGCGCCCTGCTGTAAAAGTGTGGCAAACTCCTCGGTAGCCTTCATGTTAGCGTTATCAGAGCCAACAATGATACGAGAGGGGTAAAGGTTATCGTAGAGTGCCTTGGATTCTCTGAGGAACTCAGGGCTGAATATGATATTATCCATGCCCATTTGCTCACGCACCTGCGCGGTATAGCCAACAGGAATAGTCGACTTGATAACGATAGTAGGCTTTTTCTTCTTTTTTCCCGTTACATCCTTTATGAGGGAAAGAACTGCTTCTACAGCGGAGCAATCGAAGAAGTTTGTCTTCGGATCATAGTTTGTAGGTGCAGCCACGATAATGAAATCTGCGTCCTTGTATGCAGATTCGCCGTCTGTTGTAGCCTTGAGGGAAAGCTGACGCTCTTCATGCTCAGCAAGATACTGCTCAATGAAGTCATCCTGAATCGGAGACTGCCAGTTATTCAGCTTCTCCACCTTTTCCGGTACGATATCCACAGCGGTAACATCGTTGTGCTGTGAAAGCAGAACTGCGAGGGACAGTCCGACATAACCGGTACCTGCTACAGCGATCTTCTGGCGCTCCACAGGAGTAACATCAGCAGCAGTATCGTCTACGAATACATCTCTGTGATCGAATTCAAGGACCTCTGCAAGAGCGAGCAGCTGATCCACAGAGGGTGTGAACTCCTGCTGCTCAAGGCGGGATAAGAGTGAACGGTTCATTCCGGCTCTTTCAGCAGTCACAACCTGCGAGAGCTTCATAGCCTTTCTCTTGCTGGTGACGATCTCAGCCAGCTTTTCAAGGGATAGGTGTTTCATGTGCTTTACCTCCTATATGCATTATTGTTACCGATAGTAACAATCAGTATTCTGCTTATAATGAATTTATTATAGCACATGAGTTTGATAATGTCAATAGGTCTGTTGTCAGAATTCATAACATTTCAAGAAAATAGTCTGACATGCCGCAAAATCATGTTACTAACAGTAACAATAAAAACACCCACCGAGTTGATGCCGGTCTTTTCGGCAGTTGCTCAGTGGGCTAATTATTTTATATTTGATAATCAGACAATGTTGCAAACGTCTTAATCACAGACTGGAAGAAACACTGGTATAAATGATCAAAAGAACCTTTTGTATCTGCATCATTTAATGCCGCCTTATAATCCCGTTTCTTATCGCCAGAAAAGAATATCGGTGCAATATCCCGCTTTAGCAGCATCATATTTGCAAAGCAACGTGATGTTCGTCCGTTTCCATCACGAAAAGCGTGTATTACAGTTAGTCTATGATGGATTTGCGCTACTCGTTCAATATATGTGCTAATCGGAAGCGATTCATAATTATCCATCAAATCCTTGATTTCCATATCAAGATTCTTCATCTCTTGCGGAATATCAAAGAAATCTATGGTTTCAAATTTCGCTCCTATCACTAACGTATTTGTTTCTCGGAAACAGCCACCGTATTCCGGAAAGGGGGCAGTAATATAAAGCTGCTTATTTATGTTCTTGGCATCATAGATTGTTATTAGTCCTTTGCACTCGTCAAATGCATAATCGTAAGCGAATGAAAGGCCAGCCACTTCAATGATATTTTGATTATCTTCAGTACAGTATTCACTTTCCTGTTTCTTTAGCCGTAGATCAACGACAATCTGAGCGGCGGTCTCCTCATCGATATCAACGCCTTCCATTCGGCTGTCCTGAAACACATATTCTTGCTTAAACTTTAATAAAGCATGTGGTGTCGGCTCATATTTAAACATGGTCGTCATCGAATCTATTACCTGTTCATAAAGAACTGTATAGAACATACCCTTTTCGTTTCTCTTTGTCTCGGGCTTGAATTTTTTGCTCATCTTTTCTAAAGATACCGGATCAGTATCTCCTTTGATCTTTTGCAATCTGTATGCTATTTTATTTAGACAAGCCTTGAAACTCACACCAAAATAATCAGCAATCAGCAATACTGAGTCAAGATCAACATATCCGTCTTTTTCATATAAGGCGACTTGTTTGATTAATTCTGGCGTCGGAATTAGCAACTCCGAAGCAAACTTCTCTGCATATTTTTCTATAGCGCTTTGTGAACCTAATATACAAGCAAACTGCTTATTTGAATCTTTCAAGAAGTGGCACAGTTCATGTGCGGCTGAATATCTTTGCCGAGTTATAGGCTTATTAAGATTTATGGCGATTATCGGTACATCCCCATCATCTTCAGCGGGAATGTATACTCCATCATATTTCTTAAATGGCCTAAATAAAAAAGGTATCCCTAAATCCGTTAGCATCTGAAAAGGATTAATCGGGAATGTGGGTGTAGAATTCTTAAAGTATTCCTTAAAGAACGTCGAAGCAAGTCGATCGGCAGACATGCCATTATTGGCTAAAGCCTCATAATCATTTATCAAACCATACGCTCCTTCATTCTTTTCTTGAATTCAATCAGATTCAGTATTTCCCTCTGGTCAGCTTCATCAAGCTCTCCGAAACTACGTGCGAACATCTGAACCGGCATCTCTGTTGTTCTTCCATTCATGAGTTCGTCAACAGAAATCTGGAACAATTCGCTAAACTTAGCAAGTTCATCCACAGATACCTTACGTTTACCGGATTCTATTTCAACAATTGCTGTTCTATTTATTCCTATAACTTTAGAGACGTATTCCTGCGACGAATGCAGGCTCTTTCTTGCATCCCTCAATCTCTCATTTAAAGTTTTCATAACTTTTCCTCCTCTCTATGTCTGCCTCCTTATATATTATATACCATCGTGTTGGATTTGTCAACAGAAATGTTGGAATTTCCGACATTTGTATATAGAAACAAAAAAAGCTACAGAAAGACAATCGTTTTAGCTCTTTTGCGGAAAAGCTGTTTTTCGCTTGATTTATGTTGTTTCGACCACAATATCCTCTTCGGTGATCACCACACGCTGGATCTGCGCAGCGTTTTCGGCATTTACCTCACACCCGATGCTCTCTTCTATAGTCTGAAGCAGCAGATCCTCCTTGATCGTCCTCAGCTTGCAGCCATTTCCTTTCCGTCCCTCATGGCGTCCTCTGCAGGTCCATACCTTATGCTTGATTCCTTTCGGGCCGTTCAGTGTACGTCTTGTCATCGGTTCACCGCACTCGCCGCAGAATAGCTTTCCGTACAGGAAGTGCGGTCTGCCGCCAATCCTTCCGACCGCAGCCGTAACCGCTTTCTTTTGTCGTATGATCTCCTGCACGGTATCCCATGTTTTCCTGTCCACAATGGCTTCGTGATCATTTTCAAGATAATTGCTCTCATACGGCGCTCTTTCATCCGGCTTCTTCGTCAGGTAATTCTTTGGAGGCTGCTTCTGCAGCAGCTTATCTCCCTTATATGTCTCATTCTGAAGGATATACATGATATTATTATGTGCCAGCGGCTGGCCTTTTTTCGTCCTGATTCCATAATCAGTCAGTAAACGGCGGATCTCCTCAATGCTCTTGCCTTCAATATACAGCTGAAAGATCATGCGGACCGCATCCGCATCCTGATTCGGGACAAGTTTGCCTTCAACACAGTCATACCCAAGGATACGGTTATTCCCGAGGTTATATTCTCCGCGCTTGAAGCGTTCCCGATATCCCCACCTGACGTTTTCCGAAATAGAGCGGCTCTCGTCCTGCGCGATTGCAGAGAGGAATGAAAACATCATGGAACAGGAAGGCTCAGCGGTATCCAGATTCTCCTTATCAAAATGAATATCAACGCCGTTACCGTGCAGAAGATTGGCGTATTTCTGGCAGTCCACGATATTTCGTGAGAATCTGGATATGCTTTTTACAAGGATATAGTCCACCTTGCCGTTCAGCGCATCCTTGATAAGTCTCTGAAATCCCGGGCGGTTCGAGGCCTTGACACCGCTTTTCTCGTCACTGTATACTCCGGCAAAGTCCCAGTCATCATGCGCCTGTATGAGCCTTGTGTAATAGGAAAGCTGCGCCTCGTAGCTTTCTTCCTGCTCGTCCAGAGTTGTAGACACACGGCAGTAAGCCGCTACACGCTTCTTATGCTGATCTCTGATTCTGGGGATTCTTGTAATCTTCATTTCTTATCTCTTCCTTTCCCTTTACTTGTCTTTTTCTTTTCAGCTTTCCTCTGCTGCTGATCATGATAGCGCTTTGAAACTCTGCCCGGAAGATCCGAATCATAAAATACGTCTGAAGGAACCGTTGTCACAAGACCACATTTCCAGAAAACTTTCATGGATCTGTCATCCGGATCAGGTGTTCCTTTCACTTCCAATGCTATTAGTTCCTTGGTGGTCCTGATGTGTTTTCCGAACTCGATATGATCAACAAGATCATCCACCCACCAGAAATCAACATTTTTCAATCTGGGATGATCTCTTTTATATTCCAGCATGATTGCCGCCTCAGAGCCGAATTTGGGGCTGTCAAGTTTCTTCTCTACAACATCTGCGTCCAATGTGTGATAAGCATTGAGCAGCGCTTGATCCACGAAACTTGCACGGATAATAAACTGCCGGCAGGCATGCTCGCCGATCTCACAGCTCCAGCCGCTTCCGGGTCTTTGGATCTTGATACTCCTCTTAAACAGTCTGGAACCACAGATCGGGCACACGAGTTTGTCACCGAGCGGATACTGATTGTTATATTTACCGGGCATATCCGGATGAGGCGTTCTTCTCATTGCAAGAATCTGCTTACAGCGGTTGAACTGTTCTCTGCTGATGATAGCTTGATGATGATTTTCAATATAGTAACTGGGCACCTCAGTGGTATCATTCTTTATTTGCTTATGTGTAATATGACTTTCGCAGATGGTCTTTTGCAGGAGAATATCTCCACAGTATCTTTCGTTCTGAAGCATTAACCGCACTGTACACATGGACCACGTTTTGCAGTTTTCAGGTGTTGGAACATGATTGCTCTGTAAATGCTTCATGATCTTGTCAATGGACTCACCGTGCTCGTACAGCGTGAATATTTCCTTCACAACCCTGGCCTGTTCCGGTACGATCTGGTATTCTCCGTTTTCATTCTTCTCATATCCGTACAGTTTGCTCCAACGGGATCTTCCTTCCTCATAGCGTTTTCTGATACTCCATGTCGTATTCAGCGAAATAGAGCGGCTTTCCTCCTGTGCAAATGCTGCAAGGACAGTCAGAAGCATTTCTGAGAATGCAGTTCTTGTGTCGATATGATTGCTTTCAAAGATAAGATGTACTCCGATCTCATTGAGGTGTCTGACAAACGTCAGGCATTCAAGGGTATTTCTGGCAAAGCGGGAAATACTTTTAGTTACGATAAGATCGATTTTTCCTGCTTCACAATCCCTGATCATTTTCCGGAATTGTTTTCGCTTTGAAACACTGGTACCTGTCATGCCTTCATCTGCATAGATTCCTGCCAGCTTCCAGCCCGGTCTGCTTTCTATCATATCAGTATAGGATCTGACCTGATTCTCGAAGCTGGTTCTCTGCTCATCATTGTCAGTAGACACACGGCAGTATGCTGCAACTCTCAGTTCTTTCGCAGTATCCGGTTCTTCAGGATTCTGCGGCTCAAGAATGATCTTCTCAATATTCATAATTTGCCCCTTTCTGAATGGGATCAACTGAGTATTATCCCTCAGCGTTATCCTATTATTGCGTAAAACAGCCGATATATCAAGTCATTTCGCAATCATAAATCGGAGAATAATCCCGATGTTTCAGCAGGATAACTGGTCAATATACAGAAAAAAGCGGCCTCCTGTAATCAGAAAGCCGCATGGTATTATTTATTATTCCGCACTTCTTCAACAAGTTTCGGAAACTGTGAAGGGTACCTCAGAAGATAGGCATCCCATAATTCTGCCTTGTGCCTTGGATCCTGTGAGTCCCGCAGCACACCGGAAGATAATGTTGTCACACTGCCGCATTTCCAGTGAATGCTAATCGTTCTGTCATCAATACCGCCTTTTTTCAGTTCAGAAGCCGTATGGCTGTGCAAACCGAAGCTGATACTTTCCACCAGATCATCCAGCCACCAGTAATCAATTTTACTGAATGCCGGGTATTTTTCTTTTACCTGCAGGAGCAGTTCTGCATTTTCTGCTCTATCAGCATTTTTGCTATTTACGATACGCTTCACTTCTTTTAAATCGAGTGATTCATAAGCCTTCAGAATCGCTTTTTCCACCTCTTGTGACGGTATTGCGAATTCTCTGCACGCTCCTTCTCCTTCACAACAGAAATGAGTATAACAGTTCTGGATCAACAGTTTTCTTTGGCGGAGAACATGACCGCAGTAAGGGCAGCGGAAGAATTCTGCATACGGATACTGCAAAGGTGCTGTTCTTTTTTTGAGTTCAAGAATTACATTGCACCGTTCAAACTGTTTCCTTGATATAATGGGCTCATGGTGATTTTTTATATATACACTTGGCAGTGCTCCGTTATTTCGGCGTGAACGATGGGTGATATAATCCTTTACATAGTATTTCTGAGCTATGATATCACCGGCATATTTCTCATTGGCTATCATGTAGTGGATCCTTGAATGGTCCCAAACCTTATCTTTTCCGTCCGGTCTCGTATATCCTTTCTCAAAAAGAATCCTGGTTATTTCGGGTACAGATGTCCCGTGTTCATATAAATCAAAAATCAGTCTGACGGCCTCTGCCTCTCTTGGAACGATTTCTATATTATCGTTTGCTTCATTCTTTCGGTAACCGTAGCACCTTATCAAAAGCGGTTCACCGTTCTGAAGCCGTTTCCGTTTTCCCCATCTTACATTCTCCGAATGTGAATGGCTTTCTTCCTGGGCAAACGCCGCAAATACAGAAAGCAGTATTTCGGAAGAGATCATATCTGTATCGATTCCTTCTTTTTCAAGTATTAATCGAACTCCAAGATCTCTGAGTTTTTTGATACAATTCAGCGCATCAAGCGTATTACGCGCAAATCGGGACAGTGATTTACAGATCACGCAATCTATAAGGCCTTTTTCACAGTCTTCAAGCATTCTGAGGAACTCTTTACGTCTCGCCATCATTGTCGCAGAAGTACCTCTGTCGGCGTAGATCCCTGCAAACTCCCAGCCGGGCTCCGAAGAAATCTTTTCTGTATATACTGCAACCTGTGTTTCGTAACTGGTAAGCTGCTCTTCAGACTTTGAGGAAACACGACAATAAGCACATACACGCAGCTTCGGCTTTGTGGTTTCGGATATATCCTGATTGAGTATTCGCTTTATCTTTGTGCTTCCCACAATTTTACCTCCTTTTCAGCGACCTTTTGACCTTTTTCCATCAGATATTTTTCTTCAGCAGAGAATACTGATCTTCCGCCTCCGATTGTCCCGTGTTTTATCAATTCCTGGACAATATCAAATAACTCGTGGCTTACGATGGCGGGATGATGCCCTTCAATAAGGATCTGATCGACAAAACCTTTATTCTTGACTCTCTTTTCCTTTCCGTTACTGTCAATGATCGTACATTCTTTATTGGACAGAAAATCACCCACATAGTTCTCACTGCGAAGAAGCAGCGCCACAGTAGGCTTTGTCCATACTTTTTCGCTTCCGTCCTCTCTTTCCATACGATTCATTTCATCTCTGATCTCAGCGTATGTGTGGCAAGTAGCTGCCATGTAGAATGCCATTCTGACAACTTCGGCTTGATTCGGAACGATCACCCAGCCATGATTTTTACCGTCAGATGTGTAGCCATATCTTGGAGGAGACCATGTTTCTCCTCGTTCAAGGTGTTTCATTCTACTCCATGCCTGATTCTGTGATAAAGAAATGCTCTCTTCCTGCGCGATCGTTGCAAGTATACCGAGTATCAATTCGCCGGTCATGGTATCTGTATCAAGATTTTCCTTCTCAAATAACACACGAACTCCAAGCTCCTTGAGATGTCTGACAGTCTCAACACAGTCTGCCATGTTTCTTGCAAATCGAGATATGCTTTTCGTCAGGATAAGATCAATCTTGCCGTCTTCACAATCCTTTATCATTCGATTCAGCTCTGTGCGGTTGTACATCTTTCTACCGCTCTTTCCGTGATCGCCGTACACTCCGACAAACTCCATTTCAGGATCGGAGCTTATCAGTCTTTCGTAATACTCGCACTGAACCTCAAAAGAGCCATCCTGAGTATCACTTGCAGTGCTGACACGGCAGTATGCACACGCTCGTATTTTCTTGTTTTCCATGAATACCTCCTTATCTGACCACCGTCTTCTGCGGTCATCTTATATTGCCATAAAACAGCGTACATAGCAAGTCATTCTCGCGATTTTTTAAAGATCACAGGCGGCATTTATCTACGGTATTTCTTATGTAAACAGAGGGCTTCCCCTCTGTTCTGCAAGGTCACTCCTTGACAAGAGTGCCGCTGTAAGTGTCATTACCGATCTGCAAAGTCACGGCGACACCGGCCTTCTTATCAGGGATTTTCTTTTCATCCGGAACAGGAGGCGGTGATGCCTTACCCCAGCCGTTCAGCCTCTTGCCCTTGATAATTGTCGGGAAATCCTTGTAGCAGATATCCAGATCCACATTGCCGTTGATACCGTCCACACGTCCCTTCTCAGAATGCTGCCAGATGCCGTATGCGCCGCTGTAGTTGGTCTTGTCCACCCAGTGCGCCAGCCAGATCGTATACCACGACTTGATATCATCAGCAGTATGCGTGGTGAGAGAGGTTGCAGAGCCGTACAGCCCGACAAAGTAACCCGCGCTCTCAACCTTTTTGAGGAACGCACGCATGATAGCCGAGACCTGTTCCTTGCCGAGGTCAAACTGCTTCTTTTCCTCAAGGTCGAAGTACACCGGCATCTCAAACTGCTTACCTTTGATGACCGAGAGGAACACATCTGCTTCCAGTTCTGCCTCCTCCGGAGTCGTGGCATAGGAGTACCAGTACGCACCGACCGGGATGCCAGCCGTCTTTGCGCCGGCGTAATTCTGCTCAAACTTCTCGTCCTTCTGCGATGCCAGTCTGCCGTAGCCCGCACGCAGGATAGCGAAATCAATGCCGTCAGCTTTAACCTTACCCCAGTCAATTTTTCCGTTGTGTACACTTACATCAATGCCCTTCATATCCTCACCCCCGAAATACTTGTAGAAATCATCGGTCACAGTGCTGTTGCCGTGGACTTCATCGCCATACCACTTGCCGTTCGGACGCACATCAACGTGAGTGTACTGGTAAGCGGCGGTAATATTAGCGATGCCACGAAAACCGATATCCTGCGCCTTGCAGCAGACCACCTTGGAGGAAATCGGCTGTCCATCCTGCCCGTAGCAGCAGATATCTGCCGCATTGCCGAGTGTATGCTGTCCGGTACCGCTGCCCTTAACAGCCTTATCGTGCGCAGAACATCTGAAGCCGGAAGTCACAATGATCTTGGAGCAGTTCAGGGCGATATAGAGCTGTTCGAGCTTTTTCACAAGCTCATCGCTGAGCTCAAACTCATGCTCTTTCCCGCACTTGCAGCGGAACTCTTTTGCATTAAAATGCGGGGAAAGCTGTGTGGTATCCGAATACTCATATTTCTTGTTCATTTTCTTTTCCTTTCTGCGTAAAATCGCTGATTACGGCTTGACAAAAACGCTATACTAATGCTATAATGAGAAAAAACACGGAGGTGCATGAACAATGCCAAGAAAACCTGCAAACCCGAAAACCGATGCTGTAAAGAAAACGACACGTAAGAAGAAAGTTGAAGATGCAGTCGTTGAGGCTGCTGTTGCAGAAACTCCTGCTGTTGCTGATGCACCGGTTGCTGAGAAGCCTGTCAAAAAGAGAGGCAGAAAGCCTGCTGTAAAAAAGCCTGAGCCTGAAAAGCATGATATCGTAAAGGTTGCTACGCTTGCGCCCGGCGAACTGAAAGAGCTTATCAATGCTCCTGCGCCTACAACGCCGTTCCCTGCATCCGATGATCCGTCAAAGGATATCGTTCAGACTACACGCAAGCCGAGAGCGAAAAAGGCGGACAAAAAGTCCGAGCCTGTTCTTTCTACTTTTGTTCAGGTCGGAGACGCAGAGTACGATATTTCGGATATCGCAGCAAAGGCATATAAGGCATACAAGTCCACGCATAAGCGTAAGGCTGTAACCGAATTCCGTGTTTATGTCAAGCCCGAAGAGGGAGTGGCATACTTCACTGTAAACGGTGAAGGTTCACCTGATTTCAAGATCAATCTTTAATACACCATCTCCTTTATAATGCAGTCGAGCGATCGGCTGCATTACTTTTTTCCGTCTTCAAGATCATCGATCATTTCCTGAATATCATCGTCAATGTGCTGCGCTCTCTTTTGAAGCACCTCGATAGCTTTCTTAATAGCAGGCGGATACGGGATTCCCATGAGACTGGTGTTTTCAATAATAGAAAGCAGCTCATTGACACAGAAGCCGATGCAGGTCGCATC
>Ga0116145_1003817_pt1 | contig 12446 bp, 13 predicted proteins | sample AD_JPNHG1_MetaG_FD_89747 | JGI IMG/M metagenome (GOLD analysis project Ga0116145, IMG submission 89747) | Active sludge microbial communities of municipal wastewater-treating anaerobic digesters from Japan - AD_JPNHG1_MetaG | ecosystem: Engineered > Bioreactor > Anaerobic > Digestate | place... | reverse complement strand
TATCCTGTGCTCATAAGGCAAAAAAGGACCAGGCTGTTGTGCTTGAGGATCCGGTTGCCTTGCCCCAGAACCCGGTTTCTGTGGAACTTTATGTAATGTCTTTGTGCCCTTATGCCGTGGAAGCAGAGAAGGCGCTTTTTCCGGTTGTGGCAGAGCTTAAAGACTTCATAGATTTCAAGATCGACTTTGTGGGTGATTACTTTGAAGAGTCCGGCTTTGAAACGCTGCATGGGGAAGAGGAGCTTGTGACCAACCGGATTCAGCTGTGTGCGATGCAGGCAAATCGTGACGCAGCCTTGGATTTAATCACCTGCATGAATCTCGATTACGAAAATAGTCCAGATAACTTGGCCGATTGCGCCAAAGAGCTTGGTCTGGATGCGGATGCCATCTTGGCCTGCGCCAATGGTGAAGAGGGTGAAAAGCTGTTAAAGGAATCCTTTGCTCGCTCAACCCAAAAGGGCATGGAAGCCTCTCCAATGCTTGTAATTAACGGGGAAACCTATGCTGGCGCCAGGACTTCATTGAGGCTAAAACAAACGATTTGTCGGGCCTTTGATGGCACAAAGCCTGACGCCTGTGAGAATATTCCACCTCCAAACAAAATTCCCTTGAAGGTGCTAATTGATGAGCGTTACTCGGACTGTGGCGAGCTTGCAACCGTTGGTATTTTACAGCTAAAGCAGATGTTTGATGGCCTGGAGGTTGAGCTTGTTGACTACAGTTCTGACGCTGGAAAGGAGCTGTTTAACCATATTAAAGATACAGACCAAGCGTTGGTTCCGGCCTTTTTGTTTGGGCCAGAGATTAAACAAGACCCGTTTTGGACGAATATTGCAGACTACATGGTTGAGACTGGGGATTATCTGATTTTAAGTGTAGATGCCCCATACGACCCAACTGTCGAAATTTGTGACAACCAAGTGGATGATGATAACGATGGCAAGATAGATTGCGAGGATGACCATTGTAAAGAAACACTTGTGTGTCGTCCTAAAACGCCTGGAACTTTAGAGCTGTTCACCATGTCTCAATGCCCGTTCGGGATGATTGCTGTGAACTCGATGGTTGAAGTGCTTGAGGCTTTGGGGCCTGATTTGCAGTTTAGGATTCATTACTTGGGCCGTGAGATTTCTGCTGGTGGATTTGTCGCGCTACACGGGCCTGCAGAGGCTGAAGAAAACATGAGGCAGATATGCGCCGTCAAGCATTTTGCCAAGAAATATCAGTTCATGGACTATCTTGTTTGTCGCAATAAAAACCCTGATTCGCCAGACTGGAGGGGCTGTGCCAAGAAAATGGCAACCGCAATTGCTAAATGTGTAAAGGGGCCCGAGGGTGCGGCTTTGATGTCCAATTCAATTAAGCTTGCCGACGCTATAGGGGTAGACGCCAGCCCAACTTGGCTTGTTAACAATTCTCAGGTGTTTTCAGCTTTGAGTGCCCAAGAGATCAAGGAAGGGTTTTGTGCCGCCAATGAAGGGTGGAAGGGGTGTGACAAAACCCTGTCTGACGATGTTGGCCTGCCAACAGATATGGGATGCGGGCTCGAATAATTAAGGCTCAGCGGGAGCTTTCACGGTGGACAATTCCATAGAAGATAGTGGACAGGCGCGGGTTCTGTCCGTTTCTCAGGTATCGAGATACATCAAGGCTACTCTTGAGGATTCGTTTCCAAAAATCTACGTTCGTGGAGAGGTGTCTGGATATAGCAAGGCCCAGTCTGGGCACGCCTATTTCAGCTTGATTGAGCGGGAGCCAAGTGGCCAAACGATGAAGCTGGACTGCGTGTTGTACCGATTTTCGAGGGCGTCTAGCAAGGTTTTGCGCAACGGCGATGTTGTAATTGCCAGTGGTAGGGTGACTTCTTGGGGTGGTGCCAGTCGCTATCAATTGGTGGTTGAGGGTATTGAGGATGCTGGGGAAGGGGACCTGCTTAAAAAGCTTCAGCAGCTGAAAGACAAGCTTTTGGCCGAGGGTTTGTTTGATCCGGCGAAGAAAAAGCCGTTACCGTTTTTGCCAAGGAAAGTTGGGGTTGTGACCTCTTTGCGAGGTGCGGCGCTGCGGGATATCGTTCGGACGCTTTGGTTGCGATATCCAGTTTCAGTATTAGTTGCGGATACTTTGGTGCAGGGGGATGGTGCTGCAGAGGGGATAGCCAAGCAGATTGCGGCTTTGGATGCTAGGCCTGATGTTGATGTGATTATAGTTGGGCGTGGTGGTGGCTCGATTGAGGACTTGTGGGCGTTTAATGAAGAGATAGTGGTGCGGGCGGTTGCCGCGTGTCGTACTCCGATTGTGTCGGCGGTTGGGCATGAGGTGGATCATGTGCTGTCTGATGAAGCGGCTGATGTAAGGGCGGCTACCCCGACTGCTGCGGCTCAGCTAGTTGTGCCGGATATTGCGATGCTTCATAAGGGGCTTGGTGATACGGGTGAGAGGCTTGGCACTTTGATGACTAGGGTACTTGAGGGTGCGTATCAGTCGAGCGATGAGATGGCGATGCGGCTTGGTGTTGTGGGTGGGCGAGTTTTTAGGAATCAAGAGCATCGCCTGGAGATTCTTGGGCATAGATTGGCTGCTGTTCATCCTGCGAGGGTTTTGGCTGGGGAAGAGCGAAGGTTGTCGATGATCGACGAGCGTTTGAAGGGGGCTGGTAATCGATTGTTGACTCCTTTTTTGCGTCGTCTTGAGGCGGCAGATTTAAGGCTGCGACCGTGTAATCCGCTGGGTCCTTTGAGTCGGGGTTATGCCTTGGCAAGGACTAGAACTGGTCGTGTGATCAATCGATTCGACCAGGTCGAAGCTGGCGCTGACATTCAGGTGCTGCTTGGAACAGGGTCTTTGAACTGTACAGTGGATTCAACCAGCGAGGGGCCCCACGAAGTTGGCAGTTAGTTGCCTGCCCCCGGACCATGTTGCGGGGTGCCCTCTCGACCTTCTTTTAGCTCCAAATCCTGCAGATCAGCACGATCATCTCCCTGTCCCCGGCCCCTGCCCGTGCACACAAAAGTCCATCAGTGGGCACTTGGGGCAGATGGCATCTGCAAATTCGCCTTTGCAGTCTCCTGAAATGCCCATGTGGGCTAGGGCAAAGTCTAGTCTGACTGGGTCGTTTGGGTCGATGGTGGATAGCGCCTTGGTCAATGCTATTGCGTCTTTTAGGGTTGGCCCGCCCTTTTTTGATGGCAGCAGGCCTAGCATTCGACTGATTCTGGTGACATGGACATCCATGGGGATCAAAAGGTCTGCTTTGTTGATGCCTTGCCAGATGCCGAGGTCGAGACCGTCGTCTCGGACCATCCATCTTAAAAACATGTTCAGGCGTTTGGCCGGGTCGGTTGGACGGCCCAAAGGCAGCAAAAAGCCTGGATCATAGGGTTCTGCAGCAAGCCTGATGCTGTTGGCCAGTGCCCTTAAGCCTTCAATAACCTGGCGATTTGGCAGATAACCTTGCATGAAGGGTGGCTGAAGTCCGCCGTATTCTTTGCGGACTTTGGCGATGCCCAAAAGCATGCCTTTTAGGTTATCGGAAGTCGCAAATCTGTATACAAAACCGTCCGTCCAAGCTGAAAACTCCCAATCATCAGCTTGGTCCAGAGATGTGGCAGGGTAGGGACCCAGTTTGGAAAACAGCCGATCCAAGACAGGTAGGAACGCGCTGACTCGTCCAAAAGCCATCGATGCCGCCAAAAGCGCAACCACCTCTTGATCCTCAGGGTTTTCGTACCTCCTGGGAAACAAAAGCGGATCCTGAGCCAAGTGTTTGCTGTTATGGTAGCGAGCATACATGGTTTCAAGTTTGGTGGAGAGCTTCGGGCTGACACTTGGCATAGCGTTTCTTCCAAAAAGGGCCCAAGTTACATATCGCCTTAAAACCGGTAGCGTTTCAAGGGGGGTGCATAAAATCACTGGCTAGTTGGTCTGTCTGCTCGCCTGTAAAGGCGAATGGGATGACTCCTGAAGTGTAGCAACCCTTCATCAATAAATGTCTTTTCCAAGACAAAAGTGTCTTTAAATGCGGGGTTTGAATTCATGGCCTGGTCTGTAAATGCTGATCTGGCGGCTCCAATTAAGTATTTCACGTTGTCACCCAGGACTAGCTCTCTGAATTGGGCGTGGGTCCAGTTTCCAGATGAAAAGCGCTTGGAATTCGTGTCTGATTCGTCGCCAGCCATCCGACGGTCTGCCAGCAAGGCCACAAGCGGGGCCAGCGTGGAAGCTCCAGTTATGGTTTCGTCTTTAGACGTGTTGGCCTTTATATAAGCCGCAATCTCGTCGGCAGTAGTAAACGTCAGCATCTTGTTCCACATGACATGACGATAATGAGGGGTGACCTTCCCCTTGATTCTGGTTGGCGAGAAAAAGACCGCCTTGCTGACTTTCGCCAAGCCTTTAAAGGCAACAGGCTCTCGCCACTGGTACTCGATCACCGACCCCTTGTTCTGCTGCTCACTTGGCCACAACCATCTATTGATGCGGTATTCCATTGGCAGATGCAGGCACATTAAAGCCAGCATCCCGATTGCGATGCCCATTTTACCCACAGTGGTGCCTTCCTTAACTCCCTTGAAAATCTGCCAGCATACCCAGGCTGGTAGAGGTGCCATCAAAGCCAGCATCGGCACCTGGTAAAAGTCATAAATCTCGTTTAGAGCAGCCCACTGCAGCAAAAACAAAACGGTCACAATCAAGCCAAATACCGCAAATTTAGTTGTTGGATCAGGCTCTTGGGTCGGCTTTGTTCTTCGTTTATTGCTTTTGGCGTCATCATCTTTTTTTAACAACAGGTTAGCCGCCAAATAGACCGCCGTGATGCCAAAGGCAATTGCAAAAAGCGCGTGATAATAAAGAGATTTTCCAAATTCCTTGCCTGTCAGATAAGCGCCAAGATTGCCTAGAAGAGTCGCAAACATCTTGAAAGGATTCCAGGAATCAAAGATGGATGCTCGATTGGCCGCAGTTACCGGCTTTGAAACGTGATATCTAAAAACACCATCGATAAATTCGCTTGGTGCGATTATGAAAAACACTAACATCACGGTTCCAAACGACAAGGCCAGTCCCGCCAAAAAACGGCCAAATCGCCTGCCGTTTATCAGGGTGAGGGCCAAAACCCCAGCAAAGGCGTAAAGACCGCTTCCAAGCCCAAATCCGGCCAAAACTCCGGCAAGCAAGGGCCTTCCTGCAAAGCTAGCCCACACCGAAGCCGCCAAAAATGCGGTCATAATGTTTTCACCATTCATATCTGACGATGCCATCATGACCTGGTAAGCAGTAAGGTGAAAAAGCAGTGTCAGCATGGCAAAGCCTCGACCAGCCCGTCTAGCAGCCATGTACATGAAAATGCCGGCCAAAATCGTCGCAAAAACAGGAATCGACTTGGCCAGCCCCAGTGAAAATCCAAATATCTTAAATATCAATGCTGGAACCAGTAGGTGGACAGGTGGGTGGGAAAAGAAAAAGTCTTTGTAAGGTATCTGGCCATTAGCAAAGGCATTGGCCATATAAAAGTAGATATTGTCATCAGTCCCAGAGGCATGAATCCCAGGGATTTTGATTAAGAAAAAGGACCCCACAATCAGCAGAACCGCCAAAACTTCAGCCAGTATTGCCGGCCATTTAGCAGCCTTGGGCCCAATCTTTGTACTGATTGGCTCCCAAAACCATCCAAGCACAGCAGCCCCAACCAAGAAAAAACGCAGCACAGGCGGCAAGATGGCAAGCGGACCATATGGAAAAAGCGCCAAGACAAGCAAAACAACACTGGCGGCTATTACATTCCAAGGATACAGAGTTTTACTTTCAGCAACTGGTTTCTCAGGCTTTGGCTGCTGTGTTTTGCGTTTATTTGGCTTCATTTTTTCTGGCTTCATAACGTGTCCACAACGTGAAACAACTTTTGATTCTACACGATAAGTACAGTATGAGTGACGACAGAATCAAAATCGGTCATGCAGCAGAAAGCGCGGTAGTCAGCCTGCTCAAGGAACGAGGCTGCATCATCCTAGACCGCAACGTGTCTGATCGCATGGGTGAAATCGACTTAATCGCCCAAAAAGGCAGACAGATTTTCGTAGTCGAGGTCCGCTCAAGAAGACACGCCACCTTTGATGACTGCCTAGACAGCATAGGCGGCGTGAAACGCGGCAGAGTTCGCAGCACAGCAAGGCGCTGGATCGCCAAGAATGACCTAGAGTTTGAAGAAATAAGGCTATGCGTCGCCGCCGTCGTCTGGAACAGCGACAAACCAGAGATCCTGTTCATTGAGGATGCATTTTAGGGGCGGGGTGCGGGGGCAGGGTGCAGGGTGGAGGGACAGGATTAGGGCCAGGGACAGGGACGGGTGCGGGGCCAGGATTAGGGACCACAGTGCTGGGTGAAATTGGTGCTTGCTTTGGAGTTTATATTGTGCGATAAATCCGGGTCATGAGAAAGCAACTTTCACAACTTTGTCTCTGGTTTGTCCTTTGCCTGGCCGGGGCATTGCCGGCTGCTAGCGCCACAGCCCAGCCTGCGGAGATCATCGCTGTTTTTGATATCGATAAACTCGATACTCCCATTGATGATGCTACGATGACCCGCCTGAATAACTACATGTTTGGGCGTCTGGTGTCTGCCGGGTTTAAGCTTACTCCCCAGAGTCAAGTTCGTGACCGCGTTGTCGACCTTAAACGTGAGTCCCACAGGGACTGCTACGACCAATCTTGTCAAATCGAGCTTGGTAAGGCCGTGGCCGCCCACAAGTCATTGTCTAGCCGGTTGATTAGAATTGGTAATTCGTGTTCGTTGCAATCAGCGATTTATGACCTAAGGACTGAAACCACGGAAAGGGGTGCCGAGGCCAAGGGGCCCTGTACTGAAGAGGGTATAGCGGCTTCGATTGATAAAGTGGTTGCCAAATTCAAGGGTGAAATTGTTCCGACAGCTACAGCAAGCGGCGGTCGCGTTGAAACCAGTCAAGTCATTGATCGAGGCGCTGACATAGTCAACGTTCCGACGGATGAGACAGCATTTTTCGTCATTCACAGCAATCCAAGTGGTGCGACCGTATCTATTAATGGCAAGGAAATAGGCCAAACTCCGCAGCATCTTGAGTATCCCTTGGGCAAATACATCGTTGTTGCAGAGCTGGGTCGGCTTTATCACCCTGCCCGCCAGGAGGTTTTGCTAAACAAGCGAGGAGCCAAGGCCACTGTTACCTTGGATTTAAAGCCAGCCTTTGGTTCTGCGATAATTACCAGCTCGCCATCCAAGGCTCAGGTGTGGCTTGATGGTGAATCCGCAGGTGAAACGCCTTTGGTAATTTCTAAAAAGCTTTCAGGTACTTATCATGTTCGTCTCCAGTCACCAGATTATCTACCCAGCGAAGGAGAACTGGTCATCGAAGATGGCAAAGAGACCAAGTACAATCGCCAGTTAGCCGCAAATTGGGGCCAATTACGAGTAACCAGCGACCCTCCCGGAGCCACGGTCTATTTGGATGACATTGCAGTCAAAGACAAAACGACTCCCTGCACCCTAGATCGAGTCAAACCAGGCGTCCACATCATCAAATTCGCCTTGGCCGGCCACGGTGAGCGCACTGAAAAGACAACTGTCGAGCGCGGCCAAACATCCTCAGTCTCAACAACATTACAACCAATGCTCGGATACCTAGTAGTGACGTCCACTTACACTGACGGCACAGTATGCGAGGGCGACATAAAGCTAGACGGCAAATCGGTAGGTCAAACCCCATGGGGTGGCGATGTGTTGGCAGTGCCGCACACAGTCGAAGTGCAGTGCCCAAAGGGCAGCGGTAGCCAACAGGTTGTAGTAGTCCATAACAAACGCTCAGAGGCGATTATTTCGATTGAGACTGTTGGTGTTGAATGGGTGCGAATTCCCGGTGGTAGTTTTAATATGGGGTCTAATGATGGCGATTCATATGATAATGAAAAGCCAGTTCATCGAGTAACTGTACGAACGTTTGAAATGACAAAGACTCAGGTTACAGTTGAGCAGTACAAAGCTTGTGTTGATGCTGGTGCCTGCACAGCTCCTGATACTGGAACATACTGTAACTGGGGTAAATCTGATCGTGGCAAGCATCCTATAAACTGCGTAGATTGGGATCAAGCCCAAGCTTACGCTAGGTGGGCTGGTGGTCGATTACCCACAGAGGCAGAATGGGAGTATGCAGCCCGCAGTGGCGGTCGAGACTGGAAGTATCCATGGGGCAATGAAAACGCTACCTGTGATCGGGCTGTAATAAGCGAAGGTGGTGATGGCTGTGGTCGTGATAGCACTTGGCCAGTTTGCAGCAAGCCAAAAGGCAACACAGTTCAGGGTTTGTGTGACATGGCCGGCAACGTTTGGGAGTGGGTTCAGGATTGGTACCATAACAGCTACAACGGTGCGCCAACTGATGGCTCAGCTTGGGAAAAGCCCACAGGCTCTTCCCGGGTTATTCGCGGCGGCTCCTGGTACGACCACGCCTGGTTCGTGCGGGCTGCTTATCGCGGCGCCGACTTGCCCGGCTCTCGCGACGGCCGCGTCGGGTTCCGCCTCGCGAGGTCGGTGCGCTAGACTCTTGACTCTTGGGCCCTTGGGCCCTTGGCCCTGCGCCCCTGTTGGCCAGGCGACAGCGCAGCGTAGGCGCCAATGGCCAATAGGGGCGCCCGAAGTGGCGCGTCTGCAGGATGGTGGAGTGTGAGATCGTTTTTTTGCCTCCCCCTCACCATTACGAAACCACGCAGCAGGACCAGGGGCTAGGCCCACGCTCATACTCCATCCTTTAAGGTCGCAGCAGATCTTTCACTGGTGCGAAGCTGCGGCGGTGTTCTGGGCAGGGGCCTAGGGCTTTCAGGGCCGCAAGATGCTTTGCCGTTCCATAACCTTTGTGTTGTGCAAATCCATAGCCCGGGTAGGTCGAATCCAGCCTCTCCATTATTCGATCCCTAGTCACCTTTGCAATAACTGACGCTGCAGCACAGTTCCAAGACAGATGGTCACCTTTAACCCATGCCCTTTGCAGCATTGCAAGGCCCTTGATTTGCTGGTTCCCGTCAACAATCACGATTCCCACTCGATGCCCATAATTCTTGGCCGCCTCAGTCACAGCAATATGCATTGCCGTCAAAGTAGCCGCCAAGATGTTGCCCCCATCAATCTCAGCAGCACTCACCACACCAATTCCTATCGCCGCCGCGTTTTCTTTAATCACATCAAAAAGACGGTCACGTGTCTTCCTAGAAAGCGCCTTGGAATCGTCCAATTCATCTAAACCATCAGTGGATTTTAGAATCACGGCAGCAGCTACAACAGGGCCAGCAAGGCAACCTCGACCAGCCTCATCCACGCCCATCACAGGAGTGTAGCCAGCCGCAGCCGCCCATCGCTCGATATATCCGGTGCTAGTTGGAGATAGCAGGTTATTCAGCAGTTTCAGCGGATCCAGTCTGAGTCACCCAAGTGCGCTTTTCGCGAATCTTGGACGCCTTACCACGCAGAGCACGGAGGTAGTGCAGCTTCGCCCTACGGACGCGACCGCGTGTCACTACTTCCACCTTGGCAATCATTGGGCTGTGAAGCGGGAAAACTCGCTCAACACCAATACCATAAGAAATCTTACGAACGGTAAAGGTTTCAGTTGCGCCACCGTGGCGGATGCCAATAACAGCACCTTCAAAAACTTGTACGCGCTCTTTATCCCCCTCGCGGATTCTGAAGTGAACGCGAACGGTATCCCCAGGGAAAAATTGGGGAATATCAGATCGTAGTTGAATAGTTTCAACCAGCTGGATTGTCTTGTGCACGGCGCACCCCATCAAGATTCAAGGCTTGCGACTGAATTCGTCGCCATAAGTTTCCAAATTTGTTGACCTATTGGTTACACCCAGGACAACAAGGCACGAGATTATATACCAGGAGATAATAATCGGTCAAGCGCGATTGCTGCCGCAGAACGAACAGAAAGATGATTGAATTCACCAACGCCTTTAATCGGCTCCAAACGTGCATCTGCGTTAGCCGCAATCTCGTTTGTCAGGCCCCAACCTGTACCAAATACCAGCAGGACCCCTGGCCATTTACAAGCTTCTATTCCCAAGCGCAATTCATGAAAAGAGGTCGTACCAGCCTTGAAATTCGCACCGGTCACAACCACAAATGGCCGCCCATTTATTCTTGCCCCAAAAGCATCGGCGGCCTCTTTAATGGATGACGCCACCTTTATATGACCAATGGCCTCACCCCTTGGGTGCTCAGCCTCAGGGCCATCAATCCAGCGTTGGGTCACCCTCTCAATCATTTCACGCTGTGCTGCAACTGGCGACACCAGATAGTAAGGATCTGCCCCATAGGTCCTAGCAGCCCTGGCTATATCGTGGATATCTAGCGATGTAACCGACGTGGTCACCGTTTCGCCACGGCGATTTAAGACCGGATAATGAGCCAAGACTATCGCCACCGGAGTGTTACCCATTATCAAGCTCCCTTGGGCGACCTAGTTGCATAGGTGGCGGTTCTGGTTCAAGCTGCAGCTTAATATCAGGCCTCATTCTCTTTGTCTTTTCTATCGCCTCTTTGGTTCTGAACAGTTTAATTTCCTTGTGATTACCCGACAGTAGCACAGCTGGCACTTCATGCCCCTCAAAAACTTGAGGCCTGGTGTATTGTGGTGACTCAAGTAGTCCGTTTTCGTGAGACTCAACATCCAAGGACTCGGCGTTTCCAAGCACCCCTGGAAGCAGCCTTGCAGTTGCATCCAGGATGGCTAAAGCAGGTATCTCGCCGCCTGACAGGACAAAGTCGCCTACAGACACCTCTTCGTCCACATAGTGCGCGGCCACCCGCTCGTCGACACCTTCATAATGGCCACAAACCAGAATGATTCCGCCAAGATGGCTTGCATATCTTTTGGCAACCGCTTGGTTAAATGGGCGACCAGAGGCAGACATAAGGACCACTTTGGCACCTTGGCTCGCCTTTTTTGCCTCTCTGATTGCGGCCACAACGACGTCAACCTTCATCACCATCCCAGCGCCACCGCCATAAGGCTCATCATCAACTGTTTTATGCTTGTCAGTTGCAAAGTCTCTGATATCTAAGACTTTAATATCCAGAAGTTCGTTGCCAATCGCCCTGCCAATAATAGAGTGGGACACGGCCTGAAGAATCATCTCTGGAAATAGAGTCAAAACAGTAATCGGGTAAGGCATTAATCAGTCTCCAGGCCAGTCAGATCAACCACCACTTTACCTGGAGTAAGGGAAATTACAAAGACGTCGACAACAGGGACCAGCAGTTCGTCTCCTTCGGTGGTCTTGATGACCAAGATATCTGTTGCCGCGCTGAAGACGTCTTCTACAGTGCCAATCGCAATATCGTCGGTAGAAAACACAGGAGAGCCAATGATATCTCGGTAGTAGAACTCGTCTTCCTCAAGAACGGGAAGCTGCGATTGCTCGACTGCACATGTCCAGCCATTAATATTTTCAGCGGCGTCGCGATCATCTATGCCATAGAACTTCACTTTGGTTCCCTTTGGACTATGGCTGATCATCTCGATCATAACCTTTAAAAAATGTGTGTTATGCTGACCACTTATCAGCACTTCAGTGCCTGGCTCCAGGAGACTCGACGAGGGATTGTAAAGGCGCACGAACACGGCCCCACGCAGACCGTGGGCCGCGCCGATGACCCCAATTTCAACTAATTCTTTTTCCATCGGGAGTCTTATTGGGATGGTTATTCAACAATCTCTAAGATGGCTCTTTTGTTGTCTCTAGCTGCGGCTGCGCCGACAACGGTGCGGATAGCCTTGGCTGTCCGACCCTGCTTGCCGATAACCTTTCCCATGTCGTCTTTGGCGACTCTTAACTCGTAGACACGGGTCTGTTCGCCTTCAAGCTCAGTTACAACGACCGCATCTGGCTGGCCCACCAAGGACTTAGCAATCATAGTGACTAGATCTACAATACCGGCCATGCCAATCTCCTTTATTTGGAGCGTGCCTAGCTCGTTTAACCCATTTTCTTGACGAATCTTTCGACTGCCTCGGTGGGTTGAGCACCAACGGAAAGCCAATAGCGAATACGTTCTTCGTTCAGCTTGACTGCTGGTGGGTTGACCATGGGGTCGTAGGTTCCTAACAGTTCGATATAACGCCCGTCTCGCTTTCCACGAGAGTCCATGGCAACGATTCTGTAGAAGGGGCGCTGCTTAGCACCAAATCTCGCAAGTCTCAGTTTCACCATACTAAATACGCCTCCAAAGTCCCTGGGGACAGAAATCGCAAGCATTTTATCAGGTAATTGCCAAGTTGCAAGCGATAAAACGCTTAGACCTTCCCCACTGCAATAACGTTCGATTTGGTCATAATCGAGCGCATACGACTACTTTGATTCAGGAAAAATGGACATAAATTTGGCGAGTTTTCGTGAAATGCTGTAAGCATGATC
>Ga0116145_1003807_pt1 | contig 12465 bp, 20 predicted proteins | sample AD_JPNHG1_MetaG_FD_89747 | JGI IMG/M metagenome (GOLD analysis project Ga0116145, IMG submission 89747) | Active sludge microbial communities of municipal wastewater-treating anaerobic digesters from Japan - AD_JPNHG1_MetaG | ecosystem: Engineered > Bioreactor > Anaerobic > Digestate | place... | reverse complement strand
TGACTGGTGTAACTCGTCGTAAATCTAAACCAGTCTAGCGGGACAGCAAGAGCGCGTGAGCTGCCCGCTGGGTGACTCCCACCATAACGATGGGAACAGTCCGACCAGTCCAAGCTAGGTCGAGAGTTAGCTTGGAGCAACTGCCCTTAAGGGTAAGTTGTTTTTGTTTTTAAATATTTCATATAGAAATTACTCTATTAAAAATTACAAATGAGGAGGAAAAGAAATGAAAAAGAAAAAAATAAAAAAGAACAAAGTGCGGATCGGTATAGAAGCCGCACTGGCTCTCCGCAAGCATTTTGTGAAGGAGAGCAAAAAGAAATATGATAGAAGAAAAATAAACAAAATCATTCCCACAGATGAAAAATTATCATCTGTGGAAATGATTTTTTATTTAGTTATTTAGAGCATCATTGATCACTCTTTTAAATTTACCAAGTAGTTCATTTCCAACTATAAAATTGACTATATTTCGATTTTTAAAAAAGACAAATGTCGGTAATCTATCTACTGCGTACTTATCGGCAAGATCTGGACACTCATCTACATCAACTCTCATAAAAACAACTGAATCTCCAGGATACAAACTCTTTAACTGATGTAAAGTACTCTGTTGAAATTCTTGGCATGAATCACACCAATTAGCTGAAAATACAACAACTGCGAGTTTATTTGGATGTATAGAAAAAAGACTTTCTGCAAACGTTTCATTGGTTAATGTTAGCATATGATGACTCCTGTTGTGAGGATAAATAATTTTCATCATCAGATTTAACAAATTCGGCATCTGTCGGTTTAGTTAAGTTCTTCAACTCTCTATTTTTTTGAATATAATATGCAATTAGTTCATCTCGTGTCACTATTTTCTTCCCCCATCCATGTAATCAAGATGTTTTTGTTTTTCAGACACAATTGTAGAATTTGTATATATATCTCCAACAACTTCAAGATCAGAATAACTAAATACTGGACCTAAAGCATCATAAAATAATACGTTATACCAATTTGTAGGTGAATCAAATTGAAATACACTTCCTGAAATTTTATTTTCAGGATACTGTTTACAATATTCATTAAATTGTTCATCTAATTCTGTACATGTATGAAAATAATCTCTTGTATTTGTTAATTGCTCAATAATAAATCTAGTTGTTTCAAGATCGTATACTATAACTCCTAAAATATAATTTCCATGTCCATTTGGATCGTACTTAACTATATCACCAGCCCAAATTTCTTTTCCATTTTTATCGAATTGACCAATAGAATTCATCAAAATATCACCATCTTCAATTGTATGATATCTTACAAACTGTGTATTTTCTGGATCAATATAATTAATAGATGTTAATTTGTCACTTTCCCAATGAATTGATGAAATGTGATAGACCTTATTGTATTTTTTAATAAATATTCTGCAGCGACAACCTTTAAACATATCATCCTCCTTTCTTTTTATATTTTTTATAAAGCAAAACAGAGAGTTCTATCCCTTATTCTGATGAATAATGGATAGAACTCTCTGTAGTGGAATGACGAGATAGCTTAAAAACAAATATACGTCCACCACCATTCTATATATTTAATTTCTATATTAAATCATTAATTATCAGATTTAATATACTCTAATCCTTCTCGACCAAAAGTTTGCTCTACCCAAGTTTTAAAATCTATATCTCCTTCAGGCCAATCACCCTTTTCAATTTGTCCGGCTTTTAAAATTTCAAATATTTTTTCAATATATGGTTCTTTAATATCGATGATCATATACAAATGATCTGGTTTTAATTGTTTTAACATCTATATCTCCTTTGCTTCTATATTTGTTCTAATATAAATTATAGAAAAACATCTTCAAATTGAGAATTACCATAAATATCATAATGATAAGGTATCATAATCTGAAATATGATATACATAAATGTAATGTGTTTAAATTCTTTTGGATTCGGCAAAGATTTCAAAAGAATATTATAATAATTTAGCGTAGATATATTATCTTTAGCTATGCGAGAAACATTTAGTACTTTTTTAGATAGTATCTCAAAAAGATTTGTAACATCTTTTGGAACTTCTTTTTCATTTGCTAACAGAATTGAAGATGGATTTTTAATATAATTCAATAAATGTTGATACGCTTTCGTAATCACTTTACTACCGTTATTAGATTGAAGTTTATAATCTAAAAAATTATATTCTTTGGCAATCTCATAAGAAGGATCTAATGTGTTATCTGGATCAAAAAGAACAGATTGTGCCGTTTTTAATTGTCTTTCATTATTATTCATAATCTTTACAACATCTATGACTTTTTTACAAGATAATTTAAAGTCTTCGGGTTCATTATCTATACTATCATCATTATTATGTTGTAATTCTTTAAATATTTTATTTGCAAATTCTTTTTGTGATACTGGAATTAGATGGTGATATTGAGATGAAAGTTTCTCAATTTTTTCCAAATTATATTCATCATTTATATCGGACAAATCAAAATCAACAATCTTAAAATATATTTTCGTAGCAAAGTCAGAAAATCCAACTTCGATCATTTTAGTAAGTAACTGATTTTGAACGGCCGAATTACAAATAAACTGTTTGAAATATATTCTAAATGATTCTCGATTAGAATCATATAGATATCTCAATAAATATACAAATAATAAATACCCCAACATCATCATTGGTAGGGTGTTTTCTTGATATTTTGAATGATTTGAATAAAGATTATGAAGAATCTTTTTTATAATATACGTTATACTATTTGCTGGAACATGTGTATTTGATAATATTAATGAATAAAAATATTGTTCATTAATATTTTTCGGCATTAGTAGCGGCCAAGTATACTGAACTTGAGCCTTATCGTTTGTCAAAATTTTACAATGTTTATTTGTTACATATTTAAAATAATTAAATGTATAATGAACTAAACTAGACTTAATACTGCTATTTAAACATAATTCAAAAACATCATCCAGTATGTCTCGCTCTCTTGAAAGAAGTTGTTGAGGTGTTACAACTGGAACTGGTTCTATAACTTCTTGAGTTGGAATATATTCTGTTACCTTTTTCTCCTGCTTAACAACAGTTTCTGAACTCTCATTCAAAATTTGTTGCCGAATAATAGAAACAAGTGTTAAATAATTTGAGTAAAATGAATTCACCTGGGTATATAATCGCAATACCTGAAGAGAATTTAAAATAACTTTAAAGAAATTAACATCAGAATTGAATTTAAAATCTATAATCCAATTCTGTTTCTTAGCCATGTCCTCTTGAATATTACGAGTATTTATAAATCTCAAATATGCCACAAAATTTTCAGAGTCAGTATAGTTCAATATTTTTGAATACACAAGATCTGTACTCACTAACTTCAAAGTATTGACATTTGAATGATCATTTTCACAATTGTTTTTAATCATATCAACAAGTGATTGATCATTAGTTAAAATCTTATAAAAATCAATTCTCAACTTAACATCATGAAAATCCTTAATAATAGAACTTTTCATGACTCCTAAAAACTGATTATTATGAATAAACAAATGTGATACAGATAGTTCCAATTTTTCCTCCCATTTTTTACGATTAAGAACGGATGTGAAATCAAATTTTTAGACGTCAGGTCATCAAATAGGCATCTTATATGCCTGTTATCATTCACATCCGTTCGATTATTTAAAAAATTATTTCTATATATTTTTTGCATTTTTTATTTCTATTATTTTATTTTTTCATATAGAAATAATATATTAGAAATGGTGACCTCATTATTATTTTTTGATAGGAGAATACAAAAAATGCCAACAACTGAATCTAAAACTATTCAGGAAAAAGTAACAGCAAAATTTCTATCAGTAGATACAAAAACAAATTGGTTGTGGTTTCAAGAAGAGATTTCGTATTTGTTTATTTCGCCAGACAGAGTTACAGAAGTTAAGATAATTCCAACAATAAACAATTCATTTAACGTATGGGCAAGAATAGATTTAAAAGACAGGTTAGAGTATAAGCTAATTGATACTAGGAAAACATTGGCGGCGGCGAAGAAACTATCAGAAGACTTTGTATTGATGCTCAAAACAGGAACAATTCCGCAGAAAAAGAAAGAAGAATCTGAGAAGATAGAAACTGTAGAAAAGTCAGAGACAATAAAAAAGAAAATATCTGATATTGAAACAAAAAATCTAGATACAGATAGTTTATCAGATTTAATTGCTCTGATGGAGGAATTAAAAAATTAATGATCTGAAAGTGAGCTGGTATAAATAAAAAACCACAGTCTCTCTTTTAAAGAAACTTATCTAAAGTAATATTCTTTAATATAAAGTCTTTTATATTAAGTTTTAGTAATATTACTTCAGGTAAGAAAACTTCAAAATTAAGTTAGCTTTAGCTTTCACTACCACTAGTTTCCACTACTAGTAGAAACATTTTTTTATAATCTTTATAATCATTTAAAAAATTTTATTATTAACTTTTTTATAAAAGTATTTCTATATAAAAATGTCTGGATATTATTTTGGATACATATCTCTACTTGGATAAAAATTTGTTTCTAATAGACCATATATCAATTAAAAAACAAAGTTGAGACAGTTAATTTTTGTAAATTTTCACTTTATATACAGAAATATTCAATTTGAAAAATAATTTTTTCAATATTCTCCCCCATAAAATCCTCTACTGATCTCTCCCAGTAGAGGATTTTCATAATTAAAAGTTTCATATAGAAATTATATGAATGAAACTGGATTTGTTGATTGAGATCCAGTTATTATCTGCGGAAAGGAGGAAGGATATATGAAGTGGGTTCCTGGAAGATAATGATGAAATTGACAATATTTTGATGAGTAGTAGAGTTCTACTTTAAGAACTCCACTACTCATCAGTAAAAATATTATTTTTTGAGGTGTAATTATGCTTACAATTGGGTATTTTACTAAATGGCCCGCCATCTACAAAGAAAGAGAGAAATCAGTAAAAGATGTTGTCTTTACCAGCATAGTACCAACTATTAATGAAGATACTATATTAATAACAAGTTCCACAAATAAATACACTCAAGAGATGGAGATAAAGGGTAACAACATACATCTCAATTCACCATGCAAAGTGTTTTGTAGTTGTGAGAGTTTCAAATATGAATTTTCTAACGCAATCTTTAGAAGTGGAAGTCTACTTAGATCAATCGGATTTATAAGATCTATTATAAGTCGTCCTAAAAGAAAAAATGAATTTAATATTGCGTCTGGCTGTAAACACATTGTTGCTCTAGCTAGAGCAGTTTTAAAAATAAAATTAAAATAATTTAAAGAGAGGTTGATACTTATGAAACGAAAGAGTAATTTTGAAGAAATTTTTAAACAACTACCACCTGAATCGGAAGAGATTTCCACAGATATTTCTTCCGAACAGGAATTGTTACCCGAGGAAATTCAAGAAGAAATTGAAAAACTTTCTGCACCTTCTGAAGAAGTTCAAAAAATTAAAACTACAAACCCAATTTCTATAAGCTCTGATTTTAATACAGGAATTACTGAAGTTGGTTATGAATTTTTGGCGACCGGCGAAAGGAACGTTGTTACAGTATCTAACGGTAAAATATATATGTTACAGGGTCGCCAGTATTATATTCCTGTCAATGTTACAGATATTGATTCAGATAATTATAATATTAAAGTATACAGCGAGGCTGCTGATAGATTTGATGTACGATACATTAGAGATGGTTTAGCTGCTATTGTTCCAATCAGACACAATACTATTCTTAGAAGTGGTGAAAGATTGTGCGTTTTAACAGCATTAAATCTGTAAATTTTTAAAGAAATTAATAACTTATACTACTAGGGAGCGGCAGATGTTCAAACTTCCTCTTGACGTTGAAATGGATCTTCAAAAGAAGTTTCAAAATGCTCATATACCTACTCTTGTCCAATATATATTTCAAGCTATTTTAGAAAAAACTCTTAAAGATGGATCATGCTCTGTACGAGAATTTGGAAAATTTATTACTTTCCGTACAAGATCAAATAAAATAGGACAAGATGTGATAAGATTTAAATTCAAAATATCAAATACTTTGAGTAATAAATTAAAAACAGATCAATATTTGTTAGATAATATGCCTGTTAAAGCTCCAACCGTTTTCACAACCGAACATGAAGAAAAAACAAAGAACAAAAAAGAGCAGCAAAAACTTAACATTACAGCTCAGAAGACTGCTGAAAAACTTGGCAAAGAAAAAACCAAATCAAATCTTGTAACTAATGAAATAATTAGTATAATGGATGCAATTGTAAATATGGAACTTGATGACAAATAGGAGAGAAATGAATGGGAACACTTGGTGGTGAAGTAACCAGTACTAAAATTTTCGTAGGAAAATATGCGTCTATTGACGAAAATGGTTTACTATCAGAATCAATATTTGGTCCAATTCATGATTTTCGTTGCAAATGTGGTAAACTTGAATTAGGATCTTATGATGGTGGAAAAATTTGTGACAGATGTGGTGTACTTTGTGGACCAAGTGATCTTCGTCTCAAAACTTTTGGAAAGATTACATTGGTATTTCCAGTTATAAAACCAACGAAAAGAAAATATCTGAAAAAGATAGTTGGGACAAATCACAAACACATCTTAGATCCAAAGAAAGCTGATGCATTAACAGCAACATCGAGATATTTAATGGTTTCACATTCAGGAACACATTTAAAAGTAACACATTCATTTACACCTGTTTCTGGATACTTTACAGTTCCAATAAGAATTACGGGTCTTTATAGTTTTATACTTGCATTAAAATATACTGCAGAAATATTAAATCTCGATATAGCTAAAGAATTATTTGAGAATAAATGCATTATTAATGTCGTTAAAGTTCTTCCTCCAGATGTTCGGCCGATTGTGAAAGATCCTAAGAAAAAAGGATCATTTCGATATGTCGAAGTAAACAAACATTATATAAGTTTGATCAATCAAAATAATTTAAATTTACCATCTAAAGAAATTATTCGCCAAAAAGAAAAAGATTGGTTTGATAAATTAAAATTCAATCTTGAAAATTCTATTGAGGACGAATTAGTAGATTCGATTATTCCAGAATACGATAGGGCAACGGCAAGATGTCAATATTATGTTGATTTGATATATGAGTCTGTTTTTGCGGCCATCTCTGGAAAAACCGGATTTATTAGAGGATCAATCTTGGGGAAAACAATTGAATTCTCTGGTAGATCAGTAATTGTTATTGATCCGAGTTTAGAGCCCTATAGAGTTAAAGTAAGTCGAAAAATGTTGTACAAATTATGGTATCCATATTTTTTGTACTATCTATCAAAATATAAAGAAGATGATTACACAATCTTGTTTGATAATTATACACAATTCGAAGATTACGATGCGCATAAAAACATATTTGATGAATTTTTAAAATGGTTTTGTTCGCCGGCAGGAATCGAAGAAGTTTCAGAGATAAAGGAAGAAGATGATGAAGAAGATGATCTTCCTACTGCTACTGTCAAATCGTTAATTAGAAGAAGAAAACTTGAACAAGAATTTAAAGAAGACAATTTTGACTAATGGGGAGAAAATGAAAGATCAAGATAAACTATCTGAATATGAATTAAAAAGATTGGCATTTATCAACAGACAACCGTCGTTGTGGCGTCATTCTTGTCCTGCTGTTGAGCTAATTCCAACAGATGACCTAGATGATGAAACAATTCATGTAAGTCCATTATTTCTAGAACCATTAAACATGGACGCAGACGGAGACACGGCTGCCATTTATATCATACATGATCTCGCCGCACTAAAAGAAATGGAAGAAAAAGCATTTTTAAAAAATACAATCACATATGATCAGAATACAAACTTTTTAGCAACAATCCGACATGAAGCTTTATATGCTGCTTTCATTTTAACTAAGCAAAAATTCAATGAACATGATATCATTATTTATAATCTTGAACATCTCAAAGATCTGCCAGAAAATTATACATTATGGAATGAAAATTTATACAGTGCAGTTCAAATGAAATCAGGAGAGATATATAGCTACGGAATCTGTTTATTTAATAAATTTTGCGGATTCGATCATGTAGTTATTACTAAAAGTATTGGAAAAAAAATTATAAATGAAGTGAGTGAAACAATTTACAATTATTATAATAAAGATAATAATAAATATTACAATGCATTAACTAATTTAGAAAAGATGTTATTCTTCTTTATCTCTACAACAAATTATACTCCGAGTCTAGATATTGAAGAAATGGCTGATCTTAAAGACAATCTAACTGACAGAATATTTAGACAACTTCCAAATAATAATATAAGACTTGGTTATCATATTATTGAAGCGTTAACAAACAAATGCATAGATAATATGGATGAAAATTCAAGTACTTATAAATTATTTAAAAGTGGATCAAGATTTAGTAGGGCACAGTTGGCTAGATCAGCCATTACAATTGGATATTCGGCCAATGCTGAAAATAAGGTCATTTCGAGACCAATTAAATCTAGTTTATTGGAAGGATTAACAGAGGATCAGTATTTTAGAGTTGCACCGGCAACTCGCAAAAGCATAAAAGATAAATCAAAACATACTCCCAGTTCAGGCTATCTCGAACGCACACTGGTTATGAGTATGTCAATGATTGAGTTTGATCTTGATGATTGTGAAACTAATAATCATTTGGAATTTGTTGTAATGTCAAAGGATCATGCTCAAACTCTTGTAGGAAAATACTACTGTGATCCTGAAAATTTCCCATCAGAATGGAAAGAACTTGATGCTAAAACAGCAAATAGTTATATCAATAAAAAAATTAAAGTTCGATCTCCAATGACATGTGTCAATCCATCATTTAAAATATGTCAAAAGTGTTTCGGAGCTAAGAAACTTACAACAAAATATGTTGGTATCGTTGCCGGACAACTGATTACAGAAAGATTAACACAACTTACTCTTAGGACGTAAATGATGCGTCATGAAACAGTAATGTTTCAACCAAATAATCTGGTGAATTCGGTGAAACTCCTACCAAGTAATGTTGAGGACAATACCGAGCCAAGCTTCAACTAAAGCTGCTAACTTTAGTTGTTGAAGGTGTAACGACTATCCCGAAAGGGAGTACACTCAAGCGAGTGGAAGCGCCAGACATCCTTAGAAAAATCTAATATAGAAACTCTAAGGATGATGATATAGTCTAATCTCATAGGTAACTATGAGCTGCTCTAAGAAGCGAGTAAGAGAGTAGCGTCTCTTATTGAATAAAAATGTTCACGAAAGTGGTCGCGCAACACTACCAACCGATGAGGAGATTATAGATTTTTTCCAAAAGCATTTAATTGATGTTAAAACTGAAAAAAATGCCACTGGTAATGAATTAACAACATTAGAATTTGATACAAATCAATTTCCCGAAAAATTGATAACAGATTCAACTTCAGTAAAGAAAATAATATATGGTTTACAAAAAATTAATGGAAATAAACTCGTGTTTGGAGAAGACAATTCCACAATATATAATCATGATGTAATTACAGTTGTTGATACCATTAAAAAAATATTAAAACAAGGACCAGTCACAACTTCTGTTGTTCCATATTATATAGACCTGATGACTGCTCTATTAGAAGTTGGAAATGTATACAGCTCTTTTGTGGAAATGTTATTCTGTAACATGTTCTTGGTTGATTATGATAATAAAATATTTTGGAGATATCGGCAAAATCAGGCGCCTACATTTAAACTTGGTGACAAAATGATGGCAGCTTATATCTCTAGCCGAATTGGATTGTTATATCAACCAAATAAAAATACAATTGAGCAAGTAGATTTAGAAGAGTTAGATGAAATAGATCTTGAAAATTTAACAATTTATGAAAAAATCTTTCTTGGGAGAGTATAAAAGGACAATAATAGATAAAACAGAACGAAAGAAAATAGAAAAGCACGACCAGATTGAAAGATTGATATGTGCGATAAATCAACTTGTATGTGGAGAATACGAACCAATCGCAGATTCTTTTGAAAGTATCGCGGAAAGTCTAGATAAATTAACAAGAAAATAATAATAGTCCGAGGGAAGCAAATTAAATATGTAGATAAGACTGGGTGACTCATACATGGTAGAGTGGAAACGCCCTATGTATGATAGCTCAGTCGCTTCCCATTTTTTAACAAGGAGATAAAAATGCCTTTTACAAGTAGTGATAAAATAGCAAAAGCTAAAAAAATTAAATATAAGACTCGCTACTCGGTAGTTTTTAGATGTGATGGTTGTTGTACAACAGTTCAAGAATCTGATAACTTTTGTTCAAAATGTGGTGTAGAATTTGAAAAAGAGATAGAGGAAAATAGCGAACTTGTTAAATGCTCAAAATGTAATATAGACATAGGACCGACTATAAAAAGACTATTTATTGACACTGAAAAGAAACAACAAGTGTGTCCTAGATGTTGGGAACGCGAATGTGAAGAAAGATTTTCTAGGAGTAATAAAAGTGCGTAAAGATTCCACATGAGTTAATAATATATGACTTTAAACAGTTACTTGAAGAGATATATCCAGAAAATATTTAAACCGGCGAGAGCTAGCAAGAACTAACTATTCTCGCTAGCTCAAAATTTTATTTTGGTCTTTTTCTTATTTGAAAATTATATATAGAAATGATATCATTGTAAAGTAATTCGGCAAGATCTTGCCGATGAACATTTATTTTTCAATAGAGAAAAGCCAACTAAAAAGATCCAAAGGAGAGTATATGGTCAATGTATTCTGAAGAAGAAAGAAAAAGAGATTTTGATATTGTATTTAGTTTGATTGTTATTATTGTGATTGTTATAGCAACATTCATAATTGGATTATTTAGTCTTATATATTCAAAAATAGTTATTTATGAAAGTCGTATTATTGAAGATGATAGAGGGAAAATACTTAAATCTGTAGAGCAAGACCTCCTGCGTCATGGGAAGATAGGAAAGATTGTCGAAGAGAGAGGGTAAGTAACATGGGCGCATGAATGGAAAGTGACCTCATCAACGTAGCTTGGCTCATTCAGCCCGCTCGGTTCTGTGAACTTGTTGCGGATTGGTGGAAAGGGAGAACAAAATGAACAAACTTAATTACGCAAGTCTTGAAGCCAGCAAGAAGCTGGCAGACGCAGGGATTGTGTTGAAGACTGATGCCTTATGGAGAGAATCTATCAATGGTGAAGAAACGCAATTATTGATAAAAGATCTATGTACATATGATTACGGACATTATATTCCAGCCCCTTGTTTTGCCGAAATATGGAGAGAACTGCCCTGCAACATAGGAACAAGGCATGGGTATATAATGATGTTGTCTGTAACCAAAAGTACAGACAGGAAGACGTTTGTTTGCTATGGTAACGATAGAGGGGAAGTTTGGGAAGGGGAACATAAAAACATTAACCCCTGCGATGCCCTTGTAGAGTTGTTGATTTGGGTCAGGGGAGGAAATCAGGAGGCATCATGAGCACAACAGACAAATACATTTACGAACGATGCACGCACTGCGGAGCATACCACACCTACAGTCCGGAGATGTGCCAGGAACTCCTGAAAATAGGCAAGCAGGCAGCTCCAGCATCTACTGGCCAAAGCGCCATCGAAATGTATCGTAGAGCATTGGAATACATCGTAAATTCTGAAAACATGCCATCATCGCACCTGGCTCAGGTAGCCAGAGAAGCACTGAACAAAGGAACATCATGACGCTGGAAGAGCTGATAAACACCCAATGGGCCAAAGATTTTAAAGCCCAAGATCCCGTGAGCTATGACCGAGCGATTGAATTGGCCCTGATTCCAAAGTTACCGGTGGACATTGTCAAGACCAATGAGACTGGCGAGTGGGTCTGGGCAATAGTAGCCGAGCCCGAACCTGGATTCTGGATGGATGCCTTCACGAGCAAGAAAAAGGCAGTGGAATTGTGTAGAAAGATGGGCTGGAAGTACACGATAAAAGACAATACAACGATAGAAAGGCATTGGTGGGGAGGGAGGAAATGATGAGCACCTACAAAGTAGAGGTCTTTGATCCGGATCAAAACGACTACGTTATTCACTCATGGCACAAAAACAAGGACTATGCCATCATCCAGGCAGAAGTCCAGGAGACCAGCGGCAAGAAAGTCCGTATAATCCACGAGGGAAAAATTGTGTATCGAAATTGACTCTTGCCCTTAGAGCCCATTACTTGTTCACCCCCTCCCTTTGCTCATTTGAGTGATAATATCTGACTTCTGGACCGATCCCACACTTGACCCAAAAAAGTAGCCCACCACCATGCCAAAGCAGGTTGCCATCGTACCCATCAGCATAAATAAGGTTCCGGTGGCATCAGTAATTGATTTGCCCTCATAGGAAAAGTAAAGTAGCATCCCAGTGAGCCCGAAAAACCCTATCACCAATACCCAG